>Ga0315907_10003786_pt1 | contig 17472 bp, 21 predicted proteins | sample LakEriMetagenome_3_FD_203525 | JGI IMG/M metagenome (GOLD analysis project Ga0315907, IMG submission 203525) | Freshwater fungal communities from buoy surface, Lake Erie, Ohio, United States - Buoy 12 MA123 | ecosystem: Environmental > Aquatic > Freshwater > Lake > Lake biofilm | place: USA... | reverse complement strand
CGGTCGGATCCGCCCTGCTCCAGCAGCTTGCGCGACCGCAGACGCCGGTCGGGGCGGAAAATGCTTGTCCAGAGATCGGATTCAGGCGATCTTCACGTCAGTCGGCATGCCACTTGGGGAATGTCGGTTCAGGATGTAGACGATCTGGTTGTGGTCCGTGCCCGGCTGTCCGGTGCGGGACAGCACTTCCTGACTATTGCGGTTCACGTAACCAGTTGCCGTGGTTGAGGATCTGCGAGGGCTTTCACTCTTTGGGCGGGAGCGGGGCTTGTCAGTCGGGGGCCAAGTGGTTCCGAGAATCCAGCCTTCGACCTGAGCTGTCATCGCAACACTTTCCGGCTGGGGCGGCGCAAACGCCTGTTTGATTTCACCGCTGATATCGGCCTCCTGGAGCCAACGCGCGATTGCATAGGCGTCGTGCTGATCCTGAGTTCTGGCCTCGCTGTCGTAGAGGCTGCTCCAGAGCCTAGGATAGGCCTCGAGGATCACGGAGGCGTCCTGAGCAGGTTCCCAACCATCAAAAGGCCAGAAATGGATTTGCGGGCGAGCCTGTCGAATTTTGCGCAGCCATGGGATGCCGGCATGGGTTGATTTGGCGACCGATCCCTGGACGTCGAAATGGAAAACGGACTTTGCCGATCCGGCAGCCTCCTCAGTCAGCCGCCGCCAATGTCTCTCCCCTTGCCGCGCCGCGCCATTTCCAACAGACCCGTCGCGCACGAAATCGACATAAGTGTGTTTGCCATCTGTCGGCCAGTGCGCACAGAAATCGTCGAGGAAATTCGGCCAATCGGGCTCAAGGCCATGCCGCTCGAAGTAGCGTATCGGGAATGAAAAGCCGTGATCAATGCCGACAACTGTCGGCACCGATCCATCCAAGGTTTCGATCAGCCAATCGGCGAGGCTGTGCCTTGTCCAGTATTTTTTGGGGCCGGCGGGCGGCAATACCTCTTCGGCGACGCTGTCGCCCAAGGTCTGATAGACGCGCAGCCCTTTCAGGCTGGCCTCGGCGGTTTCTGCCCCTGAATAGTCGATGCCGATGGTGCGACGGAATCTAGGATTACCCATCATTGGAAGCTCGCCTGAAACTGTGTGGCGGTTCTTCAATGCGGTCGCCCGTCCCGAGATCGGCAATCGACAGCAAGGTGGCACGCATCCAGGCGGGCGCTTGGGCGGCGCTTTTGGCAAGGGTCCTCTTGTCGCTCTCCGTCAGGCTTTGAGCAGCGACCCGAAGTACATCTGCGGCGCGGGATACGCCCACATGGCGCAGCGCCTGAACTACGGTTCCTGCCGGGCTGCCAGGCGCGATCAGATGCTTGGGCGAGGCATGGCGGAGATCGACCACGCGCTTACCCAGAACCACGCGCCGGGATGGCCCATCCGTCAGCCAGGAGCTTTGGGCTGCGACCTGAGTCGAGAGGCCAAGTGCATTTGCTGCGCGCGCGCCATCGATCTGCAAGTGCGATCCGGTTTCCCGGGCGAGAGCCTGTGCCACATCATCAGATGCGGGGGTAAGGGCGCCGAGCTTGGGGTGCAACTTGGGGAAGTCGTAGAGTCCGCGCGCAAGCCGCCGGAGTTGGCCTGCCTTGACCAGACGTGACAGGGCCTGGTCGACGGCGGTACGTGCGGCCAAGTCAAGGAAGTCGCGCGGCGTGAACACGCTGCCGCGTCCGCTTGCACGGACACGCTTCATGACCCGATCTGGAACGGAGGCGAACGTCGTCATCATATGTCAGAAAATCGCTCATGTTTTTCTGACAATCAAGTGCGGAGATTTCAAGGTGGGTTTCGCATTGATCGACTGCAGAACTTCGGCAAGGAAGACGCTGGCACACCCCGGCAGAGTCGGGACCAGGCTCTGATCGTCCGACTGGAGCCTGCTGGGCAGTCTCCCCCCATTCGGGCAACGATCCCTTGTGCGACGGCTGATCCAGCCGAAAGGAGGCCGATGGCGTGAGGTTCGGCGCGTTGCGGCCTGGTGCCAGAGGTCGGGTCAGGCGCGGGAGCCCGCCTCGTATTCATGGGCAGCATTAAAGTTCGTGCGACCCCGGTCCGGAACATGATGATCAATTGAGACCAACGTGGCGGCACGGCTGGCGAGCGGTGGGCATCCCGTGACGGGGTAGCGCTCCTGTCTGAGGTCAAAGCCCCATCCCCCGCTTTCATTCGCTGTCCTTGGTCTGATCCGTCTCTTTGACACTCAACCCCAGAGGGGTCGGCTACGCGAGCGTGCCGCCCTCGCGGATTCGGACGAGCCGAACGCACGAGGGTGATTGCAGATCCGGTCAGACACTTCGGGCGCCTGTCGCGCGGGGGATGGTCCTCCGCCCCCAAGAAGACAGGAGCCAACCCCATGTCCTACAAGGATGCCACCGCTTTCGCCGCCTCTCTCGCCGCCACGCTGATGGTCTCGATCGTCGTGTTCAAGGCCGGGGACGGCACACACGCAGCGATGCCGTCCGATGAATACGATGGCGACGAGACCCTCGTCGCCTTGGAAATCGACCCCTGGCAATGAGGCGCTTGAAGCGCCTCACCCACCCCTCCGGAGGCGCTTCATCAGCGCCCTCGTCCGGGGAAAAGGCACCGAACCGAAGGGTCCGGCAAGGGAGAGATCGAGGGGGGAGCGGGCAGGGCGAGCCCGCTGAGACAGAGAGAGCGGCAGCGGGCTCACATGTCACCCGCTCTCCCCGGAGATCCCGAAATGACCATCCATCTTCCTGGCCGCGCTGCGCCGGCCGCTGAAATCTCGTCCGAACTGGCCCGCATTCTGGCCGACCAGGCCGAGCGTAACGCTGCCGAGGTGGCGCTGCACACCCGGAACAAGGAGGTGTTGTTCGAGGGGCTGCGCCATGTCGGCATCGCGCATGTACTTGTCACCTTCGATGGCTCGGGCGACAGCGGGCAGATCGAAAGCATCGAGGCCCGGAGTGATGCCGACCAGAGCGTCACGCTGCCCGCCGCTCAAATCACCTTCGCTGGCATCGACTGGCAGAGCGGGGCACCCACCGAGCGCCGTCTGACCTTGGAAGGCGCTGTCGAAGAACTGGTCTACGACCTCCTCTCCGATACGCATTCCAGCTGGCAGGACAACGACGGCGCCTATGGCGAGTTCTCCATCGATGCCCGCGCCCGGACCATCCACCTCGAGTTCAACGAACGGTTCACGTCGTCCGAACTTTTCACTCATGATTTCTGAGGGGGCGGCGATGGCACATCCGTATCATCACGCCCTGTCTTCGGTGAAGAAATGGGGCGGGACGGTCGACGACTATCTCGCCTGCCATGAATTCTTCGATGCCTCGAAGCTCATTCTGGCGGATTTCCGGCATCGCGCCCTGCGCCATCACGCCGAGGGGATTTTCCTACTGGAGCAGGTCCACGGGAAAACGCTGACCCTGTCGTCAGGCCGGGTCATCCCGACTCGCTGGGTCGGCGAGCAGCATGTCCGCGAAGATCTGGGTTTCATCCCCAGCTTTGCCGATTGGGCGCGGTCGATCCGGGCCGAGCCTTGGATGGGCCGCACCCAGAAGATCGAAGCCGAGGTCGATCCGCATCTGGCGATGCCCGTCAGGGAGGTCACCTGACATGAGCCGCGTATATCAGAACCTCGGTCTTCCACCTGAAGCCTCTGCCCTCACGGTCGTCCGCACGGCGATCCGCCGGTTGCATCCCGACACGCTCGCGGTCCGCAGCTGGCGCGAGGCGCGCAAGCGCTACTACCGCGACCTCTTGCAGGCCCATGCCGCGGCGCAGGCCACCGCCGAAACACCCCAGCCCGCCGAAGCGGGCTGATCTCCCGCAATCGCAACCCAACCTGACCCGGCCGACGTGGCCTCGGGTTCTTCATTCTGAAAGGTGCCCATCGTGGCTGACTATTTCACACACTTCTCCTGCGTCCTGGACGTGGGCACGGCTGAAAAAGCAATCGCGGCGCTCGATCTCTTCCTGCGCTTGCGCGAGGAAGACGAGGCCTCGGATGATCCGGAGTTCTCGAGTTTTGCGCTGGCGCTGCAAGATGGCCCGGGCAGTACGGTGCTCTGGTTCCATGACGATGGGCAGGGCGATGTCGAAGGGGTCATCCGCTTCGTGCTGCGCATCGCGGAAGACCTCGATCTCACCGGCCTCTGGGGTTTTGACTATGCCAACACCTGTTCCCGGCCCCGGCTGGAGGCGTTCGGCGGCGGCGCGCATGTCATTGACCTCGGTGCGCGCAAGAGTCTCGGCTGGCTCAGCACCCATGAATGGCTGACTGCAGCCCTGAACGGCGAAGACATCGATGCGGTGGAGGCGCTCGTTGCATGAAGACCGTCGTTCCTTCCCGCACCCCCGCCTCTTTCCCCGTCTCGGAATTTGGCCGCAGTGCCGATGGCCTGATCGTCGCCCGGATCGGCGATGCCGCCTATGCCATGATCCCCACGGCTGATAGCCGGTATTTCTTCGGCAGCGGCTGGCGTCTCTCCAAGCCCCTGTCGGACTGGAAGCGTTCCGACTTCTACGGCCATGGCGGCGATGTTGCTGACGAGGCTGCCTTCCGCGCCCTCGTTCAGGAACAGGCCGAGCATCAAGGCGAGAAGGCCACCCTCGGTCGGCAGGAGTTCCGCGCCCATGCCAACACGCCCTGGGGACCATCGCAGGGCGCGGTTCGCTACGGCGAGGGCGTGTTTTTCCACTCGACCTCCGGCCATGGCGGGTTCCACCTGACGGTGGATCGCAATGCCCGAGTGCATCCGCTGCTGCGCGATGCCAGTGGTTACTACGAAGAGGACGCGGCCTGGGCGGCCGTCGCGACCGCCTGGCCGGATCTCTTCACGGGTCTGGAACGCCGTCAGGCTGAGAAAACTCTGCGCCATAGCTGGCCAGATGCCTGGGAGGCGATCCATGGCCGGGCGCTGCGTCCTGGTGAATCCCGCACGCGCGACGGCGAAGCCTTTGCCCGCGATCACGCGAAAGACTGGGTCGTGATCTCGGCGATCTATTCCGACCAGCATCGCGGTTTCACCGAGGTGATCGCCACGCGCGGTGGGCGGCGCGATCCACAATCCGAGGAGCGTCGCTTCCTTGTCCCCTCCGGGGACTACAAGGTTGGCGCCTTCGGTTTTGTCATCGATGAGACGCGCCATGCCGTCTATGACGGCCCGTCGAGTTTCATCGGCTGGCGGGGCAGGGCAGGGGGGTGATCCCCAGATGGCGGGCGAATGGCTTCTCAGTCGGGCACCCGCCAAAGGGAGAGAGGGGCGGGTAGTTCCGTGACGGGTTTCAGGGTGGGAGAGTGTCTCCTGCCGCCTGTCGCGGAGTGATCCAGATGACCGCACCCATCCCCCAAACCGCCTTCCGGGGTCCCGGCGACAACTTGATCGGCGGAGTTCTTGCCCATCTGCGCCTGGCGGACCGCTTGCCCTTGCGGATCAGTTGCCACTGCCGCGCGCATTGGGACGATCCGGCGCTCGATCAGCTGCACTTCGAGCGCGAGGTCGATCTCGGCAGCTGCGGTGACCTCGCGGCGGCCATGGCCGTGGCCCGCAAAGCTGTCGCTTCCGGTCTGATCGCCGCAGGCAACGATCCGGCCCTGCGTCTGGCGCCGCAGTTCATCACCATTCTCGATGCCGAGCACTGCCTGCTGCTGGCAGGTGAGGTGCAGGCAGGCCTGATCCGCTGGTGCGCGCCGGTCGACAGCGATGCCGAGGCGCGGCGCGTGGTGACCGACGCCTGCGGGCTTCGAGCCGAGGCCCGCGTGGCGAACGACATCGGCGATCCCGCGTCCGCCGCTGCGCTGCTCACCCGCGCCCGCTCGCTGGAAGGCCGACTGGTCGAGCCGTTTTGGCGCGACCTTGCAGCCGCTGCAGTCGATCACGCTCTGGTGGCCTGATCTTCGCCCCTTCCGGAAACTCGCCTCGGCCGTTCTGCGGGGCCATACAAGACAGGGACACGCTCATGCCCCAATTGATCGCAACGACCGTCTATCGCATCGATGAACTTCCCGAGGGCGCCAAGGACAGTGCCCGCGCCTGGTATCGCGAGGGCGGTTTCGACCATGACTGGTATGATGCTGTCTACGAGGATTTCCAGCGCATCGCGGAAATCCTCGGCATCCGCCTGAAGACCCGGACCACCCGCCTCGTCGGTGGCCGCGCGCGGCAGGAACCCTGCATCTGGTTCAGCGGTTTCTGGTCGCAAGGCGATGGCGCTGCTTGGGAGGGCGTCTATTCCTACCGAAAATCCGCTGCTGCCGAACTTCACGCCAATGCGCCGAAGGACAAGACACTGCACCGGATCGCGGAGACCTTGCAGGCGGCGCAGCGACATAATTTCTACCAACTGCGCGCCGAGGTCACTCATTGGGGCAATTACTACCACGCCTTCACCATGGCGGTCTCTGTGTCCCGGGATGGTGCGGCTGCGGCCGAGATCATCGGTGATGCCGAATCCATTGTCACCGATGCCCTGCGCGATCTCGCCAATTGGCTCTACCGCCAGCTTGAGCAGGAATACGACTACCTGACCTCTGACGAGGCCGTGGACGAGAAGCTGGTCGTGGGCGGCTACACCTTCACGGAGGAAGGTCGACGGTTCGGATAGCCGCCCCGAAACCCGCCCATCCCGGGCCCCGGTTGTCCCTCAGCGGTTGCTGTCGATCCAGCGCGACAGCAACTGCCGGTCCCGAAAGCATTCGTCTGGCACGGCGCGGCGTTTGATCCGCGCAAGCCGTTCGGCAAAGGCGATCTGGCGTTCAGTGACGGGCAGAGCGAAGGTGGCAGCGTCCATGATGGATCTCCCATGTGGATCGTCTCTCCAATATTGAACATATAGAGAACAAAATCAACTCCGCGACCGCATGAGAGGGAGAGTTGGGCCGGAAATCGGAGTGTTCGGGTAGGTCGAGAGAGCCGCCGGGGCGCGTAATTCACCCCTGAACCGGAGGATTTCCGTTGACCGAAGCTGCAACCACCCTGAAACCTGCCACCCTCGTGCCCGAGGCGCGGCGCATGGCATTCTTGCCCGCGCTCTTCAGCCCCGCTCTGATGCTGATCGGCGAGCGGGCCGTCTATCAGTTCATGTCCTGGCTGGCTCCCGACGATTACACCGGTGGTCTCTGGCATTTCCACGAACGGTCCGGCCAGCCGCTGTTCATGTCGCCCGACGCCGACAAGCGCTTCCGCATCTTCTGCGAGACCAACGGCTATATGGGCGAGGTATCGGCCGGGGCCGCCGGGATCGTCGCCACCCTCTTCGCCCTGTCCCATCTCTCGTTCCGACATGAGGCTGACCAACTGTCCGCAGCCTACAAACGGCTCTACGAGTTCGCCGGTGAACATCCAGAGGCAGGCGAGATTTTCAAGGCGATCGACTGACGCGCGCGCCCAGCACGATGACTGGCAATTCCTGACCCTTTGGCACCCTCCGGCGGTTTCGTCGGGGGGTGTTTGCATTTGGCTGGCGTCGTTTGGCACGGGCGGCATTCGCCGTCGGTCAGCCCGCCGCGGGATCCTGATTTCCACGGCTGGTCGGCCCCGGGTTTCGACGTGCCTTTGCTAAGCGATCATTGTGGCGACAGGTCTTGGGGCGGGGAGCGAGGGCAGGGGCCCCGCCGTCAGATCATCATCGAGTTGGGCGGATTACGGTGGTGTCTCAGCCAAGATCGATCTGCATCTTGGCCCAGTCACAGCACTCGTTCGGATGTCGTCCTTTACCTTGCATCCTTCTGGCTGACCCGAACCAAGTGGAGTGACGGGCGCTGCGGGGCCGCAGGTCAGGGGGAGGTGCAAGCTGGCCTGACTACTGGCACATGTGGTTTCTTCGCCGGTGGTGCCTGACGGGTCTTTCCTGATGGGCCTTCAGGGTCGCCTTGATCTCCGTTTTGATTCTGTTCCAGCCCCCGTCCAAAGGCCTCTGGTGATGGGCTGATCTGCCCGAAGGGCGTCTTCGCCTCGACCGCTTCGGCGCAACAGCGTCGTCACAACTTTCTTCCCCTGCCGGCAGAGCCGCCATTCCTCGCGCGGCAAGAAAGTTCCTCCTGTGCTGTCAGGGCCCCAAGGGGCTGCGCCAGCGGTCGCCTCCGGGCTGTCGATCGCCATCGAGGCCGCAAGGACGCGGGCCCGAAACAGCAAAACGGAGAAAGAACATGGCGACCATCGGCACCTTCAAGAAAACCGGCACCGAATACACCGGCGAAATCTTCACCCTCAGCCTGCAGGCAAAGGGCGTGCGCCTCGTCCCCGACCTGCGGGCCTCGGGCGAGAACGCCCCCTCCCACCGGGTTCTGGTCGGCCGCGCCGAGATCGGCGCCGCTTGGACGAAGAAATCGAACGAGGGTCGCGAATACCTGGGCCTGAAGCTGGACGATCCGAGCTTTGCCGCCCCGATCTACGCCAACCTTTTCGATGACGAAGACGGCGAGGGTTCGAGCCTCATCTGGTCCCGCCCCAACACCCGCCGCGGCGACTGATCGCCAAAGCAAAGGCCCCGGTCGAAAGACTGGGGCCGAAGGGCATCCTGTTCGTTCTGGCACTCTAAAACAACACTTATACCAACGGCCCATTCAACTGACCTCCGCCCAAGAGCGTGAGGTGATGGAAGCGATGGCCTTTGGGTCGTTGGCGAAGAAGTTCCACGCGGTGCAGCAGGCCTCGACGATATCGTCGTAGGTGTCGAAGACGGTGATGGCGAGCTTGTTGGCGCGGAGATAGGCCCAGACGTTCTCGACCGGGTTCAGTTCGGGGGCATAGGGCGGCAGCGGCAGGAGCGAGACGTTTTCGGGGATGGCGAGGTCTCTGGCCCCGTGCCATCCCGCCCCGTCGAGGACGAGGACGGCGTGAGCACCGGGAGCCACGCTGCGGGCGATCTCGGCCAGGTGGGCGTTCATTGCCTCGGTGTTGACGAAAGGCAGGACCAGGCCCGCCGCAGTTCCGCGGGTGGGGCAGACCGCGCCGAAGAGATATGCCCATTGGTAGCGTGTGTCGCGGGGTGCGCGGGGTCGGGTGCCGCGCCGGGCCCAGATACGGGTCAGCGTGCCCTGCTGCCCGACCCTGGCTTCATCCTGGAACCAGATCTCCAGCGGCTTGCCCTGCGCCCGTGCCGGGATCGCCGCCGCTACCGTGTCGGGGAAGTTTTTTTGAACGCCGCTTGGGCTTCCGGGTTCGACTTCGGGTGCTGCGGGCGCACAGACAGCCGCCGGAAACCGAGCGTGGCCAGTTGCTTGCCGACCGTCCGCTCGTGCAGAATGACGCCGAACTCCGCCGCGATACGGGCCTGCAGATCGCGTCGCCGCCAGCGCACCACCCCGTCCCGCGCTGGGTCAGGGCCGGCTGCGACCCAGGCCGAAAGTTCCGCCAGTTGCTCGGGTGCCAGCCGCCGGGGGCGGTGCGGCACCTTCCGATTCACCAGCCCGGGAAGACCCTCGGCGTTGTAGCGATGCACCCAGTCGCGCAGAGTCTGGCGGTCCATCCCGCAGGTCTCTGCCGCCGTCGCGCGATCCACCCCCTCCAGCACAAGCGCAATCGCCAGCATCCGCCGCGCTGCCCGCGCATCCTTCGTCCGGCCCGCTGCCGTGCGCAGCCCCGCCGCCGTCAACTCAAGCCGCGTGATCGAAATCCCTGCCATGCCGACCTCCATCCCCTGAGGCACCATTGAGTCAGAGTTCGGAAGCCTTGGGAATCCCCATCAACGAGTCAACCGAGAAGGCCATTGGTATTAGGTCGGAAAGCAGACCCCAAATGGCGCAAGCGATGAACTGCAGTATGTCACGAAGCCGAACCTTCGCGGAACCAGTGAAAGATCCTTCAGCGGAGGTTCGACTACGAAGGCGACAGCCCAAAGTCCTGATCGTTCGGCTTGACCGGTTCGCGTGCGTCGGCCAGCCTGAGCACTTGGGCGCGGAGACGAAGCGCAGTCTCTCGGTATTCCGGGTTCAGAGGGCTCTTCCGTTTCGGGTTCGCCGGATTGCCGAGGAACTGGCTCGACACGTCGCGCGCGGATCCTGCCGGGTGCGGTAGCCCGATTAGAATTCGATCGCGATCGAGGGCGGGAAGATGGTCTGCCGCGAAGAGTACAGCTTTTGTCGCAGCGACGCCGAGCGGCGCGATCAGACAATTTTCGGGTAGCCCAGCGAGCTCAGGCGCCAGTACACCCTTCAAGGTCTCCTTGAATACTGGCAGGCTAGTCACCGCGGGTGTGCTACCAGTGTAGTTCTCCATCCTGTGCTCCCCGTCTTTGTCCTTCACTTCCACGAAGACAGGCCAGCGTAGGGCCGAGCTGAAGTGGACTTTGTCCGCATCGATCCCCCAGAGGGTGGAACTGCCGGAGATCCCAAGGTAATCCGGAATTCCTACCTCGTTCAGGATACGGATCAGCGTCAGACGCATTTCACCGGAGAAGGCGCCCTGCCTCTTGCCGATTATCGCCGCTTCGCGATGGGTGGCGCCGCGCTGACGTTCGTGCTGGTAGACCTTCAGAGCGTTTTCCATCTGCGTGCGACCGGGGGTGATCCCGAAGATGGCTATCTTGGCCTGCCTATTCATCGCATCGAAGGGGGCCCAAGCCATCTCGACGCGACGCCATCCGGATCTCGTGGCGGCAAAGCGCAGTTTGCGCGGATCGGCGATCTCGCGGGCGAGGTCCTCGGCGCTCATTGCGACGACGATATCTCCGTATGCCTTAGCCTTCATTGGTGCTCTTCCTTCATGGAGGTGGCGGAAGCCTAAGTCGGTCGAGAGCGACGAAGCCGAGGCTGCCAAGCCACAATCGGTGGCTCAATGGGAAGGATGGGTTCTGCGCTGTCGACTCCTGGAAGAACTGGCTCCAACGACCCCATCGCCTTTTGGGGTACCAAGGGCACCCCGGTTCCGCGCTAGGCGCCGTGCTTGAAAATCGGTGGTCGCCCTTTGTCACGATCCCCTGGGTTCAGGAAAATTTGGTATCCTGTGAGGTGGAAGGCAGCATTGCCAAGGTCCTTCGCCGATTCCAGCGTGTCCACATGGATGAAATGGCGATAGGTATTGTGGAAGCCATCTCCAGGTGCCGCGCGGAAATGAATTCCCTCGGGTCCGATCGTCAGGCATGCCTCTTGCTGCGGATCGTTTATGTCAGACAGCGAAGCGGCAGAGAAATCAGGCTGGATAATCCAATCCTTCCCGAAGGACACACACCGTTCATCCGCTTCCCATTGGAAAATCCTGTGCCAATTCGCTTCGCCCTCGCGCCCGAAGTCAGGGTTCAAAAGCAAGACCGTAGGCCTACCGTTGTGCTGGTCCACCGGTTCGGAAAGCTTGATGCCAAAGATCAGCTGATGACGGTACCTCTTGAGAAGAAACAGCGTCCCTTTCGGCTCATCGCCCAGAATCGCTGATCTGACGTTCAAAGTGCTTCGCATGCGTGTTCTTCCTTGAAGGCGGTCAATCCCAGCCCCGCCGAATATCGGTTCGATGACATTGGGGACAATGCACGGCGTTAGTTGGATGGTTTTGACGTCGGGCATCGCGCCGTTCGTGTTCGTCGAGCACCTCCGCTTCGAAGCGGTGACCGCAGTTGCTGCACCGCAACCGAGTGCGCTCAGTCATAGGTGACGCCTGCATTGCCGATGAACTCGTTCCAGAGCACTTCCGCCGCTTGATCGGGCTTCAGCCGCTCGTCAGCTTTGCCGAACATATTCATCGTCTGGACCAGGAACTGCTCGTAGTCATCTGCCGAAACGTTGAAACCGCCATTTGCCGTGTTGTCGCCTGCGTTTTCGCTGAACGAGTAGTAGATGTCACCCATAGCGACGTGCGAATTCCGACAGTGTACTGTGATGTGGGCAGTACCGTTTCGATGGCCGCCGTTCACGATCGTGGCTCCGAAGGAGGTCGCGCCCCTATCCACGAAACGACCCCGCAGTCCCTCAATCAAGTCGATTTCCATGGTTGCGCGCCGGAAATAATCTTTGATGATGACAAAGGCAGCATCGCGGAAGTCACTTTTGTCGATCTGGTCGAACTGCCGTTTCGCACGATATCGGGTAGTGGCGGGGCGCACGGCAACTGGCTTAGGGGCTGCCGTTGCCACGGTTGGAGGTAAGCCATCAGCTTCGATGATGCGGCGCAGTTCCTGCACTATGTTTAGGTAGGCAGTGTTCGCGTTGGCCCATTCGCTAATAGCTTTGCCATCTGTCGGTACAGCTTTGAGTTGGCGCAACTCACCCATCGCCTTCCAGTCGCATTCTTCCACGATGATGGGCACCACACGTGCCGCCCCCGCGGCATGGCGTTCGAGGGCCCGCTTCATTTCGCGCTCGACACAGTAGTCAGACGCAATGAAGTCGGGGCTCACCAAGAGCAGGAAAAGGTCTGCTGCCTCCAGTTCCCGTGCAATCTCGGCATTCAGATCACCGCCTGCAAGGATGTCGCGGTCATACCACGTTTCGATATGCCCACCCCTCGTCAGGTTCTTGAGGTGGACGTGAAGCCGGTCAAGTGCGGCCTTGTCGTGATGGGAATAGGAGATGAATGCTCGCATCTGCACAACTCAATCTGATCAACGTTGGTTAGAACTATGCCCCTGCCAAGTCTGGGGCATAACACAGCAAGACAACAACGAACTGCGCCGCAGCTATGGTGCCCAGACCTACTCCTTCACCGGTCGAAATCAGCGCTTCTTATTCGACTGGGAAAGGACCGAACCGGCAAGCGTCTTCGTCTTTTCAGAGTAGCGATCGCTGCGAAGCACTTTTGACGCGAGGTCTTCCATTTCGGCGCCCGTTTGCCGCTTCGTATTCGACTGGGACAACGCCGAACCGGCGAGCCTCCGGGCGATCTGCGATGAGCCTGGCTTGAACAGGGTGTCCGCCGCCAGCGACGCGACCTTGTTTGAAGTGCCTTTACGATTGGTAGCCATGTTTATCTCCATGTAGTATGTGTATTGCGTTTCGTTTCTAGATGTGGGGTTTGGGTGAATTCTCCGCAAGCTCCACGAGGACAAATTCAGAACTACCGCCTCACCTCGAATAGGTCTGGGGTATTTCCATCTCGCCGCCTGCTAAGTCCTTCGCCGAGGTGAAGACAGGGGTGTTTTATTCGAGTCAGACCTTCACCTCCCTCGAAATGCACCCACCCGCCTTTCGGCATGCCAACGCTCACGATCAGGGCACCGCATACGGGACAAGCTCGCTTGAAGGAGGTGCCATTGCTGCTTACCCGTCCACCCGGGAGCACCCAGCCGCCACAGACAGAGATGGTCCGTCCCGTCCCTAGTCGGCGGGCGTGAGCCTTCCGGAAGTGCCACCGATCTCTCATCACAGCCCCCTTCTTTCCTCGACACGGCTGCCGCTAGGGGTGGAACGCACGTAGAACCCTTGTGGAATGGCCTCCTGCACAAGCCCGACATGCGAGATCAGACCAACGGCCCGGTTGCCCTTCGTTAGCGCCGACAGAACCTGAAGCACTTGGTCCAGCGTGCCCGCTCCGTTCTCGGAGTCTAGGCTGCCAAAGCCTTCGTCTATGAAGATCGTGTCCATCCGTATTTTGCCTGACAGGCTCTCGACCACATCGGCAAGCCCAAGCGCCAAGGCAAGCGCGGAGATGAAGGTCTCACCACCCGAAAGGGTCGCAGTCGGGCGCGCCTTGCCGGTGTTGACGTCGAAGACCTCGATCTCCAGCCCGCGCTTGCCGCGTCCACTCGATGCTTCGACACCGCGCTCCAGCCGGTAGCGTCCGCGCGTCATCGGGTCGAGCCGCATGTTCGCCGCCTCGAGCACCTGATCGAACATGGCAGCAATGGCGAAGGTTTCGAGCGTCATGTTGAGATCGTTCTTGCCATTGGCAAGATCGGCCAGCCCTCGGAGCGGCCCAGTTTCGGCCTCCAGTTCGTCTGTTCTGGCGAGCGCCTCAGCCAGCGATGCCTTGAACTTCACCAAACTCTCGATGGCGGCATTCGCTTCTGCCAGCTCCGCGTTTGCGGAATTCAGGGACTGCGTGGCGTCCGACTGTGCCTCCTTCATCGGGGCAAGGTCCGGCCGCTCTCGATCCGCGCAGGCGCCCCTTGCGTTCTGCAATGTCGTGCGCGCGGCGATCAGCCCCTCATGGTGTCCGCTCACCGTCTCGCGATCTGCTTTGAGCGTCAGAAAATGTGCCTTGCAGGCATCATATCGAGCTTCATCCATTCCGGCTTCATCCAGCCGGGCTAGGAAGGCTTGGCGTGCCGCTTTCTCGCGCCGCTCCTGTGTTTCGAACGCCTGCCTCGCCGCTTGCTGCTTCTCCTGCGCCCTGGTGAGGGCCTCGCCTGCGGAGCGATCCACCTCAGTAGCTCGCTCAAGCGCGTCGGAGAGTTGGTTTTGCTCGCCCAGCAAAGACGCGCGCCGTTCTGCGACTGCCTTAGGCGTGCGCAGCTCTTCCGGCAGGGCATTGACCACCGCATCGCGCGTAGCCCGCGCTGCCGCCAGGTCGGCCTCGGCCTTGCTTGCAGAGACCCGCGCCTCGGCCTCGGCCACCTCTGCTTCCTTCAGCTCGCGCTTGAGACCTGCCAGCCGCTCCGCCATCGTATCAAGATCGACCGCCTCGCCAAGCGCGACAAGCTCACCATCCAGCCGCACCATTTCGGCCTCGAGTTCCGTCGGCCCGCGCCCGGGCCGGTCCTGTTCGTCCAGCGCCCGCTTCTTTTCTTCTACCCTCGTCCGGCAATTGCGCAGTTCACTTTCGGCCCGAATCCGCGCCTCGGACGCTTTCCTTGCCTCGGCCTGAGCATTACGGAACGCCTCGGTCAGACCGGATTGTTCGGGCATGCCGTGAGCCGGGACGGGATGATCGAGCGCGCCGCAGACTGGACAGGGTACGCCCTCGGCCAGCTTTTCCGCCAGAATGATCGCTTGCGTGCGCGAAAGCCGCCCCTCGGCTTCAGTCAGGGCCGTTTCTGCGGCTTCTTCCGCTGCGGTCCTCTTCGCCAAGTCCTTCTCCGCGGCTTCAACCTCTCCTTCTGCTTTCGCGACTTCCCCCTGTGCCTTGGCATGCGACCTGGCTTTGGACAGTTCTCGGTTAACCTCGGCCAGTTCGCCCATCAGCGTGCCGCGCACCACCGTGGCTTTGCGCGCAGTGTCGAGCTCCAGATCGGTCGCATCAAGCCGGGAGCGAAGCGTTTTGCACGCACCTTCGGCCCCGGTTAACAGTTTTTTCGACGTGACATCGGTCCTCGCAGCGTCGTCAAACTCCGCCTGCAAATGCGCAGCCTGCCCGACCTGTGTCTCCGTCGCCTCCAACCGCGTCAGATCGGCCTGAACCTTCTGAAGCCGCACCGCGCCGGCTCTGGCCTCGCTCAGTGTCCGCGTCGCGTCCTGCTGCGCTTTGGTCATCTTGTCGAGATCCGCTGCCGCTTCAGTTACGGCTGTCGCCGCGTCGCGGCTGTCACGTGCAGCATCGTGCCAAGCGGACTCGAGATCTCGCGCCTGAAAGGCATTCGTGACAGCCTCGACCCGCCTCGTCAAAGCCTCAATCTCACCCGTTTTCGCTTCGAGATCGTCAAGCGCTTGCCGTGCCTTATCGACAGCCGCAAAGGCTTTTTCGATCTGCTCCGCCTCGCTCAGAACTTTGCGCGCGGTTTCGTTCGCCGACTCCGCGACCCGCTGACGGTTCCGTTTCGCGTCGCCTTCAGATTCGGCAGCGGCAATCCCCTGTTCCAGCGCCTCGACGCTTTCAAAGCCACGTTCCACGAGTCGGGCCAGGTAGAGTGAACGCTGTTCGCGCAACGCCCGTTCTGCCTCCGAGGCTTCTTCCTTCAACCGGGCGGCGAGATCGCGATAGACCGTCACGTCGAAGAGATCGCGCAATATCTTGACCCGATCATCCGTCTTTGCGGCGAGGAACGTCTCGAACTTGCCCTGCGGCAAGAGCACGATCTGTCGAAACTGATCAGCGCCGTAGCCCAGCAACACCTCGACCTGTTGCCCTACCACAGAGACCTTCTTCTCGGCGATGACACGGCCCGACTGACCGGGCCCGAGTGCATCGATCGGGATCCCGGTGACATCGAAAAGCGATGCTTCTGCTGCGTCTTCGGTTATCCCTTCACCGCGAGCCTTCGGACGCTCCTGCGCCGGGCGCCGGCGGATCAGATAGGTCTTGGCACCCAGCTCGAAGACAAACTCGATTTCGGTGGGCAGATCCGCTGCGGCATGATCCGAGCGCAGCGAACGTGGTTCTTGGTCGGTTCTGGTCGGCGTCCCGAAAAGCGCAAAAGACATTGCAGAGAACAGCGTCGATTTTCCCGCCCCGGTCTGGCCGTAGATACCGAACAACCCAGTTTCGATCGCTGATCGAAAATCCACAACTTCGGTCGTTGCGAAGGGACCGAATGCCTGAAGCGAAAGCCGAATGGGCTTCATGTCCGGTCCCCCGCAACTTCCGCAGCGTGCAGCTTGTCGGCGATTATCGCCACTTCAGCGCCATCCGGCTCCCGGCCGCGCACCACTTTCAGGAAATCGCTGACCATTTCATTGGGCGTGACTGCAGCCCGCCCCGCTCCGATCGCCATTCTTTCTAGCGACCGCGCCTGCCGGTAATAAGCCAGATGGCATGCGTTGGGATAGGTCGCACGCAATCGCTTCATCGGATCGATCAGAGGGATCTCATCCGTCAGGATGGCTTGGACGAAATCTCCCGAGGGAGTTCCCGCAAGAAGATCAGCGAATGCTCCGGTAAGCGAGCGCACTTGCCGGAGCGGACGGAACGGCACGGTGCGAATTTCAACTGCCTCCGCATTCAGATCGACGATGGTCATTGATTTTTCTTCTCCCGCCTCGTCGAAACCGAAGGCGAGCGGTGCGCCGGAATAACGGATATGTGGCGCGCCCACTTCCTGCGGCTTGTGCAGATGCCCCAATGACACGTAGTCCGCCCCATCGAAGACCTCGGCTGGAACGGTTTCGATGCCGCCGACGCGGGTCAAGGCGCGCTCGGTCTCCCCAACTTCTCCTCCTGCGACGAAGGCATGGGCCACTACAACCCACCGCGCCCCTTTGGGCACATGTGCCTTTGCTGCGGCAATCTGCGCCGCGATGACGTCTGAAGGTGTGCTGATGCTTTCGTCACCGAACACTTCGCGCGCGGCGTATTCATAGGAAAAAGCCAGGGCGGAAAAGGCAACCTCTCCATGCGCATCACGCAGAACCAGTGGAACTTCCACGGCATCGGCAATCCCGCGCACCAGCACCCGCGACGCGGTTGAAAAGACAGACATCGCCTCGATCCGGTCCCCGGAATCATGGTTGCCTGAGATCATCACGACAGCGGCTTCGGTCTCGTCTGACACGCGTTTGAGAAAACGGTTGAACTGCCGGATTGCCGAATTGGGAGGCGAGGCCCGATCGAATACATCGCCCGCAATCAAGCCGACATTCCCCAAGTGGCATGCCGACTGACGTGAAGATCGCCTGAATCCGATCTCTGGACAAGCATTTTCCGCCCCGACCGGCGTCTGCGGTCGCGCAAGCTGCTGGAGCAGGGCGGATCCGAC
>Ga0315907_10003785_pt1 | contig 17473 bp, 25 predicted proteins | sample LakEriMetagenome_3_FD_203525 | JGI IMG/M metagenome (GOLD analysis project Ga0315907, IMG submission 203525) | Freshwater fungal communities from buoy surface, Lake Erie, Ohio, United States - Buoy 12 MA123 | ecosystem: Environmental > Aquatic > Freshwater > Lake > Lake biofilm | place: USA... | reverse complement strand
AACACACGATAGATGAAATTGGTTTGGATGTATTTAGATGGTATGTTTGGGAAAATAATTTTGATGAAGAATATACCAGAAGATGGTTATATGATGATTATGAGGAAGTGATTAGAGAGGATCCAGAAGGTTGGTCTATTGAAAAAGAACTAACTGACGACCAAAAAAGATATATTGAAATTTACAATCAAAATATTGAAAGTTTAAGAAAAAAATTGGAAAATCAATCTTTAACTGACGAACAAAAAGATGAGATTGAAAATGACATATATGATTTTGAACAATTAATAGAGGACATCAATGAAAATCCGGAAGGTGATTATTCTGAGGAAAGTATTGAAGAACGGATTGAAAGTATGGTGGATGATAATATTAATGATTTCCTTAAAAACAAAAAAAGAGAAGGATACGATGATGACTTTCTTATGGACTTTATTGACGTTGACGGAGCAATTGAAGATGTTATACAATCAGATGGTTACGGAAATATTTTAAATCGTTTTGATGGTAGTGACGACGAATATAAAATCAACGATACTTGGTACCATGTAATGCGTCACAATTAAATATTGTTATTTACAGTTAGGTTAATATTTTTTACCTTTGAATTAAAACGATGTAATGAAAACTGACTGGTTGTTTCAAGAACCCATTGATTTAGAACACAAACAATATGTACTTTTGGATTACCTTCAAAAACTGGATAAAAATTTAAACAACTTCAAACTATACCCCCAATTTCAAGAAATATCATTACATCTTGCAAGTATCAACTTATTAATTGAAAAAGGTCAAACATTAACACTTAACAGGACATTAAAGGACCCAGACGACGAAATACTACTGTCAGATTTAATACCGGTTGATTGCCCGTTACTATCAAAAGAAGAAATACTTGAGGTTTACAAAGTTTGTAAATATTCCTCAACAAAACTGACCGATTACTTCAACCACGCAAAAGCAATATGGGACATTGTGAATGATTCGGTTTCAATTGATCCTGTACAAAATAAGAAAAACATTGACCCAAAACAAGGATTATTTTTTTTGGATTACAATGAAAAAACAATATTTTATGAGTTTAATATAAAACCAATCAAAAAAGGAAACCTTGAAACAAAATGTCACATCAAAAAAATATGTGAATGTAAAAGAGATGAGTTTGAACAAAAAATTAAGGAAATAAAAAGACCTTTAATTAAAAATTTACAAGAAAAAACAATATATGAAAATTTAATTGTGTTTACTGTAAACCACAATAATAATTACCCCCTCAAAGAAACGTTACTACCAATTGTTAAAAGAAAAATTATGAATTATATGATTCAGTCAAAAATTATTAAACATAAAAATTTGACAAATAAAATATAATTCATTAATTTTGAAGAAAAAAAAGTCATGGTAGTAAAACAAAGAACATTAAATGAATTGAGACAGGAAAAAGAGTTTGGTTATAAACATCCTGCGGTTAAGAACAACAAACCAAATGTTGATTCACAACACATTGTTGATTTGGTTATGAAATTTCCAAATGATGCGGATTTGGGTAAACAAGTTAGAAACTATTTAATTGGTCTTGGGGTTTATGGAAAATAAAGAAATGGTGAACCACCCAGATCATTATGGGGGAAAAAATAACCCATATGAAGCGATAAAGGTGATAGATGCTTGGCATCTTGGATTTAGTTTGGGTAACACGGTTAAATATATCTCAAGAGCTGGTAAAAAACACAAGGATAAGGAACTTGAAGATTTGAAAAAAGCCAAGTTTTACCTGGATCATTATATAAGTCAACTAGAAAGCCAACAATAATGTTGGTTTTTTTTGTTTTGTGGAAGTATTTATCTATATGATTATAGATGTGTGGAGACCCAGAATAAAAAAAGTTAATGGTAAGGGTATCGCCGTGTCGTATGAAATGGTTGATATTGGTGTTTTTATTAAAGAAAAAAGAAAAGGGTGGATTGTTAGGTATTATTGTGATTCGTGTAAAAATGACAAAATAATGACAACCACCACACATGTTTTATTAAACCCAAAAGTTGTTTATAATACCTTAGAAAAACAAACCTGCAGATCATGTAGGTCTAAAATTTCAGAATATGAAATAAAAAAAAGTCACATACCTTTTGATGTTATAGAAAAATCCGTAATAGAGTCAAATTACACACTACTTTCAACTGAGGATGAATATATGTTATGGGGTCAAAAATCACAATTTAAACATAAAGTTATTTGTGAAAATAACCATAACTTAACAATAACTTGGAATAATTGGAGTAAAGGTAAGCGTTGCAGACAATGTTATGAACAAAAAAAATTTGAAAATGCGGTTAAGTATAAGGAAGGTTGGGAAAGGTACTCGTATTTGGTTTATTATTATACTGAAAAAAGTTATAAAAAATATAAAAACAAAATCAACCCAACAAATATTGAAAGAAGTAAAGAGTACCACCTAGACCATAAATATTCAATTAGTGAAGGGTTTGGTAATGGTATTTTACCAAACATAATTGGTCAATTTTATAATTTAGAAATTTTAAAAAGTCACGATAATTTAAAAAAAAATAAACAATGTTCAATAACATTAGATGAATTATTTGAATATGAAAAAACTTATAAAAGAATCGGGGATTAGGGATATTAATAATATTGCTAAAAGATACAAAAAAGCAAAAATATATTTCCACCAGGATTTAGATGGTGTTACCACGGCTTTAGCCATGAAAAACTACCTTGAACAACACGGAATAAAAGTTGTTGATTGTGAGGTCATACAATATGGCGATAAGGAATTTGCTATAAAAAAACCAGACGCTTCTGGTGAAGTTATGCCAGTTTTAGTTGACTATAGTCACGGGCGTCCGATGTTTGTTATACACACGGATCATCATGACTCACAATCAGGAGTTGAAAAAGAAACGGCAACAAGTTTTAGACATTCAAGATCAAACGTTGAAACAATATCCCAGGTCGTATCACCAAAAGAAATATTCCCATCCGATGACATCCTTTTAATTTCAACGGTGGATTCGGCAAATTTTGCGTCAAATGAAATAACACCTGAAATGGTAATGAATTACCTTTTTAAATTTGACAAAGATTCATCCTTAAAACAAAACAAAATGTTGATGGGCTTGGTGACAAATAAATTATTGTTAGCATTCAAGAACAAGCCAAAGTTTTTGGAAACAATAGTAATGGAAGCAAAACCATCACTTATCAGCATATTAAATAATATCAAAAAACAAATTTTAGAGAAGGGTTATGTTAAACCGGAGATTCTAAAACAAAACCAAGAAACGTATGTTCAACAAATGAAATCACACCCAAATGTAAAAGTTGAGGATGGTATCATTATTCAATATGGTGGTGGTAATATGATGAAACCCGGTTCTTATGATAGGTATACACCATTCAGAAACAACCCAGAAGCCGACTTTATTGTGATAGCTTGGCCACTAGGTTTGGTTCAAGCATCTTGTAATCCATTTAAAAAAGAAAGAGCGTTGAAAGGAATTAATTTGGGTGAAATAGCACAAGAAGTTCTATCAAAGTGGGAATCACAATTAAAAGAAAAATATGTTTCGTTATCAACATTAAAATGGATTTCAGAATCTGGAAAAGATTTTGGTCCAGAATCGGTTGGTTTTACTTTTAAAGATTTTATGGCTCTTTATGGTGATTATTATAAGTCAGTTGATAGGGGTGATGAGGTGTTGGACTTAATTGAAAAGGCGATGTTAAAACCATTCACAAGTTTAACTGAAGAAGAAATGAAACTACTGGATGATGTTGAAATTAATGTGTGGGATTTGATCCAGGCTAACAGTGGGGGTCATAAATCGATTACTAATATTTCCGGGCTAAATTACATCGGAAGATCAAAAAGACCACCAAAAGGAGGTTATAAATACGACGCAGAAAGTGAAGATGCGCCATATGTTAAGTTTACTAAAATGATTCAAAAAGAATTTGTGAGGGTTCTAAAAGAAAAAATGAAACAAACCGAAAATATTACAGAATCGGTTGAAAAAAAAAACTTAATTTCTCTTTTAAAAAACCACATCAATAAAAAACACCTATTATCTGAAAAAGATTGGGATTTTATAATTAATGAGTTGGATTGTGTTATTGATAATAGAGGACAATGGGATCATCCCGGCAAATGTACACTTATTAATAGTAACACCATCACAATGAAGGATGTACTATATTCGTTAGTGGGAATTGATAATACTGGACATATGAAACTTATGTTACCAGAAAAAAACTATAATTTTCCAGGAAAAAAGGTACTTGAAATACCTTTAAAAGGGAAATTTAAGGATTTGGCATTAGAATTATTGAAAAAAGATTAAATTTTCTGAACTTTTGTTCAACATTGATATATTTATAATTATTCCTGACAAATTTCATATTTTTTTTAAAAAACATTTGACAGTTCAAAATAAATGTTTTAGATTTGTAAAACAATTGGGGAACGACCCAATGATAAAATTGAAATACGAATAAAACATGAGTGAAGAACAACACATTGAAAGTGAAATCTACTCATACATCACCGACAAAGGTCAGAGGGTGTATACACCAAATGTTCAGTTTGCCGAAATTATGGCAAACAAATATGGAACTCAAAAGGTATATGTAGAAAAAAATTAAAAAAAGTTGACAAAGTACTTGTCTAAATGAAAAAAAAGACTTAACTTTGTAAAACAAATCGGAAAAGTCCGAAACGTTCTTTGAAAATAGGAAATTAGACCGAAAGGTTAACATAATTAAAAAAAGTGAATTAACACCTCCCTTTCTTTAAGTATGGAATTTAATAGGTCATTGGGCCGTGTATGGTCCATTAAAATAAACCATGAAAGTGGGATAAAGTGAATCAGAAGTGTAACTGATTTGCGGCTTGGGAGACCGAGCTTGAGTACACAAGCGGGATACCGTTTAACCTTTAGTACCGAGGGCAACGCTGTAGGGAAAGTGGTTAGATGATTTGGCGATGTGGGTCGTCTGATTGAGGTGGGAACACCAATAGGAATAACCCGTAGGAATAGTGCAAAACTTAAAGTTATCCAACTTTAATATTGCGTGTTCCAGTATTATAGGATACTTAAAACCGAAAGGTATGTTTGTGTACAGGTGGTGCTGTTACAAACCCTAATGATTCCTTACCAAAGGAATTGTTTTGAAGTAGTCTAGAAATATGGAAACTGGGAAGTTTCAGAGAGTAGTTAAGTATTGATTCGTTCAAAAGATGGGTCAGCTTGGTTGACGGACCACTACTTTCACAATCCACGACACACAACATTTTTTACAATTGGATGTAAAATCATAAACGTAATAATGGAAAAGTGTCCGTCAGGTTTGGATGAAAGGTGATTACATAGTAATGAGTTGTTCATTGCACACAAGGATCCCAAGTCTGAGTGTATTTATCCAAAAAACCTTTAATCCCGCAAGGATGAACTGGGGCGGCAGTCTCGGAAAGAGTTAAGTAAGATGAGAGTAATTCAAACCTCAAGGAGTGGTATACCTAAAAAACCATCACTGAGAAATACCATTCAAAAGATGGTGGATACGAAGGGAAACAATAATCCTTCAAAAGGTTCTCACAAACAGCTGTAATCTCAGGCTTATTTTTAAAAAAAAATTACTGGTAAAAAAATTGATGGATGAGATGGATTTCTTATCCATTTTTTTATTTCAAAAAAAAAATAAAAAAAACATTTGTCAGATTCAAAAATTATTCCTACATTTGTAGAAATAAAAGATATGACACACAAACACGTTACAATTATTCATCCAAAGTACGGTGAAGTTTTAAATGAAACTTTTATGGATGAGGTTCAGTTTAAAATATTTTTGAATATGGTCCATTCTTCAATTGCGATGGATCAAAACCTTTCAACCTTTAATGGTAAGGACTTTTTGGTACACATTCCTTGTTCAATATTAAAAGAGTCTCTGGTAATTGGTAAAACAACTGAAGTTTCAATGGCTGATGTTGTTTTGACGAAATCTAAGTTGGAGGGGTAGTTTCTTTGTTTCTCTTTAAAACAAAGTGGTGGCTGTTGCGACATTCAATGTCGTCCCTAAAATTAAGGTGAGGTAATACTCACCTTTTTTTGTTTCTGGATATATTTATTGGTATATGAAAAAGATTATATCTGAAAATATGAACTACCATTTGGATAATGGTATAACATTAACTGAAAACATATTCAGACCATTTTCCGATGAGTTTTTTAATTTAATCAATGAGGCCAGAGAATTATATAACGAAGGTTATATTGATGTGGATGAGGATGAAAAATGGTTGGTTGAAAGTGATTTTGGAAAAAAAGTAAAACTTACAAGTGGGAAAATTGTTAGACTTGAAGTTCCATATATTGAAAATTCAATTAATGAAGCTGAATATAAGGGTAGAAAAGTTGAACTTGGGAAACCGATGAGAAATACAGGTGGTGGAAAAAAATATGTGGTGTATGTTAAAAATCCATCTACCGGTAAAGTTAAAAAAATTAGTTTTGGTGATAAAAAGGGGGGTTTAACCGCTAAAGTATCAAATCCGGAAGCTAGAAGGAATTTTGCTTCCAGACACAATTGTAAAGCCAAAAAAGATAGGTTAACGGCCGGTTACTGGGCCTGTAGAATCAATCGCTATGCTCATTTATGGGGAGGAAAAAGTTATGGAGGGTACTGGTGATTTACCATTTAAACAAAAAGATTTTGGAAACACCAAAATAAGAACGTTTGATTCGTCGGTGGATGAATATGAATTAAAATGGCATAGAGATAGAGAGGACCGGAAAGTTATTATCATTGAATCAAACGGTTGGAAATTCCAATCGGATAATTCATTACCAACGACATTAAAAGAAGGCGATCAGATATTTATACCAAAAGATACCTTTCATAGAGTTATCAAGGGGAATGGAAATTTAAAAATTAAAGTTGAGTTTTTATGAAAAAAATTATTATAACAGAAAAACAATTGGAAGATATGGTTAAACACATCAAAGAAAATCATGATGATGGTTCATATATGGCAAAACAACAATTATTTACAATCGCAACATTGGCTTACAAAATGTGGGAAATGATGGAGGATGGTGAACAACTTGAGGATTGGATGGAAACCAAAATCGCTCAATCCGAACAATCAATCCTTGCCGTTGTAAAATCCTTTATGTATGATGAAGCTGAAGATAGGATGAAAAAAAATGGTGATATCGGATTGGATGGATTAATCATTGGAATGTAATTTAAAATTAATATAATTTGTCCTCCGGTTATTGACTGGGGGATTTTTATTTTGTATCTTTATGAAAAAAAGGATGTACGTTATAGTTAAACATATTAAAACGGAAAATAGAAAAAGAGTTCCAGTTATCATTTTGAATGGTCACAATGAAATTTGGGAATTTGACACTTTTGAACAGGCCGATGATATGAAAAAGATTTTTGAATTGAATTCAGATTCCGGTCACAAATATGAGGTTAAAAAACTTCATTAAAATATGGTCCCGTAGCTCAACTGAATAGAGCAATTGCCTCAAATAGGGGGCGTTTAATTGGAAACAGTTAAATGGAACTCATCAAATTCGGGGAAGCCTGTAAAATGGTAATCCCGAGCCAAGATCTCAGAAATGGGATAAGGTGTAGAGACTTGACGGTGAGTACCTAAGTCCAAATGGATAAGGTAATGAGAAAGTCCAGACCACAAACAATTAAATTGGTAGTGAAAACTATAGTGGTACGTCTAAGCAATAGGTTGATGGTTTGAATCCATCCGGGATCACAAAAACAAAACTAATATGGAGGATATTCACCAACAAATCCACGAAGAATTTGTAAATAGCGAAGATTTTTTAATTTTTTTAAAAGAACTTGACATATATTCAGAAAAATATGTATCTTTGTAAAAAGAAATCATATGAACAAGGAACTTATCGCACTATTTTTTGCCATGGAACATGAAGCCGACGAATTGATTGATGTATTTGTTAAAGAACAACTCCTTGATTTTTATATTAACGGATGTGAGTTAAGGTTACGAATGGAAAAAAGATTCAATGAATTTAATGAGTTTCATAAAGAAACCGGAATCACTTTGGGTAATTTGTTACTTAACAAATACAATTTGGCAAAACAACTTCACGTATTAAAAATCGCGTTGGGAAAGTTGGGTGTACAGGGAATTGATGAAGACCAATATATAATGTTAAATAACTAATGAAATCATTCAAAGACATAGAATTTAAAACACATCCAATAGGTGAAGGTAAACACGGATTAATTTTTTTTCCAAATGGGTATGGTGTGTCTGTTGTTAGATTTAAAAGACCGTATAGTGATAGAGGTTATGGTAGTTATACATCAAATGATAATGAGTGGGAAGTTGCTGTACTATATGGTAACGAAGAAGAATGGGAATTGTGTTATAACACACACATTACAGATGATGTGATTGGTCATTTAACGGAAGGTGAAGTTGACAATATAATGATTCAAGTTCAAGAACTTTAATTTTTCAGAGTACCACCATATTTATTTCATATGGCATTGGAACCAAACAAACTTTATGGTCTAGCACAATCTTTAGCTGAAATAGTAAAAGAAGAATATGGTAGTACATTTAAATCATTCTCAAAAATAGTAAAAACGTGCAAAACAGATACATTTGCACAACTATTGTTATCCAGACTAACAACCAATTATGAGTTAGGACAACTTATTTTCATCACAAACTTAATCCTTAATAGTTCCGACGATAAAGAAACAATCTTGAATATGAGTAAAGATTTGTATATTTATGACATCAACTTTTATGAGGATAGTGAGACCTTACAGGTGGAGTGTGGAAGATGTCGGGGTACCGGTACAGAAAATTGTGGTGAGTGTGGCGGTGACGGATTGTTGGAATGTAGATTTTGTGACGGTGAAGGCGAACACGAATGTCAAAAGTGTTGGGGTGATGGAACTGAGGAATGTAGACATTGTGGTGGTGATGGGACCGAAACAGAAACTGAGACGGATGATGAAGGTGATGAAATTGAAGTGGAAGTTGAATGTGTAATCTGTGATGGTAAAGGGGCCGAAGAATGTAGAGATTGTGGAGGTCAAGGTGGTTTTGAATGTGAAGAATGTAACGGTAAAGGAAACAATAGATGTCACCAGTGTGGCGGTGAAGGTGAATATACCTGTTTTGACTGTGATGGTTATGGGTTTGCCGATAGTAACCAAGAAAAATATGGGATAAGAAAAAGATCAATTGTAACACTTGGTAATGTTTTTTCCGATTATATTGGTGATATAATGTTACTTAGTGATTTTGAAGAAATGGACGGTGATTATGATAAAGTACCATATTCGTTTACAATTAATTCAAGGTATTTCCCAGATGAAGATATACCAAAAGAAGATAGACAAGAAAGTTTAGGTGTTGATGATGATTTTGTTGTGTTTAGAGAAGGATACAAGTTGGAAAATTACCCAAATGACATTAAACTTTAAAATAATGAACTATTTATAATAAAAATTGATTATGAAAAAAGTAATAAAATTAACAGAATCTGATTTGACCAGGATAATTAAAAGAACCATCAACGAAATGGATGATGAATATAAGGATCTAAGTATGTATAATCCGTATTATGATGAGGAAGATGACTTCAGTGATTTAGATAATACCATATATGATGGAATGGAAGATGAGGAGTGGGGTGAAACTGATAAAGGTGAAGAAGAACTTCAAGATTTAATTGAAGATGCTAGAGACTTTTTGGAAAATGAATGTGGATATGAAATTGAGGAACTAAATTCAATGAGTGAAGACGATATTGTTGACGCAATATTTGATGAAGGAAATGTTGAGTTAGCTAAAAAAATTGATAAATTATTAGACTTTGAAGGTTTTTATGATGGTGCTGAAGAAGGTGAACTTGGTGAAGGTTGGGATGATGACATACAAAAAAGTAGATATCCAGAAGATTATAAACCAGAAAATTATAGAAAAATACCAAAAGGGTTTCTTAGACAATATTCGGGTTCTAAAATGGATCCAGAAGGGACAATATTAACAAAAAGAAAAGGAGAACCATTTGACGAATTTCTGGATTTTGATGATGAAGATTTTGTATAAATTAAAAAAAAATAAATAAAACACTTGTCAATTAAAAAAAAATAATTATATTTGTAACATAAATTGAAACTTTTTTAAATAACGATATATTTATAACAAAAATGAAAACAACTCTTAAACATATGGTGATTAGTCAGCAACCGAGCAATCAGTGGTCGTTCTGCTATAATACACTTAAACCGTTAAGGGCATTTTCATTTATGAGTTAATAACGATTAACAAACATAAAAAAAGAAATATAAGACCCAAGGCAACAAACCTTGGGTTTTTTGTTTTATATTGGTCTCTTAGTTTAACTGGAAAAATACGACTCTTGTAAAGTTGAGTTATCGGGTCAGTTCCGATAGTGACCTCAGAAGAAAAAAGTTCTTTGACATATTGGCCTTATAAAAAAGGAAGGGTGGTAGAGTGGTTTATTGCACCGGTCTTGAAAATCGGAAATCTTAACGGATTCGTGGGTTCAAATCCCACCCCTTCCTCAGTAAAAATATTGTGGGGTAGACGAATTGGCAAAGTCACCAGGTTTTGACCCTGGAGGTAAAAATACCATTGGAGGTTCAAGTCCTCCCCCCATAGCAAATAATAACCAGACGTAGCTCAGTTGGGAGAGCGGGTGCTTTGGGAGCATCAGGTCGTAGGATCGTGCCCTACCGTTTGGACCAATAATAAAAACAAGTGTTGACTTCAAGTCCCAGTAGGGAAGTACACTCAAAAAACAAAAATGGGGAAAGTGACGACTATAGAAACGACGAGTACCAACGAAGGGATCAAAAAATTGATTAATTAAAAAATAATAGTTATTTTTAATTTTTAAGGGAGAGTAACCGGTAATTGGTAGCCGCACGGACTGTAAATTCGTTCTCATTTGAGACTGGGGGTTCAAGTCCCTCCTCTCCCACCATAAAAAGTAAGATACAATGTCGGGTTCCCTGTAGTGGTAACGGATTAAACCATGGTAAGTAAGCCACAAGAATCTAGTAAGAAGTGACAGATGGGTTCGTCACGACTAAAGTATCAACCACCGAGATGCTGGCGAGCTGAGGGGGTGGTTAAGAAATACCCCTAAATACGTACCAGCTCACGTAGCTTAATCGGGAAAGCCCCACGCTGATATCGTGGTGAGAATCGGATCGTAACCGGTCGTGAGCACAAATGGAAAGTAACCCCTGAAGGCGACGGGACACGCCTGCTAAGCATTGTGATCGGTGAGAATCCGATTGTGGATCGTTACCACTGCTTTCCTCAATAACCCGTATGATCAGGGATCAAAGTTGGCTCATATCCGACTTGAGGTTGGTTCAAGTCCAACATACGGGACGCATCTCCCTAACGGAGAAGGTAATGGCGTGGTTAGGCCGAATTGACCCTCCCCACTTACGGAGTGGGGTTTATATGGTATATGTAGCTCAGTTGGTAGAGTGCTGGTTTGTGGAGCCAGAAGCCGTGGGATCGTGACCCATCATATACCCCAAAACAAAAAAATGGAGATTAAAAAAGAATTAATTGAACAAATTAAAAACAAGGTATTGGATCACCATAAAATTTACCGTATACCAATTAAAGCGGAATATTGGGAAGATATTGTTGATTCAATAATGGGTGGCGATAATTCAAACTTTGTTCCCTTTAACCATAGTAAGGGATTTGACATTGAGTTTGAAATTGATTGCACCAAATATTTACCCCAATTAAAAAGTGGTGTAATTGAAAATAACAGATTATATTTTCCTTCACATAGGTTAAGCCGATTTTTAACTTTGGAAGAAAAACTGGATTTTTTAAATAATTTAACTTATGATCATTATATATTTTTGGCAAGGGACAAGGGTGAATGGAATAAAAAATACCACATCCATACTTTGGAAACCAAAAAAATAGATTTTAATAGTTTAAATTGGATTGAAGTTTTGGGTAAAAAGGGAAGATATAAAAATGAAGTTTCTGGTTGGCAAGGAACAAATGAAAATAACACAATTAATTGTAAAATAGTCAAATCAATGTCCCACCAGTTGTGGGTTGAGGTTGATTTGAAATTAACGACTTTATTGGATGTAATTGAAATATGTTAGAAAATAAAATATTATTGTTGGATTGTTTGGAAGGTCTTAAAGGTAAGGAAGATAATTCAATTGATACCATTATAATTGATCCACCCTATAATATTGGGAAGGATTTCGGTAATGATTCAGATAAACAACCAATGGATGATTATTTAAAATGGGTAAAGGAATGGGTAAGTGAATCATATAGGACATTAAAAGATGGTGGTTCAATGTTCATTTATGGTTTTAGTGAGACCTTGGCTTATATTTTCACAAACATTGAATATAAAACAAAAAAATGGTTGATTTGGCATTATACAAACAAAACAACTCCCGGTAGTAAGTTTTGGCAAAGGAGTCACGAATCCATTATTCAGGTTTGGAAGGGTAAAACACCATTATTTAATGTTGATGAGGTAAGAGAAGAATATACTGAAAGTTTTATTAAAAATTCGGCCGGGAAAAAGAGGAAGGGAACCAAAAGTAGGTTTGGTGAAAAAGATACGATTTATAACGCAAATGAAAAAGGAGCCTTACCAAGGGATGTGATTAAAGTTGCCGCTTTGGCTGGTGGTGCCGGGTTAAAAGAACGTTATTTTTATTGTGAAACTTGTGATTTGTTTTGTGAACCAAAAAATAAAAAAGAACATCAAAATCACCAGGTTATTATTCACCCAACCCAAAAACCATTAACATTGAGTGAAAAATTAATAAAATCATCCATTCCGGATAACGTTAAACCAAATATTTTAATTATATTTGCTGGGTCGGGAAGTGAATGTGTTGTTGCAAAAAAATTGGGTTGCAATTTTGAAGGTTATGAAATAAATGAAAAATATGTTAAATTGGGAAATTCCTGGTTGGATAACACAAACTTAACATAAAAAGATGATACAAAGCGTAGAATGGCAAGCGCGGAGAGGCGTGTCGCAAGGGTATCACACTAAGGATAGGTAATCAATCTTAATTGTATTGATGTAACAACCCGACTCTCTAATGGTGTGTGAAGTGTCGTAGAAATACGAATCCCAGATTCCCGATAAAGTCATTTATCATCTTTTTTAAATATCCGATGTCGGTCCCGAGCTAGGTCGGGCGATACTGCGTCGTAGCTTATGGAAGCGGCAGGCCTCCAAAACCTCGCATGGACATTGGGTTCAATTCCCTGACGACGCGCTAAAATAAGGAACCCTGGTGTAAGTAGGTGTGTCACGTCGGTCTGAAAAACCGAAAGTAACCGTTCAACTCGGTTGGGTTCCACAAAAATTAATTAAGATGAACAGAGTATTCCGAAAAGTTACTGGTGAACCTGTATCTGACATTGTAAAACACACAATTGACATTCTAAAAGATTGTCCCTGGGTTGAGGTTCACATCGGAACTGATTCTCAAAATCATAGAAGGTCAACTGTTTATGTGACAGCGATTGCTTATAGGTTCGGAAATAGAGGTGTCCATTATATTTACCACAAACAAAAGGTTAAAAAAGTAAGAGATAAATGGACAAGATTATGGAATGAAGCTGACCATTCAATTGAAGTGGCGGAATGGTTAACACAAAAGGTCAATGTAAAAGTTGAAATTGATTTGGACTACAATAGTGATGAAAAACATTTTAGTTCAAAACTGGTTCAACCAGTAGTGGGGTGGGCAATGTCGTTGGGTTATAAAACAAACATTAAACCCCACAATCAAATTGCAACAAAGGCGGCAGATCATCACTGTCGTTAATATAAGGTTCCGTGACCGAGAGTTTAGGTGCCGATCTGCAAAATCGGTTACATTGGTTAGAATCCAATCGGAACTTCAACAAAACGCCCCTATGGTGGAATGGCAGACACATCCGGCTTAGGCCCGGATTCCTTTAAAACAGGAGTGAGAGTTCAAGTCTCTCTGGGGGTACAAAAAACAAAAAAAATGAACATTACAAATAAAAAAGTTAGGTTTGAATATGAAATCATTGAAAAATATGTTTGTGGGGTTGTATTGGTCGGAAACGAGGTTAAATCAATCCGGGATAGTAAGGTCAGTATTGTTGACACTTTTTGTTATTTAAAAGATGGTGAGATATTTGTTAAGAACATTAATATAACATCCAACGAAGAAAAAAGAGATATTAAACTCCTTTTAAAGAAAAAGGAAATACGGGATATTGAAAAACGACTTGAAAAAGGATTAACTATTGTTCCTTATAGAATATTCCTAAGCGAAAAAAAATTAATTAAGTTGGAAATTGTTATAGGGAGGGGAAAGAAACTCTTTGATAAACGTGAGACAATAAAAAAGAGAGATCAAGAGAGGGATATGTTAAAAAATGTTAAAATTTAGTTTGATATTATAAAACATCTTATCTTTGTTTCATAATTAATCATTTAAAAATAAAACTTATGAAAAATTTAATTCTTTTGGTTGGTTTACTTATTTCCACATTTTCATTCTCACAAAAATTGATAATAAAAATTCAGGAATCAAACACCTTTTATTCGTACTCCGAATCAAAAAATCTTAAAGTTTTATTAGAGAATTCTTCTTTGGTGTCAAATGATGTTGTAAACACTCAATATATTATTGATTTGGATGAAAATACGTCATCATTTTATAAAAATGGTAAACTTACATCTGTTTTACCTATTAATGTTACCAAAATCAATCAAACACAACTACAAATTCATATTTTGGAGGAGGGATTTGATTATGGGTTGATTGTAAACACCGATATTAAAAATGAATCCGTTACACGTTATGTTTTTTATTCTTCGTTAACGGAAATAAATGTTATGACAAATTTTGAAATAGTAAAACCATCCTAGTTACTGGGTTGGTTTTGCTATAAAATTAACGACAGCATATACTAGACCATCATTAAAACTCACCTGTGTACGTTTGTTTTTTGTACCATCAATTTGTTTACCTATTAAACTAAAAAGAGTAGATGAACCATTTGTTTTTGGTTTAACAATGTCACTAACTCTAGGACCAACACCAGAAATTTGATTAGCGTCGTTTGTAAGTTCCTTTAAAACCATATATTTCTCATCACCGGCGATGTCAATACTTAGGTTTTTAACTTTTTTTCCGTCCCACCACGAACCAGTTTTTTTAGGGTCTTGTTCCATTTTAGTTTTTGGTATAGAAAATTTAATCTCACCGTTGTAGTCCAATGATTTTTTTCCATCTTTTTCAATCAAAGGAATAAAAAGATTCATTGTAACAAATACGAGCCCATCATCTTCCATCAAATTTCCACCATCTGATTCCTTAATTACTCGTTCAATTACCCTAATTAATTCGGATTCGGTTAGTCTTATAGTTCGTTTCATAATATTATGTGTTTAATAAATAAATATATCAATAATTAAAAAGTTGAATATATTTATATAAAAAATGAAACAACTTATCAAAAAAATATTAAAAGAGGAGTCGTTAAAAAACAATCTAATAACTCAGATTAAAAATGATGGTTGGAGGGATGTGGCGGAATTGGTTGGAGGGATATTTAACCTTTTAACTCTTTTAGATATACGCGAACCATCAGAATTCCTGGAATATTTTAACGATTTAAATGTTGCCCAAAGTCAAGAAAATCCGGATTTGATATTGTTTAGATATGATGAAGGAAAAAATCTAATGGTTTACGTTAAAAAACTTAATAAGGTTTACATTAGTTATTTGGATATATGGTCGTTTTTGTCCATATTTTTTGGTTATGAAATTGATGAAATTGAAAAAACATTGAAAAAATGGTTGAGTGAAACATTTAACATAACTGATGTTGAAGTTGAGGATAATTTGTTTTTAAGTAAAAACCAATAATTTAATCAAAAAAACTTGACACTTTTTATAATATCAATATATTTATATATTATAAATAATAAATCAAAAAAAACGATGAAAAAAATAGTTAGACTAACTGAAAGAGATTTAACAAGAATTGTTAAACGAGTAATTAAAGAAAGTAACCTTAGCCCATATAGTGATGAAGATATGGCCGAAGACGAAAGACTTGACAGAATATCAAATGAATGGCGAGATTCATTTTATGATGCTTTTGATTTTGACTTTGAAGGTGCATTTCCAGAATACAATAAAGAATCAGATAAATTTGATGATAATTTAAATGATTTTATTGTTGATATGATGGGTGAAGACCCAGAACATGCTGTTAGAGTGTTACGTAAAGAACCTTGGTTTAGACCATATGTAAAATATCTTAGATAAAAAACTTGACACTTTTAAAATTATTAGTATATTTATAAAACAAAATAAAAAACCGCAAATGAAAAATTTACACATATCATTGATAGGAGGCGATTTAGCTGAGGCAACTTTCAAGGAGAGGGTGTAAGATTTTATACATATAAAAATTTTGAAACCCCTCTCTAACAAAGAGGGGTTTTTTTGTTCAAGGATATTGTGAGATTAAAAAAAAGTTTCTATATTTGTGGAACGAAAGATAAAGGTTCTTTGACATATTGGTTTGAATTAAAAAAAATTAAAAAAAGATTTGGTGGATTAAAAAATTCTACATATCTTTGTAAGACAAAACGGTTTAGAAGTTAATTGCCTGATTATACAGTAATCCTCCCATCCACAGGCAGAAAGGAGGTAAACAACTAAACCAAAAAAAAATTAAAAAAAGATTTGGTAGATTCAAAAATATTTTATAATTTTGTAGAACAAACAACGGAGGTGGAGATGTTAGGGATGGTAACTCCACCTCCGGAGATAGGGAAAGTTCATTGACATATTAAAATATTGTGGTTGTAAGAAAGGGGAAACTCGTTAAGTTCATCAACCAGTTGACTCAAGATGGTGAAACGAGAGTGTGGGTCAACTACTGAATCACAAAAAAACATTATAATGCGAGGGGGAGGTATAGTATCTCATCGGTCTCATAAGTCGACTTAACTTGATGCGATTTCAAGCCTACGCAACTAATAGGATGGATAGGTGGAAGGGCCTTTCCTGAAAGACGGCTTGCTAGGCCCGTGTCCATCCTTAAAAAATTGATAGTGATCACCTCTACAGTGGTTGTCGACAAACTACGTAGGTTGAGGGTAGATAACACCCACTGCCGGTGCACCATAAAACTTAGGAAGGCAGTTAAGATTGGAAATAGGAGGGTACACCAACACTATCAACATTATTTACTGATGTAGCTCAATCGGTGAGTACGAGGTGTTCATACCTCAAGGTTATGGGTTCAAGTCCCTTCATCAGTACTGGGAGTGTACACAGTAGAGTTCAGCTTGAGAACAGATGTAACACACACTTTAAAGGGGG
>Ga0315907_10003784_pt1 | contig 17475 bp, 8 predicted proteins | sample LakEriMetagenome_3_FD_203525 | JGI IMG/M metagenome (GOLD analysis project Ga0315907, IMG submission 203525) | Freshwater fungal communities from buoy surface, Lake Erie, Ohio, United States - Buoy 12 MA123 | ecosystem: Environmental > Aquatic > Freshwater > Lake > Lake biofilm | place: USA... | reverse complement strand
ATCTATTCCCCTACTCCGCAAATCGGCAACTGTTTCAAGAATATTGTTGGTGGCAACTGCGATATGTTGCACGCCTGGTCCATGATAAAAATCTAAATATTCTTCTATCTGAGAACGTTTTTTTCCTTCAGCAGGCTCGTTAATCGGGAATTTCACGAATCCATTGCCATTGGAAACAACCTTCGACATTAAAGCAGAATATTCGGTTGAAATATCTTGATCATCGAATGAAATGATGACTTTAAATCCAAGAACATCCTCGTAAAATTTCACCCAGGTATTCATTTCTCCCCAACCCACATTCCCTACACAATGGTCAATGTATTGGAGTCCGACAGGCTTTGTAGCCGTTTTCGTTTTTGCAGGTGAATATCCTGGTAAAAATGCGCCCGTATAATTTTTACGTTCCACAAAGGTGTGAATCGTTTCTCCGTAGGTATAAATGGAAGCAGTTCTAACTTCTCCAAATGAATCATTGCTAACCTCAAAAGGAATCGCTAAACGAGCTCCACGTTTCACTGTTTCGGCAAGTGCTTTTTCTGCATCATCCACCCAAAGGGCAAGTACTTTCACCCCATCGCCATGTTTTTTTACATGTTCTGAAATGATGCTATCTGGATGGAGTGATGTGGTTAAAACTAAGCGGATTTTCCCTTGTTGAAGCACATACGATGCACGATCCTTAACACCCGTTTCGGGCCCTGCGTATGCTACAAGTTCGTAACCCCAAGCATGCTGGTAGTAATAAGCCGATTGCTTGGCGTTTCCTACATAAAATTCGATATAATCGGTTCCCAATAAAGGGAGAAAATCTTCGGTTAAAACTTCGTTTGGTTGTGTTAATTGAGCATTCATTATGTATCGAAAAAGAATTAATTAATTATAATCGGGTTCCATCCATGAGCGGAAATACTTTCCGTCATCAATATCCATGGCAGCTTGGGTTACCATGAGAGGTTTAAATGTATCGACCATTACGGCCAACTCTTGTGTTTCGGTTTTACCAATGCTGCGTTCCATTGCTCCTGGATGCGGGCCATGTGGAATACCTGAAGGATGCAACGTAAGTTGTCCTTGGGAGATATCGTTACGGCTCATAAAATCGCCATCGACATAATAAAGCACTTCATCAGAATCAATATTGCTATGATTGTATGGAGCGGGAATAGACAAAGGATGATAATCGTATAATCGAGGAACAAACGAACAGACTACAAATGCTTTGGTTTCGAATGTTTGATGAACGGGAGGTGGTTGGTGGACACGTCCTGTTATGGGTTCGAAGTTGTGAATTGAAAAGGCATACGGATAATTGTAACCATCCCAACCTACCACATCGAATGGATGCGAACCGTAAGTTAAATGATGTAACATTCCTTGCTTTTTCACCTTCACCAAAAAGTCTCCTTTCTGATCGAAGGTTTCCAAATTTTGAGGACGACGAATATCGCGTTCACAATAAGGTGAATGTTCTAATAATTGACCGAACCAATTGCGGTAGCGCTTTGGCGTATATATAGGAGAGAATGATTCGAGGAATAAAATACGGTTGTTCTCGTCGTTAAATTCAATTTGATAAATCATCCCGCGGGGGATAATCAAATAATCACCGTATGAAAATTCGATATTCCCTAAAAATGTTCTCAGCGTGCCACTTCCTTTGTGAATAAAAATAAGTTCATCGGCATCGGCATTTTTGTAAAAATACGAACTCATCGATTTACGAGGAGCGGCAACACCTAAATGAACATCGCTGTTTACAAGTAAGGCTTTTCGACTTTCCAAAAAATCATCTTCTGGCGCAACGTTGAATCCAATTAAACGCAGCGCTTTCATGTTTTTTTGAACCGCAATTTTCGGAGAAACATCGATCGATTCGCCAACTTCTTTTACAATGGTAGGTCGATGAATATGATACATCAATGTTGACATTCCATCGAAGCCAACTGTACCAAAAAGCTGTTCGTAATAAATTCCACCATCGGGTTTATTCATAACCGTGTGGCGCTTCGGAGGTATTTTACCTAATGAATGGTAGAATGGCATCGCAATGATTCTTTATTGATTACAAACTTACACGAATTCTTAATTTTAGGATGAAATTATCTCATTAAACAAGAATATTATTAATTAATGACTTCCTTGTTCATTGCCCAATTTTCCAGAAACAATTAAGCTATTCACACAGCGAATCCCTCCACCATTTAACACAACCTGATAATTCCCTTTGGCAAGTTGATTAACAGGGAGTTCTATGAGTTGTGTTGGATTTAGCGTACTATATTTCTTCTGATAAACGATTCTACCCAAAGCATCAATAATAGCAAGGGATGCATCAGTTGCACTTGTTTTCAAATTCAACCAAGCAATGTCGGATGCTGGATTGGGGAAGATTGAAAAATCGGCTTGCTTTTCGTTTTTCACTTGAGTAATTCCGGTAACAGTAACAACCGAAATGTTGATTTTTGCTGTATCAGAACATTCATTTCGAGATGCGGTAAGTACCACAGGATAAATGCCAGGGACATTAAAAATATGATTAATCTGGGGCGTTCCTGCGAGTAAAGTGCCGTCACCTAAATCCCACAAAAGTTCTTGAGCATTGTTCGATGTATTGGTAAATACCGCCACGTCTTCTCCAACCAAAAGTTCGGTTTGAGATGCGTGAAAAGCCGCGTTTATGTAGCTTCCCGTATCAACCTGAACCCAATCGTCTGTTTCAAGTATCGAAGAATTTAACACAAAGTGAACGCGGTATTCATCTGCTTTTAAATGTGCAACGTTCCATGTTCCTGAAAACGAATTCGTTTGAGCAACAAGACTGTCGTTGCTTGCATACACCTCAACATCCCACAAGGTATTTGTTGGATTATTTAACGTTATTTGACCTTCTCCTCCGTTGCATCCTTCGTTGCTTGCATTTATCTCAACTCCTGGCTTATAATGCAGGAAAAACCGATTTTCGACAATCCCGCTATCTAACCAAATGGAATAAATGGGATGAATACGAAGATTTTGAAGCGTATTGGTTTCTCTGTCCTCAAGAAAAATCATGGCGGTTGATGGAAAATTAGCAATATCAGAAAGTTTCAACCGGAACATTGCACTCTCCGCTGCAAAAACAGAAAGAGGAATGGAGTCGGCATTGGTGGCCGTGCGACGCCCCTGAATGGCTAACCGAACCGAGTCTTTTAAACTGTACCAATAACTATTCGTATTTCCTGGTTCAAGTTTCAATGCATCTTGTCCATCGGTTGTTTGATTTGAATTGGCATTCGGGGCGTAATAAATCACCGTTTCATCTGCATGAGTATTGAATTCAAGACTCAGACGAATAGATGAAACCGTTGTTGGAGAATGGATGGTTTGCGGATTAATAATGTCGGCTCGATGTTCATTAAAGAAACGGAGTGTATCAGGTTCGAAAGCACGAACAAAAAAGCCTTCTTGCATTCCTATATATTGAGAAGCGCCATTAATTCCCAAACCTTCATTCAATCCGATTGGAAGCCATGTAGCAAATTGCCCATTAAAACGTGTCGACTTTCCTTTTGTATAAATACTTTTACAGATGGAAATAGGTAGATTTGAGGCCGTTTTATTCCAATCGATTGGCGATGGATAAGGATTTCCGACTAGGTTTAAACCTGAATTATCGCCAGCGTTGACAAGCGCGATTTTCTGTATTCCCGAATTTATTAGCCCTTTACCACGTATCGTATTTCCGGCCATTTCAAAAATCTTATAACCGCGCATGTGTTCCAAAAGGGATCCGGCTGTTCCAATTTCCCAATTTCCAACTTCGGTGTAGTTCCAAATCGATGTGTTCGAAGGCAGATTCCATTCAAGCCCCTCTGCTCCTAAAACAGGGCTGCCATATTCATATTGATTGTAGGAAATTTGGTTAAAGGCGCTACTCAATAAAACTTCTTGCATTCCTAAGCCCGAAATATAACGTTCGGCAGAAACTTCGCCTTGAACAGTTCCTGAACCAGCTCCTGAAATAAGCGCTGTTCCTATACTATCCGATTTTAAAGTCAGGCTATCGTGCGTGAATAAAATACCGTCGTTTAGTTTTAATATTCCGCGAAGGTTTACTCTTCCTTGAATAAATCGGGTTGCATTTCCATGAACATCAACATTAGAATATGAACCTTTAATAAAGGTTTGTTGGGAATTTCCGGTATAATTGACAAGTCCTTTAAAATTCGGATTTGCAAATCCCGACAAGGCTGTTTGTTGCGCAGTTGAAGCATGGGAAATGGTGAGTTTGTCGTTTTTACCCATAGCAAATGAACCACTTCCCGCAATGCGGTTAATGGTGTGATTCAGTTGTAAATCGGTTCCTTGAACGCTATCAATTCCAATTTTAAAATCGCCAGTAACCGTAATGTTACGTTGTGTAAATGCGATACCTCCTGGCTCTCCTGGATTATAGAAATACAAGTTTTTGCAGGAAAAATCGGACGATGTTCCAAGTTGTACAGTATAATTCTTATTGGTTCGAATCCACAAATGATTATAACTTAATGATGGGACGATTTGATTTACTTGATTCGACCAAACTTCACCATTCCCAAAAAAGGTTGTTCCGTTATTTTCAATAAAAGTTGAATCGGTTAAAAGCACATTTGCAGCATCACCCTCAATAACTAAAATTCCAGTGCCTTGATCGATGTTTCCCAATTGGCGGATGGAATAAACATTTAAAATTTTATCATTCAATTTTAGTGAGGACCCTTGATTGATGGAAATGTTTCGAACAATCAAATCGTTTTGCAATTGGTATTCGGAATGAGCGGTAATGAATAAATCCGCATCTAAAAAATATCCAATTCCACCAATGAAATTATTGGCGCCTCCTCCCAATGAAATAAAGGAAGAAGTATTATTGGAAATAACTCCATTATTGATCAAATTTCCAAAGCAGGTTAAAAATGATGAATACGAATGCTTTATGGTTAAGCTAGCTCCTTCGTTAATTGTTAAATTTCCACATGTTGCACTCGCACTTCCTTCCAATTCGGGATAATGTGACTTTCCACTCGGGATATTAACGTTATTGCATCGGTTGGGAACGTGTTGTCCGGTCCAGTTTTGAGGGTTAAACCAATTATTGTCATTCCCAATCCATGTCAAATCTTCGGATGAAGCAGGGTAAAAAGTAAAGCGGGCGTTTTGAGCCGGGAGTGTAATTTGATTTGATGATTTTAAAATTGCCGTTGAATTTGAAAGTCCGAGCGTTGAATTTGCCCAGCTTTCATTTCCAGCAGTAATTAATCGGGTATGAACATCGCTTCGACTCTCTCCTCTTAAACCAACTTGGAATAACTGATTGTACCCTTGCCAACAGTAAGGTGCCGTATTGTATGCAAAAGAAATTTGATTCCCGTTCTCTTGAAGCTTAATTTGAAAGTCGAAACGGTTCCGACTATCTCCACAATAACCAGTTCCTTCTGCATCGTCTAATGCTTTGAAATTATTCCATTCGATGGTAAAAATGCGGTTGGGAGCGAATCCTTCTGTGCGAGTTTTAATGGTTGAAAGATCGGCAGTCCATCTCCCCTCCAGATCGCCATTTAGAGCTGAAACAATTCCTTTAATAGGAACATCACTATCGAGAATGTTTGTGAAGGGAATTACAACACCTGCCGCTTTAACTGGATTTACGTCTCCAAACCAAATCCACCCATTGGTAGAAACACCGCAATGTGTGTATATGTGACCATTGAAATTAAATGAAAAACCGAGTGGTTGATTGGGAAAAATATCTTCGTCTGTAGCCGAAAGTTGATTGATGTTTTCCGGTTGAGCTGCTCCACTAGCTAAAATAGTTGTTGTGCTTGAAGATACTAATGCCTGATAAGGCGTATTGACTGAATACGAAAAACCATAGCCACAATCCACTTGCCCTAATAAGCTGGAACTAGCAACTAATAAAAAGAAAGAAATAATCTGGAAGTAACGAGTCTTCAAAAGCCAATAATTAAGGAATTCATCGAGTGTTGTATACCCTATTTTGCAATCAAAAGTTACAAGGAACTTCATACAATATAAAAAGGGGCCGAAGCCCCTTTTTATATCACAAACCACCAATTGAATTCTGTAAATCTACCAAAAAAACAGAAGATTGGTTTGGTTATTTTTTCAAATAACCTCGACAAATGTAAATAATTTGAGTTGATATTTTGAAATATAAGTGATTTAATTTGCCATGAATTTATTTTTTTACTACACGAATATTAACAGTTCCATTTAATGTTTCGAAATGGAGAAAATACAAACCTGCAGGAAGATTGCTTGCTGGCAGTATGAAATTAGAAAACGCTTTTATTTCTTGCCCGTTTTGATAAACAACACGCCCCGAGATGTCGCGCAATGTCAATCCACTAATTGATGAATTAGTGTCGTGTTGTGAAATTATAAAATCGTCAGATGAGGGATTGGGACTAACCGAAAAATTAGCTGTTTCATCCAGATTTTGAATACCAACATAGGTAACAACAATGGTCTTGACTATGGTATCGGAACTACATGGATTGCTTGCAATAAGTGTAATTTGGTATGCTCCGCTTTCGGGAAAGGTAAACGTCGGATTTGCCAAAGGAGAATTTCCTAGGTCTTCAAAAATCCATTCGTACTCGAGTCCATTTTGCGAATTATTATCAAATGTAATTGCATATCCACTTGTTTGCGTGTAGGTGAAATTGGCAACAGGAAATTGAGCTTGAATAACCTCTACCAAGGCTGATGCGCCTGGACATCCATTCGCATCTGTTCCTGTAACTGAGTAAAATCCGGGTAAACTAACCGTAATTTCTTGTCCTATTGCTCCATTCGACCAGATGTAATTAAAAAAGCCTGCGTCTGCAGAAAGCGTTGAAGGGATATTATCACAAATAGCGGATATACTTGGAGAAACAGGAATGTTAACTGAAGAACCAACTTGAACAATAGCAGGTTGTGAGCTTACAACACACCCCTGTCCATCGGTAGCAACTACCGAATATGAGCCAGGAGTTGAAACAGAGTTGCTCACTCCAACTTCACCATCAGACCAAATATAGGAAACAAAACCTGAGCTTGCAGTTAGATTAGCAGGATCGCTACAAATGGTAATTGGGCTTGCGGGGGAAATTGTTAAGGGTGCTGGAGTTGTTTCAAAAAACACTAATGGATTGGAAGCTGCGGGACAGCCATTAATATCGGTTCCTGTAACTGTGATGCTAGAAGCTGCGCTAACAACAATAACAGCGGTTCCTGATTGTTGGTTCGACCAAACTAAATCGAAAAAATCACCGACTACATTTACAGTTATGGGTCCATTACATAAGTTAAGCGTGTTTGGAGAGTAACTTAATGGAATATTGACAATACTCGTTAAAGTTACAGTCCAAGATTGCGATGTAGTTGCTCCACAATTATTTGTAACAGAAGCCTGAAAATAGGTAGTTTGTGTTAATGGACTTGTAGTGAGAGTTGCATTATTTGCCCCTAAAATTGGCGTGAAGTTGACGTTGTTAGTTGAACTCAACCATTGAATCTGGCCTGTGCTACCCTCGAAAAATAAGATTGCTTCACCTCCCGAACATACTGAAGTATAAGAATCTTGTGAAATATTCGCAACAGGGGGACCTGCAACCTCAATAAGCACTGAACTAGGACTACCTATCGTGAGAGGACTACTAGCAACAACTCTTATTTGATAAAGAGTTCCGGGTGCCACACCCAAAGGAATAGTTGCATTAACAACGCCAGATGTCGCCGAACCATTTAAAGTTCCAATAGAAATTGGAGAAGCGAAAGATCCAAAAGAATTTGATAGCTCTGCAGTAAAAACATTACTAGCATTAAAGGTTCCTGAAGCTGTAAAGGGAACTAAAATTGGCTGCCCAGGGCAATAGGGACCTAATAAAATGGGTTCTGTAATTAGGGTATTTACAGACGAAGTTGATCCTGTAATTTTAAAATCATCAATTCCAAAAGCGGGGTCTTGTGGACTTGCAAAAAAAGAAAACGTATTAATAAAATTAAATCCAATCAACAAACTCGCTTGATTATCTAAAACTGAATTTTGTATTGTTGTTTGGGTCCAATCACTCTGATTTGCATATTCATTTATAATGCCGAGGGTTAACCAAGTTATTCCATTATCAATACTGTAATACAATTCACCATATGCTGCACCACTTGCTCCTGCACATAACCACCAAAAACTTACCTCTACATTGGTTTGTCCTAAAGTGCTTATACTATTACTCATTCGAGCAAAATTATTTTCTTGGGCATTGCATCCAAATGGATCTGCAGCGGCAAAGTGGCAATTGCTAACCGATGAATTTATTCCATCTGATGAACATATATGCAAATAATTGCTTTGAGGACTTGAATTTATTAAAGCTGGCTGATCGGGTGTAGAGCCAACAGGAATTGATGAAGGAATTGGGCAAGTTATATCTACATCTCCTCCGCTGTAGCTATTATTAACTATCCAAGAATTTGAACCGCTTGTTGCCCCTCCTTGGTCAGCGGTATTCAGTGAAAACGAATTTGTAAAATTTTCGAAATTCTCTTCAAACAAAATAGTTTGTGATTGAAGAATACTGCTTGATAATGCGAGTAAAATAAAGATGTATAGTTTTCTCATGATAAAGGGATTCTGACAAATTTACACATTTGATTGATTTAGAAAAACATGAATCAAATTTGTTTTATGTAGAGGGTTATATCAAACAATTGATTTGAAAAAAGGTATATTCTACTCGATCTAGGAATTAGTAAATTACACCCATGTATAGAAATCAGAAAAAAGTCGATTTTTTAATCATTGGATCAGGCATTGCTGGACTTTGTTATGCATTAAAAGTTGCTCAAACAGGAACAGTTTGCATGATAACCAAAAGCGACGAAGATGAATCGAACACAAAATATGCACAAGGAGGAATAGCAGCTGTAACTTATGCTCCCGATTCGTTTGAGAAACATATTCAGGATACATTAATTGCGGGAGATGGATTGTGTGACGAGAAAATTGTGCGCATGGTAATTACGGAAGCACCTGAACGGATCCAAGAACTCATTCAATGGGGTGCACAATTCGACAAGAATACACGCGGGGAATTCGATCTTGGAAAAGAAGGTGGACATTCCGAAAACCGCATTTTACATCATAAAGACAATACTGGATTTGAAATAGAGCGCGCATTAATAGAGCAAGTTCACTCCCATCCAAATATTGAGATTTTGGATTATCATTTTGCGGTTGAAATTATAACCGAACACCATCTTGGTCATTATGTAAACAGTTCAACGCCCGATATACATTGTTATGGTGTTTATGCATTGAATTTAAAAACAGGAAACACGGATGTTATTTTGGCGAAATCGACATTGATGGCATCGGGCGGAGCAGGAAATGTATACGCAAGCACTACAAATCCAAGAATAGCTACTGGCGATGGGGTTGCTATGGTTTATCGTGCAAAAGGAAGGGTGAGCCACATGGAATTTATTCAGTTTCACCCAACCGCACTTTATCAACCAGGCGTACAACCTGCATTTTTAATTACGGAGGCCATGCGCGGTTTTGGTGCAGTTCTTCGCAACACTGAGGGTATCGATTTTATGCCTTTATACGATCAACGTGCTTCGCTTGCGCCTCGCGATATTGTTGCTAGAGCCATTGATAATGAATTGAAAGTGCGCGGAGATGAATGTGTGTATTTGGATTGTCGTCACCTTAACCAACCCGATTTATTACATCATTTTCCCAACATTATTGATAAATGCAAAACTCTTGGAATTGATCTTTCGAAGGACATGATTCCGGTTGTTCCGGCGTGTCATTATATGTGTGGAGGAATTGAAGTTGACGAACTCGCTCAAACGAGCATTCGAAATTTACTGGCGGCAGGAGAATGTTCATCAACAGGACTTCATGGCGCAAACCGACTTGCTTCAAATTCCTTATTGGAGGCATTGGTATACGCTCATCGTGCAGCACAAACTGCAGTATCTCAATATTCAGAAACGCATTTCCCAGATAACATTCCAGAATGGGATATTAAAGGAACTGTTGTTCAAGAAGAGATGGTTTTGATTACCCAAAATGTCCGAGAACTTCAAGCAATAATGAGCAACTATGTTGGAATTGTTAGGAGTAACATCCGACTTGAACGTGCCTTAGATCGTTTGCAAATTCTTCATAGAGAAACTGAAAGTATGTACAAACGCACCACGCTCTCTCAACAACTTTGTGAATTACGAAACCTAATTTTAGTTGCTTACTTAATAATAAAATCTGCACGATTGAGAAAAGAAAGCAGAGGCTTGCATTTCTCTATAGATTATTCAAAAAATGTATAAACTAAATGAACCAATGAAAAATCTTCTTTGAATTAACGAAAAAGAGTGATCGTTCCATTCAGTAATTTATCTTCATTTAATAAACTCCTCACAATCATTTTCCAAGTATAAATATCCGATTGGATATTTTGAGGATCCCAACCGATTTCTGGATTGTCAGAATAGAAGATCTCCTGTCCAAAGCGATTGAATATTCTAAACTCGTAACCCTTCAATTTATATCCAGTGCAAACCGGTTTAAAAGTATCGTTTAATCCATCGTTGTTTGGAGTAAATCCGGTTGGTACATAAATTTGAAAATCTTCAACCACCTGGATATCTTTTCGAATAATTGCTTCACATCCTTGTTCCGTGATAACCGCAAAATCAACAAAATAGGTTCCCGTGTCGGGCATAGAAACTATAACTGTATCACCAATAAATGTCCCTAGTGGTTCAACAGTCCATGTTTCATTTTGTCCACCAGACGTTTGACTTATAAGTTGAATTTCAGGATTTGACAATGTAGTTATACTTGGATTTACTGAGAATGCAACGTTCGGCCGTTCCAAAATTTCAATAAAATCAACTTCTGTACTATCTCCTGTGCAGCCAATAACATCAGTAAGTTGAAGGGAAATATCATAGATTCCATCTTCCGTGTATTCGTGAATAGGTTGAGGGCTAGATGACGTATTTCCATCGCCAAACAACCAAGAATAATTGAATGGCCCAATGCCGTTTGTTGAGAAACTAAATTGAATTTCGACCGGCAGACAGTCTTTTCGGATATTGGCAGTGATCGTTGGAGTTGGAATTGGCCTCACCTTTACTTCTAGTTCGTTGGTTGGATTTATTGGTGGGCATACCGAGCTGATTGTAACAGTATACGTTCCGCTTTCATTTACCAAGATGGATTGACTTGTTTCACCATTACTCCAGATAAAGTTCTCACCATGAGACGCCGTTAAAACAACTGAATTTCCTTCGCAGAATTCCGTTGGGCCTGATGCCGAAATGGAGGGCGTTGCTGCAAGAGGAGTTACATTTACTTGAACTGGTGAAGATTCAGGCGATTCGCATCCGTTTACGTCTGTGTATTGCGCTGTGTATTGTCCCGTAGTTGACACCGTGATTGAACTTGATGCAGCCCCGTTATTCCATAGAATTCCACTTGCCTGATTGGCTTGTAAAGTTGCATTGCCTCCCTGACAAAAAGTGGTAGACCCAATGGATGTAATGATTGGCGCTGCAGGTATCGGGTTTACATTCACTGAAACAGGAAGCGAACTTGGCGATTGGCAACCATTTACATCGGTTATCGAAACGCTAAACGTACCAGATGCATCCACGTTAATGGAAGAAGAAGTTGAACCATTTGACCATGAATAAGACTGACCTCCAGCTGCAGAAAGCGTCACATCATTTCCAGCACAAAATGAGAGTGAGCCTGAATTGGAAACAACAGGAGCGGCAGGTAACTGATTTACTGTTACTGTTATAGATGCTGATGGACTTGATACGCAACCATTATTATCGGTTACTGTTAAACTGTATGAGGTAGTTAAGTTAGGACTTGCAACTGGATTTGAAACAGCAGCATCAGATAAACCAGTTGCAGGAGACCATTGATAAGATGCCCCACCCGAACCTGTTAACTGCGTGGATTCTCCAAAACAATGTGAACCACCCAAACCTGGATTTGCAATAGGTAATTGATTTACTGTTACCTCAACTTCATCGGTAGCAATGCATCCAAAAGCGGAAGTTCCTGTAACTGTATACGTTGTTGTATTATTGGGTGATGCAATGGGATTGCTGATTGTTGAAGATGAAAGATCGGAAGTTGGAGTCCAGCTATACGTTGTTGCACCACTTGCAGATAAATTTACATTTCCGCCTGCACAAAACGCAAGTGGTATTCCTGCATCTACAATGGGAGTTGGGTGAACGGTAATCGTAACATTAGCAGTTGCTGCGCATGCTGTTGAGCTACTTGGAGAAGTTACAATGTAATTGGTTGTAGAAGTTGGAATTGCTGTAACGGAATTGCCTGTTGCAGAAGATAAAGTTGCGGCTGGCGACCAAGTATACGAAGAACCACCTGAAACAGAAAGTGTGCTAGTTCCTCCTTCGCAAAAATCGGTAGAGGTTGCTGAAATTGATAATGTTGCGGCTGGAAGCACATCAACTGAAACAGAATCAGTTCCAAAACATCCATTTGCATCTGTTGCTGTTACAGTAAAAGTTGAAGCTGCAGAGATAGTTGCGGAAGGTGAGTTTAAAGTTGCGTTTGAAACTGCACTAGCGGGCTCCCAATTATAAATTAATCCGGAGCCTCCGTTTGAAGATAGATTGAATGGAGAACCGGGACAAACCGAAGTTTGCGATGCTGATGCTGTTATTGACAATGGAGGAATAACCGTTACAACAACAGGAACTCGCGGAGTTGTACAAGAACCTAAAGTTGCTTGAACGTAATACGTAGTAGTAGTGTTCAAAACTGGCGTTACGAAAGTTGCTCCATTGTTAATAACTGCATTACTTGTGGCATTGATATACCATTTAACAACACCAGTTGAGTTTGCTGTTAATGTTGCAGAAGTTCCTGCACAAATGGTTTGGTTTGAAGCTGTTATTGAAGAGAGGGTATTGGGTAAAACATCCACATTGTATTCCTCTACCTCGCCTACCTGAAATGTTCCTTGCAGGGAACATGGATTTGATGGAACTATTGAATAACAGCATCTTACGCGCATTCTTTTTAAACCAACAGAAGCTGTAGCTGGAACTTGGATAGTGCCTGTAAATTGATTTGTTCCAGAATTAGGGCTGCTGTATGCAAGTTCGCCAGCATCATTATAATCGAGGTCTGAATTCCAATCTATCCAAATTGCGTAGCCCTGAGCATACGTATTTCCACTTTGCATGGAAACACCAAACGAGCAACCTTGGGCTGCCGAAACGGTCATTCCTGCGTTATAAATAAAGTTGTTGGGTTGCATATTGCACCCTGAATTATTGTTGGTTATGTTGATTATGCCGTTTGTTGTAGAGAAATTATTGATGTAATCGGCAATAGGAGATGGATTGTTTCCTAGGCAAGTGTAGGCATATTGAGGGGCGCAATATTGCGCAAATACTGCATTTGGGCACAAAACCCAAAAGAGTATAAAAGCCAACATTAACTTAAATATGATAAACTTATTGCCCATTGAAGCAGCAAGTTAGTAATTTCAATAATGTATCAAAGCATTTATTAACTTAAAATTAAATCAACCCTCTTTCGGATTCATTTTTTTGATGATTTGATTGATCTCTGTTTCGGTTGATTTTAATTTTAATTGGCAGAATTCGATTAATTCTGAAGCTCGTTTTACCTTTTCTGCCAACACATCAACAGTTACGGATTCATTATCGATTTGAAGGGCTATTTCCTTGAGCTCTTCCATGGCTCCTTCATAGGTTAAATTGTTTTCCATCTTTTTTCTGTTTTTTTATAACTGAAACATCCAACTCAGCATCTCCCAAATATACCTGAATCGAATCGTCCTTTTTAATTTGACGTGCATCGGTTTGAATTACACCATTTTTCGACACAATCGCAAAACCTCGTTTCAAGGTATTGGCGGGACTTAGTGCTCGGAATAAGGCTGTAAAATGCTGCAATTTATTTTCTTGATTTTTAATGCTTCTAAGAACGATTTGCTCGAATTCAGACTTCTTATTTTCGAAATTATTTCGGGCATTTGAAATGATGGTTGCTGGTCGTAAACTAAGTTTTTGCGATAGCTCGTTCAGGGAGTCGGAGTTCTTATTTAATACACCTTGGGTTTGGATGAGAAGTTTGTGTTTGATTGATTGTAATTGTTCCGATTGAGTATTTAGTAAAATTCGAAATGATGTTTGAATTTCGTTTGACTTAGAAACTAAAATATCTTTCTCGAATGTTAAACGTTGCTGGGTTTTGATGATGATTTGTTGCCGGAAATGAAGAATGCGTTCTTCGAACTGACGATTATGAGCAATGATGAATTCGGCAACTTTGGTGGGTGTTTTCAATGCCGTATGCGCCATTAAATCGGCAATGGAAATGTCTTTCAAATGTCCAAGTCCGGTTAAAACGGGAATGGGAAACCTTGCAATTGCACGCGCAACGGGATAGGCATCGAACATCAAGAAATCGGTTTGCGCTCCACCACCGCGAACAATCACAACAATATCGAACGCTTTTGGCGCACGAAAAACTTCGATCAATTTCTCGACCAACTGTTTTCCTTGTTCATCGCCTTGCACAGCCGTTTGAAAAAGCTGAACGTTGATTTTATATCCGTAGGAATTTTCTTCGAGTGTATGTTTAAAATCTTGAAGTCCGGCACTGGTTTCGGATGAAATAACCGCAATACGCTGAATAACCAAGGGTATTTTCAATCCTTGATTGCGGGTGTGATATTGTCCGTTTGCAAATTGAACCGAATCGGGATTTTCGGCAAGGAGTTTTGCAAGCGTCGCCTCGCGTTGTTTTTGTAATTGACCAATAGTAAAGCTTGCATCGATTTTGAGCAGACTCACTTTTAACCCGTAAACGGGGTGATACGAAACGGAAACATTGAGCAATACCTGAATCCCGTTTTGGAATTGCTGACCCGTTTGCTGCTCAAATTCTTCAATTGATTTAGCAAGTTGAGAAAATGCGACAGCAGAAATTTCGGCCTTGATTTGACCAGAATGTTCTTCCTTTTCAATCAAATGAAAATAATACATGTTAGATCGAGCATGATGATTCAAGCTCGAAATCTCAGCAATTACCCAAAATGTTTGTCCTGCGAAACGGTCATCGAGCGTTTGTTTTATGAGCGCTGTGAACTCCGATAATCGAATGCCTGAGGATGAAGAATTCATGGGCGAATTTACCATTAGATTGAAATGCTCATGCGCAAAGGATTGAAGCCATTACCCCTTTTGAAAAAAGGATTAGAGGCGAAAAGCCTGACCTGTAAACATAGCTTTAGCGAAGTTTGCAGGATGCGCCCAAACAATTGCAATAGGTTAAAGTCCGAGTAATACCTCTTCGCCTTTTTTGCCGTTGAACAGCATGCGTTTCGGATTTTCGAGAAGCTCCTTTACTTTTACCAAGAAACCTACCGATTCGCGACCATCGATAATGCGGTGATCGTAGCTAAGTGCCACATACATAATTGGACGAATAACCACTTGTCCGTTAACAGCCATGGGGCGTTCAACAATATTGTGCATTCCTAAAATGGCACTTTGTGGAGGATTAATGATTGGTGTACTTAACATGGAACCAAAAACACCGCCGTTGGTGATGGTGAACGTTCCGCCAGTCATGTCGTCGACCGTGATTTTTCCATCACGCGCTTTAACAGCCATTGCGCCAATGTTGCGTTCAATATCGGCCAAGCTTTGTGTTTCGGCATTACGGATTACAGGAACCATTAGGCCTTTGGGAGTAGAAACGGCAATTCCCACATCGCAGTAATTATGATACACAATCTCTTCTCCGTCAATCATTGCATTCACTGCAGGGAAAGATTCCAAGGCAATGGTTACCGCCTTTGTAAAGAATGACATAAAGCCAATTCCAACCCCATGAACTTCTTTGAATTTGTCTTTGTATTGCTTACGAAGTTCCATGATGGGACTCATATCCACCTCGTTGAACGTGGTAAGCATGGCTGTTTCGTTTTTCACGCTCACCAATCGCTGAGATATTTTCTTTCTCAAAGTGGTCATTTTTTCACGTTTCAAACTACGATTTCCTTCGGCTGTTTTTCCACCAAAGCCAGATGCTAATAAAGCCGTAACATCGCCTTTGGTAATTCTTCCAGCTGGACCAGAACCTTTAACATCGTTGGATTTGATGTTATTTTCAGTCATTATTTTGGCTGCAGATGGTGATGGTGTTCCAGTTGCATATGATGCAGAGGCAGGAGCTGCAGCAGGTTTTTCTTCCAATTTGGCAGCAGGCGCTGGAGCAGATTCTGTTTTCGCTTTGGCAACTTTCGGTGCACCTTCGGCAGATGTATCGATGGTTGCAATTACATCACCCACGCTAACGGTAGTTCCTGCTGTAACTTTGATACTTAATTTTCCAGACGCTTCGGCATTGATTGTTAACGTTGCCTTGTCGGAATCGATTTCGCAAAGTTCCTCATCTTTTTCAACATAATCGCCTTCTTGCTTAAGCCAGTTGGCAATTTCAACTTCATTGATTGATTCGCCAGGTGAGGGAACTTTAAGATCGATAATCATAGGAGATGCTTCTAAATTGTTGCGCTAAAATTATAGTATTTCGGTCGGAATAAACCGCAATTTTTAATGAGTTATTGAACCTGATTTGTTGATTGCAAAATCTACCATTATTCAAAGATGGCGTTCATGAGTTTTTTATGTTCAACGGCATGACGTTTCGAACTTCCGGTTGCTGGACTTCCACTTTCGGCGCGCGAAACAACCTGAATGTTTGTGAAACGAAGCAATCGCAGAATATATGGCCAAGCGCCCATGTTTTCGGGTTCTTCTTGAGCCCAGACCATGTTTTTTGCTTTGCTGTATTTTTTTACAATGGCATCGAATTGCTTTTGTGGAAAGGGATACAATTGTTCTAAGCGCACAATGGCTGTGTTGGAAGATTTGCGATTTTCTTGTTCTTCAAGCAAATCGAAATAGATTTTACCTGTGCAGAAAATGATCTTTTCAACCTTGCTTGCTTGTGCCTGAGTATCGTCGATAAGTTCTTGGAAACGACCTTTCACTAAATCTTTCAGCGGACTAACGCATTTCGGATGACGCAATAAACTCTTGGGAGTAAAAACGATTAGCGGTTTGCGGATTTCACTTTTCAACTGACGGCGAATCATGTGAAAGTAATTGGCCGGAGAAGTTACATTGGTCACATACATATTCTGCTCTGCACACAATGTTAGGAAGCGTTCCATACGGCCTGAACTATGCTCTGCGCCTTGACCTTCGTATCCGTGAGGAAGAAGCATCACCAAACCACTCATGCTGCGCCATTTGTCTTCGGCGGAACTGATAAATTGATCGATGATGATTTGAGCTCCGTTATTGAAATCGCCAAATTGCGCTTCCCAAACCGTTAGTGCA
>Ga0315907_10003780_pt1 | contig 17483 bp, 17 predicted proteins | sample LakEriMetagenome_3_FD_203525 | JGI IMG/M metagenome (GOLD analysis project Ga0315907, IMG submission 203525) | Freshwater fungal communities from buoy surface, Lake Erie, Ohio, United States - Buoy 12 MA123 | ecosystem: Environmental > Aquatic > Freshwater > Lake > Lake biofilm | place: USA... | reverse complement strand
CCACCTTGTGGAGTTATCACAATCGCTATAGGATTTGGAAAATCATCTGTAGGAGGCGCACTAAAGGCTATTGTACCATTGGCACCATCAGCTTTCATTTGTGTTCCGTCTAGATCGATTGTATTTCCACTCAAATATAAACTTCTGAATCTCTGTGTTCTACTACCAAGGTCGAAAGCCCTTGTTGATGTTGGTAACAATGCGCCTGTAACTGGTGTCGCCGAGCCAATTCTTCTAGAACTGAAAATCTGTGTGTTTGCATCATAGACAAGAACATCACCGGTGGCTGCACCAGTCATGTCAACGTCTGGAGAATCCTTTATCGACTTTGTTGCATAATTGATGGTGCTAACTTTGCTCTGTTGACCATCAATTTTGACCCTTATAACTGAGGGTTGTGAAACGGTTACATTAGGCATTTCTATCCTTTAAAATTTTGTAACCTGTGGTACAATATTGACGATGCCCTCAAGAACTCTGGTTATATTGTTGCTACTATTTTTAATAATCACATCATAAACATATCTTCCAGCAGAAATATTTGCTGTGTTTGCGGATGTTAGAGACATATTCAGTGTACCATTCACTGGTGTAGGAATGGTAATCGTGAATACGGCTGCTGCGTTACTTGAATAGTATGACTTCTTTATTTGACTTTTTGCTTGGTAACCAGTTAGATCAAATGGTTCGTTGTCTGCATCATCCAATGTAATTGAAGTCGAATAATCAGCACCTTGTTCAATGAATAGTTCTTGATATCCTGCTGCCATGGTTGATTTTTACCTTTTTATTGATACTAGGTATTTATTATGTGACGGAATCACAAATATTTAGGACATTTTTGGTTTGCCTTTACTCATTTGTATACAGAAACAAGTCTACCGGCATGGCTATCCGAATATTTCCTCGATAAGTTTCAACAAAATGATATAGAAAACTTGGAAAAATAACAGCATCACCACTCTTTGGTGTAAAAGATAGGTGATCAAACCACTTGGAGAATTGATTATCATAACCTCTGTTTGAGTTCTGTCTCGGATCGGTAAAATAAATTTCACCACCAACATCTATCTCTTCACATAAGATATAAAAGATGGATGATAATGCGGCACCCTTATGATTGTGAAAATTTGAGGCGTAGTTTTTTCCGGAACCAGTCAACCAACCTTTTAGATTGTGACTTTTCCAACTTGATATTTCTTTTCCCAAACTCTCTTTCAGAAATGCATCATAAAGTGGCAACACAACTTTATTGGTAAACTCACAGATAATATCCGATTCATCGTCAAATATGTTTATGTTACTTAAATCACTTGAAGAATTGAACATGTCATATTTGGTTAAAAAATGACTGAGAAGATTGTTTCTTATTTCTTCCGGAAAATTTGTTTTCAGAAACGGCGTTGGCCACAAATTTTGAATCATAACATGAACTCTTCCATAAAATATTTTTTCACATCTGGCACCAAACCCTTTTCTTCAAAGTTCCAGTGATTGATCTTACTCAGAATTTCATCGTATGTTTTTTGATCCAGTTCGTAATTTTTATAGTATGGATCGTTGTCGAAAAGAAGAGACTGTTCTTTCAAATATTCTAGTGGTTCTCCACCAAAATATTCAGACAACCATCGTGCATAACATATGCCGACCATGTAACTTTTGGCTGGATATATCCATCCTATGTTACGATCATTGAAATAACGAACAGCATTACCAATAATATCATCTGACATTTCAACCGATTTGGTTTTCAGATCATCATCAAAATCGGTATTGAGTCTATGATAAATTTCTTGTCTAATTTTCCAGTCTTTCACGATACCACTCTATTAAAAATTTATAACCATTGCAACTATTATTTAGATCCTTGACGTAACGATAGTGTTCTGTCAGGCATTTACCATAAAACTCACAACTTCTACAGATATCACTGACGTTGTTTCGTTTTTCTTTTTGTGTCCATTTCACATAGTCATTCCAACTATTCAGTTCCAGAAAATATTCATTGTCATTTAAATCGAATTCCAGTACAGCAAATTTACCATTTGGTGTGATGTAAATGTGATCATCACTGAAGGCGTTACGGCTGCCATCCAGAACCTCTTCAATATAATATTCATTAATGAATTCAAAGTTTTTTTGTAACGGGCTTTCGATCCACTTTTTAACAAACTCCTCAAAGTCTTTGTGTGTGACGAGATGTTGGTTTGCCTGATTGGTACTGTAAGGTTTTATTTCCACACTTCTCACACTATTACACATGTTCATCGATAATATAAAATCATCTACATCCATCTGTAATACTTTGGGGCTAGCCAAGACCAATACGGCTATGGGTACTGGGCTCATCAACATGTTCTGATAAACTCTGTCTGACTTTTCTCTGGCTACCCAATCGTAACTAACACTCAGGTAGAAATCATCTTCATAAAAACCCTCATGCAACATGGAATAGTTGGTATTGATATTGATTTTGCCACTATAGTGTTTGCGAATCGTGTCTCTCAATCCATAAAAGTAGTTTTTCTTTAATGCACCGATTTCGCCACCATACAAATCAACATGTTCTATGTTTGGTATCTGTGATAACAAGTCATCCAGTTTTTCTAATTCTATTTTCTTCTGGTCAGACAACTGTTCTTCTGTTAGATAACAAAAGTCACATCTGAAGTTACAGAAGTAACTTGGATTAATAGAAACATTCATGCGTACTCTCTAACATATGGTGTGGGTTCCAGAATGCCTGTCATTCCATTTGACTCGATAATGTCTGGCGCTAACAGTTTCATTTTAGAACAGTGTTCTTCTACCAAGTCATGGTCTTTTAAATCCTTGATTGTCTTCTTGCAACCATTACAGATTTGAAACATTGGGCAAGTGAAACAAGAACTTTTAAGGCTCTGTATTTCCGGTTCAAATCTCAAAGGAAATATCTTTTCACCTGACATTTCTTTTTCAAAATCTATTTGATAAAGTTTGTCGTCACCAAATGCACCGCAACTATAATAGTCACCACTTGGTTGTAACGTTCGGATGTTCGCATCACAGTTTCTATTTTGTGGGCAAGTGGTTGCATGACCAACCAGTCTTTTCACCATCTGTTTTGTATTATATTCCCACTGCGTCAAATCTTTTTTCCATATTTCGACATATATTTTGTACATATCTGCCAGTAAGTATGGTTGCCCTTGTTGTCCCATGGTAATGTTTTTAAATTTTACCGGAGGTCCACTACTGAACGCATAGTTCAATTTACATTCCACATTCATTTCCTTCGCCAGTTCAACGTTCTTGATGGCTAGGTGTTCATTCTCCTTAGTGATAACACTTATGAAGTCCGGGCGATAACCAACAACGTCCAGCATCATATCACTGACGTTCCAGAAGTCTTCTTCACTGAACTCTGTCAAGTCACCTTTGAGTCTACCACCACCATACTGGAAACTGGTTGTAATACCCATGCGAGGATGCGTAAACAGTTTGGTCCATTTTTTGGGATTCTTATAGAATGGCCACAGGTTACTGGTAAATGATATGCGAGCATCACCACCAATTTCATCCAGGTGTTCGATTATTTTCCAGTAATATTCTGGGCTCATCATTAGTGGATCGCCACCATTAACAATTATGGTATTTGTTTCTGGATATCTCTTCAAAAACTTAAAGATGTATTCGTGATCTAACTCCGCTGTCTTATCATCGGTGATGTGCGTACTTGAACAAAAGGTACACTTGAAGTTACACTTCTCAGTGGGTTTAATAATTAATTCCATGACAAAATTTTAGGTTCAGTATGTCCAAGTGTAATGAAAGATGAATGTGTATCTATTAATGTCGCGTTTGACTAAATTTCGAATGCCGTGTTTGAAGATTGGTGCAGAATTGTTTACCAATACCATGACACCATCATTTGGTAGAATTGTTTTTGTATTTGTTATTTCTGAATTTACTTCTTTCATAATATTAATGTAACCACCCCATTCTTCTTTCCAGTCGTTTTCTTCTGTCAGATAACAGAAAACCATTAGGTCAGAACCATCGATTGCATCAACGTGGTGTGGTGAATTCTCGCTGCCATTCCAGAAATGAAGATACTTTGTAATGGCATTTGGTGGTCTATACATTCTTAAAGGTGAGAAAGTATCATCTTTGATTAGATCATCCGAAATATCGATCAAACTCTTTGGTGCATTGGTGAAAATGTCTGCACCAATTTTTCTTTCGTATGATGGTCTGTCATATCCGGTGGGATCAACATAATGCTTTTCGTTTTCGTGATACCAATCAGGAACTTTTTTATAAGTTGATTTTTTTGCATTGATCCACTTTGTATTTCTGACTTCTTCCCATAATCTTTCGTGAATATGAGGAGGAATTTTGGTCACAACGAAACCTTTATCGAAATATTCTTCAATAAAATCAATATGGTAATTTCTGTTTGAACCTGCTGCAGAATTTGCAACAATCAAACTACAAATGGTATCAAATTCATTCAGTTTTTCTTCATTGAATTTTTGTTTGGTATCATATAGTTGTTCAAATTGTGTATTGTAAACTGGTTGAATTTTTTTATTTGTGATTACATCTTTTATTAAATTTGCCGTGTATTGTATGCAGTTTATTGTTTCGTCTAAATGATTTCTGAAAACCGTAAACGACCTTTTGTATCTATTCAGTTGAAAGTAAGAATCATCTTTACCTTCTTCGATATCATAGGAGTAAACACCACCTTCCACGTGCAATTCACCCATGAATATGTCGATGATCATGTGTATGTCTCTGCGAAGCAAGTCATATTCAAATTTAAAATCTGGATATGTTCTCTGAACGTAATTAATTGCCTCCGAGGCAATGAAATCTTTGTTTAATTCAATTAATGGTAATATCATTTTCGTTTCCAACTTTTAAATCAACATAGTCATAGACTTCTTTTAACCAACATGTGTCTTGAGTTCTCATGTCTTTCACATGATTGCTCATAAAACACCCCATAGTACACCTTTGTAGGTGTTCGCATTCGTAACAATTATAACTATCAAACCACTGTTGTTCAGTCACAACTTTAATAGGTATAACTTTTTCCAAATTCTCAAAGTAACCACAACCACCCCATTTTCCAGATGGCATAACAGTATGCGTATCCATGCATGACATTTTGTTTGCGGTTTTATTGGCAAATGTTTTGAACGGATGACAATTTTTCCAATTCTGAAACATGTACTTCATAAAGTCACGAATCTCAATGTCTTTCGCCATTAGAAATTCATGGTTTTTTCCTGGTCCATAATAATCAAAATATATTGGAAAGTTTTCGTACAAGTAATCAAAAAACGGTACATTGTCCGACATGAATTTATCTATATTTGGCTTCGTCATAATGACGTTGACACTGATTATATATTCTTTAAATTCTTGTATGTTTTTTTTGTAGACTTCAAAAGTTTTTTTGTTGAATCTACCTGACGGGTCATAACTAGTCATAACCGATATGTCGTTATCGTCCAGAAATTTTTTTATTCTTTGTTTCTTTTCCCATATAAAGTTGGTAATGAAAGAAACTTCTAAAGGTATGTTTATTTCTTTGCCGTATGCCAGTAATTTCTTGGTGAGTTCGGCGTAATCGTCGAATACTTTATCTTCTACTGTATCCGAGAATAATTCTCCACCCATCATGTGTATGGAGATTTGCTTTTTGCCTTTTTTTATTTGCTGGTCGATTGACAATTTGATTGAGTCAAACTTACCAACTATTGTATCGATACCCTCATAGCTATCGTGGTCTTGGTTGCAGAACAAACAACTCAGATCACAATATTCAAACAGTGTTACAATAATTTCACCAGTATCTGGTCTCTTATTGTGTATATTCAATACATGTTCAGCTATCAATTTAAAACCACTTGTAAATAAAAGAGAAGGTGTATCTATTTATTGATGTGTTATGGAGTTTTTCTACCTTGTGCATGACAAGTGGGTTTGCATTGTTTATAACCAACATAGTGCCATTATCAGGAAGAATTTTTTGTTCATAATGGCAAAGGTTGCCGACTTGTTTCTTCATGGTTATAGAACCACCCCATTCACTTGACCACTTTTCGGAGTCTGTAAGATAAATCAGAATGAGTGTGTCACATCCATTTATCGTATCGAAATGGTAATCTATACTCTCTGAACCATTCCAGAGATCGATGTATTTTAATTCGTGTGATTTGTAGTACGTTCTGAAAAAATCAAACTGATCATTCTCTATAAGTTTATTGCCAATTTTTATCAGTGTGATCGGAGTCTTTTCGAAAACTTCTTTTCCAATCAGACGTTCATATTCGGATCTATTTGAACCATCTTTCTTCAATTCATATTTGTTTTTCTTTTTGTACCAAGAAGGTATTTGTTTGTAGATACCTTCTTCTGAATCATTCATCCACTCAGTCAGATAAACTTCTGACCAAAGTAATTTCAAGATATCATCAGGTACATTCGATTGAAAAAAACCTAAATCATAATAATCATTTTGTTTCATCTAAGTTGATATGATTTCAATTGTTCCGAGTTTTGATTTAAGACATGATCCAACAAGTAGATGTTGATGTGTTCTTCGTCGCTAGATGGATAAACTCTACTGTTCGATGTATCTTCTTTTTCCATCTGTAAAACTTTATCAACTTCTTCCTTTGTTAAACCACCGCGCAGCAGATCGAGCAAGTCCAGTTTCTTGATGATAGGAGAATTCTCGGAGAATTTATCCCAATTCATATAGACTTGTTTGGCTATATCTTTGAATTTCTTAATGTCTTCTTCAGAAGAATTTATGATATCAACATTCGATGCTTCACCAACTTTACCAAGTAGTTCAGATTTATACAGTGTTGAATTACTAAAAAATGTTTCATCAAATGAAATATTGAAATTGGGTTTATGTTGGTTCTTATACACAGTGTGTTTTATCTCCAACAATATTTCTTGTAATGTTCTTTTTAGAATTTTTTCTAAAGAAACAATTAATTGTGGTAAGTTTGAACCATCATGTTTATAAGATGCGACTAAAAATTCCAAACTTATCTGTTCTCCGATTGTGGTATACACTGCATCAACTTTGTCAATATTGAGACCACCAAACACTTTTTTGAATTCTGTTTCACTCACATCTTTGTATAGTTCTACCTGTGAAGAAGAGTGATTGTTTCTCCAAGATTGATTTTTCTTTGTTTTCTTTAGATAAGAATCAACAACGAACCAAGCAGTGCTTGCATCCATATTTTTGAATAGTCTAATTAACCAATTACTTGTCAATTCGATAAAATTCTTGTCATCAACATAGACTAAAACACTTTTGTTTGTTTTTGAACTATGATCGTGTAGTGCTTTTATAAAATCATCGAACGACTTTCCCAGATTTGCAAACTTATCTGCATACATTAATAACTCACCATATGAAACTTTGTCCAGTTGTTCGGACATTTTAATTCCATACTTCTCCGATAGTACTACTCTATCAAAGTTTATATCAATCAAACTATCTGAAACGATATAAACTTTATTGAACAGGTGAAACATCTTTAAACTCCTGAATAGTTTTATTTTTCATTTCAACGTATTCATTTTCTTTAAACAGCCCCTCAGCAATACCATATGTAAGTAGGAATAAAGGATTGTTTTCGTTAGCCCAGTAAGAAAATAAATTCTTACCTTTAAAAACGTACTCATTAAAATAGTGTGAATAAAATTTTAAACTGTTTTGATTTGTGTTCTGAAAGAACGAATATAAATTTTTGTGTTTTAACAGACTTATGAAATTAACTCCGTTCATTTCTTTTGTATCGTCAACTGGAAAACTATCAACGAACTGTTTAAATGCATCATCTTTAATGATGTGCATATTGTAAAGAGTCAAACTTTCCAGTTTAGATATCCATTTATTCAAAATTTCTCTATTCTGTTCAATGAATTCTTTATCTATTATTGGCATCAGCCCTTTTGCTTGATGAAGAATTGCAATCACTGCGTTTTCTAAAGATGGAACATTTACAATCATGGATGTATTCAAGTAATCTTTGATCATGTCAAAGCACTCTTCATTCGAACAATCTTTAAAAGAGATATCGCATGGTATATCCAGGTTGGAAATATATGTCAACAGTTTTGAACCTTTTAAGGTACTGTCTTTATAGTTGATGACAAAAAAAGTTGTTTTGTCTGTGAAATATTTTTTTAAATTGTCAATAGATACTGGCGCAGTTGTTTCAACGACATTCATTATTATCTCCTAGAACGCGAATTGTGGCATGACGAATGGCAAGAAGCATGGCAGACGTTAACTTGTATTGTTACTGTACTTCCCCTTGCACTATTATATGAACTTCTAAGTGTATCGAAAAACGATTCCAAATTTACAGAAGATACCACATTTCCGGAAGCTACACCATTATTTGCTGGTGTACCAATGCTTTGAAGATAACTACCGTTCATGTACGCAACAGCTGTTTGGTCGTAAATAACGCCTGGCGTTGGGCGTGAACCGGTGTTGCCACCGCCGCCATCGACAAACAATATCGCACGTAAGTTCCTGATTGAAGTGTATGCCGCAGTTTCATTCACAAGTGTATTGTAAATATTTGATGCTGTAATTACTCCGGAACCAATGTTATCACCTGATATACCAATAGGTCTTCCGCTAGTGGTGCCACCAAAATTATTTCCGTCAAATTCTCCAAAGGGATAAGCATTTGTTCCCCAAGAAATTCCTGAGTCTGCTGTTGCTGTTACATAGTCAGCAAATCTATCAACAATGTTTTGTGTTCTTACGGGACTAGTTAATGTTGCCATCTTTTAATATCCATACTTTTCTTTTTTGATTGCTTTTTAAGAATCTCATCAAACTTTTTGGTGCACCACACACATGATTTTCCCATTCTAGTTGATGACAATCTCCGCCACAATATTCAAATACATCACACGAATAACATCTAGGATCCCTAGACCTTTCACAAGCAATGTTTTCCAATCTGGTTGAACTATTTATAAGGCTTTCTATATCATCATCTATCGTGCCGAATTGAAACTCCGGTGCAGAATTTGGGCATCCGGATATGGTTCCATCCGCATTTAGTGTGAATAACTTCTCTTCACAATCTCTACAGAATGTTCCGCCTGCGGTGAAACCCGTTTCGAATTTATTGTACACCGTTTCCAGAAATTCATTATCAAACCAACCTCTTGCATCGTGTTCTTCACTCTGATGATGCATCTTCAGAAACCATTCGTCCTGTTCCACATTTGTGGGAAATATATGTAGGTTTTGTTTGGCACTGCCGTTCATTGTCAATCTTTCTAGTGCCAGTTCTTTGACACCGAGTGACTTTACCCACTCTAGTAGTTCGATAGGTTCAATTGCAATCGTGCCTTTAGTTACGCTGATAAACAGTTTCACAACAACACCCATATCAATCAGTGTCTGTACATTCTTTCTCCACAGATCATACTGTTTAGGATTTGCAAATCGAATATCTGGATCCCAACTGGTAGCGACTCTGCCACCCAATGGACCCATAATGAAGTCTATTTTTTCTTGGTCTAGTTTGAAAGCCAGATTTGTTGTGATACCCCAACTTTGGCTTTTCCATAAATTTTGGCAGTTATCGTAGACATACTGCATAGAGGATATGTCTGCCAAGAATGGTTCACCACCATGAAATTCAAAGTGAACGTGTGGTGCATATTGTGTTTGTGCTGCCATTCTGTGTAACCAGTCGGCAACCTTGATGTGATTCCAATATATCTTTGCGCCTTTGGAACCACTGGTAAAACAATGTAAACAGTTTAAGTTACAAGTTTCCGTCGTCTTCAAATAGAACATTAAGTCCATGATTTATCTTTTCAACATAAAATTTTTCTAATCCAAAACTCAATATCAAAGACTTGTCTTCATTAATGATCTCATGTGGTGTGTTGGCTGGTATATAGATACAGTCACCACTTTTCAATACATTTTTCACATCATTAACAAACAGAGTTTTTGAACCAAAAATACATTCAATTATAACATCATCCGGATCTATATGCAAACCAAAACTTTTGGAACCTTTGAATGCCAGAAATGCATGACAAGTTACCGGACCATTATGTGAGTATTTTTTTCTAAGGTTCTGGCATTTCTGAAAAGTACTTTGACTGTATTTTTCCATTTGTTCCAGTTTTATGGTGCTGCCTGTATGTTTATATAGTTCACCAATTCCATCCAGAAATATTTGACGCGATTGATCATCAATGACAGAGATTATTTTTTGTTCATATACCAAATCGGTGTGTAAGAAGTTTTCAAACTCATCTAGTGTAATCATAACAATCAAAAAGTAAAAATGACTTTTCGGAACCTGAGATGTGCCGCGATTTTTTTCGGGCCGGATCTCAGGATTTCGAAATTTATAAAATCACTGCTTCAATTAGTTTTACTCCAGTATCGTCACTTGATTCTAGTGCGACACCAAAAACATCATTCGCGTGAGGTACTGCTGCAACTGCTGTACCATTATTATATGCAACTAAACGTTGCCCTTTGCGAACTGTACCAGTAACTTTGACTGGAACCCTACCTTTAAGTGCGATATAAGTTCCGCCTTCCAGTTCACTGTTCATCATATAAGCAGGTTGAGCAGATACTACTCCAATTGCTCTTTCGCCATATGAACTGGCAGTAACTTCTTTTTCACCACCAACAGAAACAACTGTTCCAATTTCATATTCTTGGTCGGTTAAATACTTTTCTGCCAAGTCAGCGTAGTTGGCACTAGTTGCTAAACCACGGAAAGTATTGGCATATAAATCACCAGCCGAATCTCTTGCAGCGACTTTTGATGCCGTTGCAGTTGTTGTTGCATCTACGTTTATTATTCTACTGGTGTTACCAGTATAAGTTGTGCCTGATGAATAAGACAGATAATTGCCGGCCGAAAGTGTACCTAAAGTGCTACCTAAAGGAATACCAGAAATTGTGTTATTTGCTAATTGTGAATTTGTGATACCAGCACTAGCACTCAATTCTGTGGTTGTGATACCACTCAGTCTTGCAAGAGGAACAGTGCCACTAGAAAGATTACTTGCATTTAATGCACTATTGGCTGTTGTGAAAGCCGCATTGGCTTGAACAAATGCACCGTTAGCATATAGTGCAGCAGAGTTTGCAATTGCGTCTGGTGTATTGGCTCTTAAGAATGCTGCGTTTGCTTGAATAAATGCTCCGTTGGCATACAATGAAGCACCAGCCACATTATTGGTTGCAGTATTGGCTTGAGTGTAAGCCGAATTGGCATATGATCCAGCTGTAACCGCTTTACCATCTGCTGTTGCAGCGTTGGTTGTGGCGGTGTTTGCTTGTCCGTATGCAGAGTTTGCATAAGAACCTGCTGTTACTGCTTTACCATCCGCTGTTGCAGCATTTGTTGTAGCCGTATTTGCTTGTGTGTAGGATGAATTTGCGTAAGAACTAGCTGCGGCCGCGTTTGTTGTTGCTGCATTCGCCTGTGCGTAAGCTGAATTGGCATATGTACCAGTAACGTTCTGTGATGCATACGCTGAATTGGCTCGTAAGAATGCAGAATTGGCATAACCGCCAGTGGTGTTTTGAGAACCATACGCAGCATTCGCTTGTATGAAAGCACCGTTAGCATACAGAGATGCGCCAGCTGCATTATTGGTTGCAGTATTAGCCTGTGCGTAAGCTGAATTGGCATATGTACCAGTTGTATTTTGGGAATCATACGCAGCATTAGCTCTTAAAAATGCTCCGTTTGCATACAAACCAGCAGAAACAACACCAGCTTGCAAGAATGTATTTGATGTATTATAAAGTGTATTTAATGCATTAACTGCGTTTGCAGTTGCAACAGATGTTGTGCTAGTCGATGTTAATGTGTCGTTGAAATATTCGTCAGTCAGAACACGATAATATGTGTTTGAAGTGACATTCAATGTGTCCCAATACTTGGCAGGTTCATTCCAACGGAATGCAGCATCGACGCCAGTTGAACCTCTGTCAACATTGTAGAAACTGGATACTGCGGTTGATACGTTGGCGGAAAGTAAGAATGTATTTGCTGTATAAACTGTTGTTCCAGTTAAAACAAAATTTCCATTAATTGTTAGACCACCACCTTGAACAAATATACTATTAAAATAAGCAGTGCTTGTATTTCCATTCAATACATTAGAAAGGGAAATATTATTTGCAGTAATTGTGTTGTTTGATGTAATATTATTCGCAACAACTAATGGAGAATTTACAGATGTGTTTGCTGCAACTCCATTTGTAATTACTGTACCAGTTACAGATACTGTTGCTGTGTTAACTGTTGTGTTTGCCTGCAACACATTGGTAAATGTAGTGCCGGTTACAGATGCTGTAGCTGTATTTGTAGACGTATTGGCTTGAAGTACATTGGTGAATGTCGTACCTGTTACAGAAGCTGTAGCAGTATTTGTAGAAGTATTTGCCTGCAACACATTGGTGAATGTTGTACCAGTTACAGATGCTGTTGCTGTATTTGTAGAGGTATTGGCTTGTAATGTTCCAACAGTTGCAGAAGTGTTTGCCTGCAATGAACCAGTGAATGTTGTTCCTGTTACGGAAGCTATGCCAGTATTTGTAGACGTATTGGCTTGTAATATGTTGGTAAATGTAGTACCAGTTACAGAAGCCGTTGCAGTATTAGTCGATGTATTTGCCTGCAATACATTAGTAAATGTTGTGCCTGTTACGGATGCAGTGGCAGTATTTGTGGATGTATTAGCTTGCAATGTGCCAACAGTTGCAGAAGTATTGGCTTGTAACATACCAGTGTATGTCGTTCCAACAATCGAAGCATTACTTGTGTTTGTTGATGTGTTGGCTTGTAGTACATTGGTAAATGTGGTACCAGTTACCGAAGCGGTTGCTGTATTAACTGTTGAATTTGCCTGTAAATCTTTAGTATATAATGTGTTTACAATCGATGCGTTTGATGTATTAACAGAAGAGTTTGCTTGCAGAACTCCTGTTGTTAGTCTAACAGCAGAAACTGTGGTGCCACCAATGTGTGCATTGTTTGCAATGAACAGACCAATACCAGAAGCTTGCCCGTTGATCTGACCGGCAACGTTTGCTTGACCTGATGCAACTAAACTCAATGTACCATTTGTTAGATATAGTTGACTACCAACGTTTAAATTATTTTGTACTGTCGCAGATGAACCTGTACCCTGTACAAGCAGTTCTTTCTGTATAATTACAGTTCCGTTTGATTGTAGAGCGTTTTGTGTAGTTTCATTTAGGTAAATTGTACCTGTACTTTTAATATAGTCATTTGCCGCAAGATCATTATTTTCTCTAATAAGACTATTAGTCGCAACAACCCACTCACCAAATGTGTTTGCGTAACTTAACGATGTAACTGTATTAGCCATTTGAACCTTTTTCGAGTAGTTTTATCATCAATTGTTTAATTTCCGACATTTCGCCTTTGATGACTTCTATTTCTTCTTTGACGGTATTTATTTGATCTTTTTGGTTCTTAATTAAACGAGACTTCATTATATAATCGTTTTTTTCTTTAGTGTCTCTATTAATTAAAGCCATGGTTTCTGTATCGCGATACAGATTGGTGCCTTCTACTTTGACTAACATCTTATAGTCCTGTTCCTGGTGGTAGAGCAATCGCTCTTATATCATCCAAGAATGGTGCAAATGTTGAATCAGAAGATGACATAACGACCTTGATCATAAATTGATAGAATGAAGTGTAAGAAAGCCCATTGGCTTTACTGGTATAACTTACAAATTCATCCGCAACATTTAAGGTTCCTGGTGAAAATTCATATTCAACGATATCGGAAAAACTTGTCGAGTATCTTCCAGCACCACTTGTAATTGTCATTAGTTTCCAATCACCTTCTTCAATTTTCTGTGTATCATCTCTAGCCACAATTTTATAATACACATGAATGTCAGAATTTGTTGGTCTATAGGCTGATGTGTAAACTCTTAAGTCACCCGAATCACTGCCTTCAGCTAATGTGACAATCTGTGTAATGTATCTGGCTCTGCCGTTTCCGCCAGTAGGTGATGTTTCACCAGCAACAACTACATTCGCCGACACGTTTGATGTGTTCGAAATGGTAATTGTTGGTGTTGTTAGATATCCAGAACCTTCTGCTGTGACATATACACTGACAATATTTCCAGACTGAATATTGGCAGAAACATAAGCTTGTTCACCACCATCCAAATCTGGTGCAGAAACGGTAATTTCAGGATAAGAAATTGTTCCGTTTGCATTGGCTAAGTAACCAATTCCACCAGTGATTAAGAAAATGTCATCGTTTGAAATACCCATATTATTAATTCTATAACGAATTGTCCACAGGTTCAAACCATCTTCTGAAATAACTGGGCTTACTGCATCATTGTCTGTAGATAAAGTTGCTTGTAGTTTGAATGAATCGTTTGCGGTATAATTTAATACTCTTGATCCCTTATTGTCATTCAAACTAATATCTTCCGATTTTGGTGTACCATATTTTCCTGGCACCACACTATATGGACCATCGGATGTACCAGACTCTAGTGTTGTTGTGTACTGATATACAAGAGATGTTCCTGGTGGCGTTAGGTCTGTTGTGGACAGGTTGAATACATCGTATATGGAATTGGCTGTAGCAAGAGATGTGTCCGATTCAACACTTCTTCTTTCCGGTAATCCTGCTGGTACAACAAATGACATGGATGGTGACGTATTTGTATCGAACTTACATCTATTGATTGTAAACATCAAGTCTTTTAATAGATCGGCTGTCCAAGTCAATCCATTCTGCGACTCAAATAAATCACCAACATATGGTGTCGTAACAATCTTTGTTGGTGATGGTGGATTAACGTCTGTTGGCAGAGCTTTTGATGTTGATAATAGTGCTGTATCACCTTGTTGTGAACACCATAAAGTATAATCATCTGAAGATGACTGCACAACTATTGCGTATAATTGATCCGGGTTAATATAAACCGGTGATGAAAAAGCAAAATTTGTATATGTATTTGAATTCAGATAGTGTGGTGTTTCAGATACATTAACAGAAGTGGCAGGCAAACTAACAATAGAATATTCTAAAGGTTGTCCGGTTGGATAACCATTAAGAGTTGGTAATATGCAAACACGAACGGGTACGCTTGTTGATGGCTTTGTTCTGAAAAACAAATTAACAGAACTTAAAAAAGCTCCAGATGGAAAATTTTGGCCATCAATGATAAATGTTTGCGCTACTGGATCAATAGTACTTGAACTCATTTAATTCCTTCGATATGTTATTTTCTTTTTCAAGAACTTCTAACATAGTATTTATTAGACGTTTTGCGTCATCTGTTCGTTTTTGAACTAATGCTTCGACGACACTTTTGATATACTTAAAATTAATATAACTGAAAAAGGATACCTGCTCATAGAAAGGTTTTTCCATCAGATGCATCTTTTCAATGATTCTTTCACCTCTAACATAATAAATTACGTTCTCTTCTTCTGAAGAATCTTCCCTCATTTTTCTAAGTAACTCAATCTCTTCTTGTTTATACTCACCAATTTGGTTGTGTATGATACTATAAACAAAACAATTTTCTTTTCTACTCAACAATGTGGTAACACAATGTTCTTCGGTGCCATGATCCACACAGGAGGCACATGCCTCCTTTTGTGCGAAATATTCAGCTACGCTTAGTCCCATGATTTATTCGTACAGTTTTTTCCAGCACTTGTTTGCATACTTTGTTGTAACAACTGCACCAACTGCCATGAAACCTGCAATCCAAACCAGAGAGTTTGGTACCGACAACCATGAGAACTTCTTACCACGAACCATATTTGTGCCGTTGGTGAATGCCCAATTACCATAAGGTCTTGCAATCTTACCAACAATACCCTGATCTTTCAACAATGGTACAGCAATATTGGAACCAATCACTTGATATCCACGGCGGAAGCATTCACCGATTGTCTTGTTGTGTAGATACTTCTCACACCACTCGATCAGGTCGAACTTCTGATCTGATGACCAGATGCCCATATCAGACATAGCAGTAGAAATAACACAGCAACCGCCACCACCATTAATTCTTTGTGTGTTTGTGACAACATCATTAGCTGTCTTTATGGTTGTGATTGTGTTTGCTTGACCGGAAACACTTGCAGAGTAATTTATTTGTTGAGATGTGGTCGATAAACCTTGTGCAAAGAAGGTTGCTTCAGCCGATGTAGTTTCAGTTCCTTTGTTATAGAAGAAGTCTGTTAAACCTTCTGTAACAATTCTGTTGTCTATTCTGAACGTTCTTTCACCTACATGGAAGTAACCGCCTGGGCAGTTGAAGACACCAGATATGGAACCAACTTCGTTTGTAACTAAAGGTCCAATTGAATATGTTTCGCCAGTTTTTGCGGTAATGTTTCTGTTTAACGTTGCGACTTTTGTTACACCGTTGTAACTAGAAACTGTTGCCTTCTGACCGATAGGAATCGACAGAACACTTGACTCTGATCCGTTAACAATCCAGAATTCTTGCCCAACATATGCGGTGTTGCTTGAAGAAGCTGTTGATGCGAGTGTTACGGTGTTTGCTGAAGATGTATTGGCTGTGAACGCACCAGAATAGTGAGTTAACGAAACAAATGTACCACTTGCTGTACTGTTCTGATACACACCAGATGTATTGAAGAATCCGTTTCTCACAGTTGCACCATAAGATGCGGTGCCGATATCACCTATGACATATAAACGAACGTTGCCGTTTGGATAGGTATAAATGTCAGAGATTACACCAGTTTTGGTGAATATTGAACTGACAACATAACCAATTGTATCACCAACTTTGAATGTTCCGGAAACAGAACTCAATTCAATGATGTTTGATTTTCTGACCATACGTGAAACACGTTTCTCATCAAAGAATGCGTTGACTGTTGTATTAAACAACATGTCTGTTGCTCTGAAAGCAATCTGTTGTGCTCTGATATATGGTAACAACGAAACGTTAGAGATGTAGTTACCTTCAACAGAATATGTTTGTGACCAATAACCGTAGGTGTAGATGTTCTGTTTGTCTACAGTTGTGACGTTTGCATTATAAGAAGAAGAGTACTGATTACCGTATTCATCTGTACTGGTTTCTGTTAATGTTTGTGTGGTCGTTGTTTCTGTTCCCGGAATTGTTTGCCAGTCACCAACAGCCAGAGTTGGATTGCCTTCAAGTAAGTTTAAGGTACTTGATGGTTGATACATCTTCAGGTTTGGATCAATGAACAACAAATCAGGTTGTGCTGTATTGTCAATCCAATTGTCCATTGGCGGAGTCAGAGTCAGTGTACCAATTGAATCTGCCACAGCAAAAGGATTAATTGCAATTGCTCTGCTCGCCAAAGGTTGGCTTGCAATTATTTCTTCCGTATACTTTAGAGTATAAAGTGGAGAAATAT
>Ga0315907_10003775_pt1 | contig 17492 bp, 23 predicted proteins | sample LakEriMetagenome_3_FD_203525 | JGI IMG/M metagenome (GOLD analysis project Ga0315907, IMG submission 203525) | Freshwater fungal communities from buoy surface, Lake Erie, Ohio, United States - Buoy 12 MA123 | ecosystem: Environmental > Aquatic > Freshwater > Lake > Lake biofilm | place: USA... | reverse complement strand
ATTATAGACGAAATAGAATAAAATTGGTGTTCCGGAACACTTTTTATCGTTCCGGAACATTCTATAACGTTCGGGAAAGTACCTGAACAGTCATTACGGTTCTGTACTGTTCCGGTACAAAAAAAAAGACCTCAGGGCAATGGTGATTTTTTTTGCAAAAATCATAGTTTCTTAATTTAAAAATGTAAAGTATATTTGTCATTAAGGAAAATTAACTTTACATGAAAACTACGCCTAAAAACCAGTTTTGGCTAGGATTACTACCTAACTATTTTAAAAAAGTGGGTCTGGTAATATCTATTGCAGCCATTATAGCCCAAATATCCTTGGTCTATATTTCACAAAACGAGCCCCACTCCCTAAAAGAAATCATTAAAACGATATGCAGCTCACTGTTTACGGTAGGCTTGTTTTTCTTTGCATTCTCAAAAGAAAAAGTTGAAGATGAAATGAATTATTTCATCCGAATGCGGTCAATGGCATTGACATTACTATTTGTAATCATTACAGGGATCCTAAGCCCTATCTTATACCTAGTATTTAATGAAGCTCCAACAATAAGAGAAACTCAGGGCTTTGTAACTACCGTAATCTTGCAATACATGGCAACATTTTATATCCAAAAGATGATGAAGTAATGAAGAACTCATTAAAAGTAGAAAGGGCTAAACTAAACATCACTCAACAAGAATTAGCCGATAAAATCAATGTTTCCAGACAAACGATTAACTCCATAGAGGCTGACAGGTATGTTCCATCCACAATTTTGGCTATCAAAATATCAAATGTGTTTAACACAACTGTGAATAGTATTTTTTACTTAGAAGCGGAAGATTAGAAAGGACATAATGAAATAAAGCTTGCTATCCTAATCAGAATAACTAGTAAATAATACCTAAATTTATAAAGGGCGTGGGTCGGTTTGTGGATTTAAACAAATATTTGAGTCTTACTAAAATGAAAGCAATTCTTTTTTTCTAACTTCTATTTCCAATAATATCTTTTGGCCAAATAATCAATTCGACTGAGAGTAAATCAATGTCGAATATTTATAACGATGCGATCAAACAATATCTTATAAACCTAGTTGGCAATAGAAAAACAACTAAGGATACTTTATACGTGATGGAAACCGAAACCTATAAAGACAGTATTCTTTCTAATATTTACAATACTCCGGTGAAAATAATTGACGTAGAACAAATGGAAAGCATACTCGCTAATAGAGATTTTACACTTCACAAGTTTTCTTCAGTTAAATATCAAAATAGGGTCTTTGCAGTAACTGTTATCCCATTCAGTACAAGAAAAATAGAAAATGAGGTAACCTTAGGTAATAGTGGCGGTTGCGAAATGCGATACACATTTGATGACAAAGCAAAGCAGTTTAAATTTATTAAGACAAAATGCTGGGGCCTTTAAAAGTGGACAAATTTTGTAACTTTAAAAAAAGCGAAAAATGAAACCATTAAAGTACCTCACTTTCTTCTAATTCAATTTTAGATAAAGAAATTAAATATTCACATAAATCCATAAAGTCTTTATTTCTATTTTTATTCGGCGACCATCTATCTACAAAATGATACATACCCTCGTTTAATGCTTCTAGTACCCATTCAGAGCCATCCTTTCCGTCAACTATTTCGGTTTGGCTTAAATTCCAAAAATCGATTTGAGTTACTTTAGATTTAAAAATATTCCACTCGTTTTTTGAAATATAAAACGATGTATCTCTTACCAGCTTCCCAGTTACAAATCCTTCCGCGCCTTCTAAAATTTTAAGCGTCAACATTGTTTTAGGATAAATCTTCTGAATTCTTATTGATATAGGATTATGGTTTGATCTTAACCAAAGGAATCGGTAAACTTCTGCAGTGTCTTTTGATTGAAAAATCACTGGCTCATGTAATGCAAATAACATTTTAGAGTACCATTCATTATCTAATTTACTAAGCCTGCCAATTGTATTCGAGGAAAATTTAGTTGTAGGGAAATATAAAGTATTAGAATCTTTTGGCACAACCGAACAATCAATTACCCTTTCAGATTTTATTGTTTCAATTGCAGCTTGTCTTCTTTTACATGAGACTAATAAAATTAATCCAGATAGCAAGCAATAAAAGAGAAGAAGGATTTTATACCCTCCAAATGTCCCCCTATTTGAATAACTTCTTGGTTTTGATTCCATAAGGCATATTATGCTTTACCTACTTAAAAATAGATTACAACTGGGATAGTTCAAATTTAAACTATCCATTAGTATTTTTTCTTTTAACCAAATAATAAAGAAGAAATATAGAATTTGCAATTACCCCGAAAAAAATAATCCAATACTGCTCTCTAGAAAAGCAGGGCGGACAATCTTCCAAGTTAATACATGGCTCGCAAAGTGGCTGGTAATACCTAAAAAATATCACTAAAATTAAATCTAATAACAAGAGTTGTAAAAAACAACTCTTAGTTATTTTCTTTATTAGGTTTATTAGAGTTAATTTCATACGATACAAGATGCTTTACCTACTTAAAAATAGATAATTTTAGACGTATTTTGTTATCCATTGATTTAATTATAAAATTACCTATACGCAATAGCCAGTTGTTTAATAATCAAAGATTGCTTTTCATCTGAGATATTGTAATTTTTCAAAAAAAGAAGAACCTGAGATTGGCCATCTTTAAAAGTAGACGAATGAATTATTTTATTGACTGCTAACTTTTTTCTTAATACTTGAATCAAAAAGTACTTTTTTTCATGTGAAGAATTAAATCCAAATAAGAATGTTCTAAATTCTATATCAAATGATTTAATAACCTCGAGTGGAGATAAAAAATAATTGGCAGAACGCACCGCTCTACCATTTTGGGTAGTTATTGATAGCTCTGGACTCGGCATACCTTTTAATGTCCTTAAGTATCTAATAATAACTGTATCAATATTTGATTGACCACATACACTTTTGGTTAAAGAAAACAAAAATAAGAAAACAAGGAAAGTCAAGATTTTACACCCTCCTAATGTCCACCTATTTGAATATGTGCTTGACTGTCGTTTCATATGGCGTATGATGCTTTACCTACTTAAAAATAGATGATTTTAGAGTAAAAAACTGAGAGATTACAATCCACCTGTCTTGGATGCAACTAACATCCATTCGTTCTTTTCACATGAAAATTGAAATACAAATTCAGAACCTCCACCATTTGCGTAATTAAATTGATTGCTTTTATAGGTAATTCTAAAGTCTATGATGGTAATTGTAATGCGCCCCCCTTTTAAAACAGGTATAATTTTCCATGCATTAATGCCATGCTTTAATCTCCTGTCATTTCGAGCCATTGCCAGGTCTATTGACTTAACATCTTTTAGCGATTTATGCAAATAAGGATATGATCGGTCATTCTCATCAAGCAAATACAATTCACGATTATTCGATACATCTTTAGAATCAATCTTCTTCTGCAGCCTAATACCTAATGCAGTATCGATCATTTTCGTATACTCATTTTCATGCTTTTGTGAATATCCATTTAAAAGAGAAAACATAAAAATCAATAAGAAACTATACTTCATAATCATTATTTATTGGTAATATACTCACATACTTTTTTATGTCAAAAATGACACTTCTCTACTGCTTCTTTAGCAACATTTGATTAGGAATATAAAACTCCCCTTTAGGCTTAGTTAGTATTTTCCACTCAATGGTTGAATCATTCATCTTGGTAATGGTTGCTTTACCCGGCTTTTGAGAGAACTGGCTTATAAATGTTACATGTACTGAAGCTGAATTGTTGGCAACGCCTGTAATAGTAACATCACTATCCTTTAATACACAGTCCACTTTGGAACCACCCAGTTGTAGAGAACAATGAGAACCAGAAACCCTACCCTTTACTTGAGTTAAATTAAGACCAAAAGAAGTATTTGCAGTTTCTTCATACCATTTACCTGAAAAATCTCTAGCAGGCATAATTGCGCTAAATGAAACCAGTGCCGTTGTACACAAAAGTAGCAGCAGGATTTTATGCCCTAATTTAGACCACCTATTAGAATATGTGCTTGACTGTTGTTTCATTCAGAATATATTATATTTTCCATAGGACTATTTAAGATTGCTATTGATTACAGTCTCATCTAGCTTCCCAGCCAATATTCCTTTTCCGAGATGTGCAATAGTTAGCACTTTATTCTTACCCTTTCTCTTACCAGTAAACATTCTTATAATTGATGGTAGTATAAAATCACCTTCACCGTCAAAATAATCCGCTGCCATGAACCCTGTTACATCAACATTGAATGTTTTGCTGTAAGCCAACAAAAAGTCTATAGCGTCATCACCGGTGACGCCTAAATCATCCTCTATTTTAGCTTCTGGAATTACCTCATAGTCTTCTACACCAGCTTGATCTACAACAAACGCCTTAAGCCTATTAAACAACTCTTCGTTCATAATCAAAGATTAAAATAGATAGCCATCAAAAAGGGTAACTGATTGTGAAAATAGCACTTTTTTAGTCTATTATATTCCCAAAATAGTATATAGCCTTAAAAGAGCATTAATCGCACAAGTGAATACAGGATACAATAGCGCAGCTCCTACTAATATCGAAAAAATATAGACGAAATAGAATAAATCAGGTGTTCCGGAACACTTTTTATCGTTCCAGAACATTCTATAACGTTTGGGAATTGCCCGGAACAATCTTGAACAATCTCTATTGTTCTGGAACATAATAATGTACAGTTTGTATAGTAAACTACTTTTGGGCAATCTTTGTAAGTGATTTAATACAATTAATACTTTAGCGAAACAGCAATAGCTAAATTATTAGAAATTAAATTAGCCGGAAATTTTTCCCAAACGTTATTCAATCCAAGCTGCCATATATCCATATTAGTGGCTTGATTTTTAGACCACCCAATGCTCGGAGCATAATATGTATGCGTTTTCCCATTTAACTTAGTTTGGGTTGCATTATATGGAATTCTAAGCCATTCAATAGCAACAAAAAAATCTTTATTGGGAATATATATCTTGTACTTCTCAATGTTCAATTCAGCAATCTTGCCTCTAGATTTAACCTCAATTACCTGATCAGTTAAGTCATTTGCAGGTTGATTAGAAACTGGATCAACATCATAAAATCTTATTCTAAATATCGCTTTTTGAGGGGAAAGTAACGGGATGCTAAATTTAGCTATTTTTATACCTTTTATCATAGCATTTTTAGCAGGAGAAACAAAATGTTGTGCTAACTGTGCAGTAAAATTACCACTTCCATAATAAGGTCCGGAGAATTGGCTAAAATCATTAAGTGTTATACTATTCTTGAAATTATTATTAAGAATAACAAGTTCTTTTAAATCATAAACTAAATGAGTTAATTCAATTTTAGTGATACCTCTCGATAATATATTAGAAGTTGGAACGGCGCATTTAAATGGCTCATAACCAATACAAGTAATAATTAAACTATCATTTAGTTCATTGTTTGCCACTGCAAGTTTAAAATAACCATTTTCATCAGCATTTGCCCTAACCTTCCCGTTCATTAAATAAATAGAGGCATAAGGTACTGGAACTTTGGTAGCCTTATCTAATATAAGACCTTCAAATAAATTTTGAGCGTATGAAATAATTGGGAATAAGAATGAAACGGCTAAAAAGTATTTAATTTTCATGTTGTCTTATGGATTTCTTAATAATTGATTAAAAAAAGTCAAGCCAATCATACAAATCAGAAATCTATTCTTTGGCAATCCCCAAACGAAATTCCTGTGCATCCTTGCTTAATGAGTTCATTGCGCAATGTTTCAGACACATAGTACATACTAGGTGCATTGCGTAACTGAATGAAATCGGCGGTAATATCGGGAACAAAAGAAACAGAAGTAATACTTACTCTTTCTGGCATATTAAAAGTGTCTGATTTTTTCTCAAAGTCTGTGATATTATTAACCTCTAGTTTTTTTATTTTGGTATTTCCCGCTCCACAAAGCCATATTTCAGAATTACTAAAGTCAATAAGTTCCATGTTAAAATGAAGTGGATTAAGAATCCAATATTGATTGACTTCAGATAAATAGTGAACATTCATTTCAAGAAACTGACATTGTCCTTCTTTAATATATTTTTCAAGAATGACTTTTAGCTTTGTACTCATTACAAGCCTCCAGGTTGCAGTTGTACTCAGAAGATCAGAGAGCTTAGCATCTGGATGTACAACAGGCTCCGGTAAGGCAACATTTTGTAGTATGCCAGCTTTTTGCTGCCATAGATGTTGCGGGTGATTTACAGGAAGTGATTCTCTAGCCGTTTGTGATTGAGGGTATGTCATCCCAACCTCCTCTGTAACCGTTGAATGACTTAATTGATAATACTTCATGCTTAAGGAATGACTATATTATTTAATTACTGTAAGCGAATCGTACACTTCAATTGTATACTTTAAATTAGGTGTTCCGGATAAATCAGAGTAATAAAACCCCTTATTTAACTTCCCCTCTTTTGGCATAAACACAGACTCGATTTTGAAATCATGAGCATTTAAAGCAATTGAGCTAAACTTCACCTTAATACTGGAACGTTGATTTGCTTCTAAATGATCAACTATAAACTTCTTGCCCTGTAAATAAACAAGCAATGAGTCAGTTGTTTTGTTACGCTTATTTTCAATATAAATGTCAAAATCTTGGTTACCGCAAGACACAAGAACTACAGAGAGTAATATCACTAAAATAAGCGCAGTTCTCATGAATGTTTAATTTTCACTAAAATTAGGCCTAATATGACTTATTGATTAATTTAACAAGTGTTAATATTTAATAAAAATATCTTTTATTCATTTTTGAAATCTTTCGCCCCTGAATTGCTAAGCTTAAATAATCTAAATAAGACTAATAGCATTATAAATAAGACTAATTGCATTAAGCATAGATATATTAGAGCAAAGGTTTTATTACTTTTAATTCTATATGGAATAAGTCCATTTAAAATAAGAAATGCACCCCAAAACCAAGGCCTCTTAATTATCCAATACACAAAGCTTTGAATTCTATTCATTTAAATTAAAATTTAATATTTTTTATTTATTTACAATAAAGTAAAAATCAAAAATTAGAACTGCTTGTATAATATTAATAATTAAAATCGAAAAATACAGAAAAGGGTTAGATGTACTTTTGAATTCTTTTTGAGCGTATTTCCTTATTCCAAACTCCAATAAAATCAATATAACAGTAGCTAAAAGTAAAAAAGATAAAACTAATAAAAACTTATTGCCTCCAGTTCGTCTAACAATTCCAAAGAATACATGACAACATATTGAAGCGAATATCATTGGGCGAAGAAAGTCATCTTTCAATTTTTTGTTATCCATATGATTAAATTTAGCAGGCGCCTCCATATTGTAGCCATGAATAGCTGGCCATCTATTTTATCTTTTATTCTTTATTAAAACCCTAAGCCTCTCGTTTAAAAATAGTTGAAACTTTTTTTAATAGAACAGATATAGTCTTTTTTAGAAATAGACTATCAAATAGCCAAAGTATTAAACACATAGTCAAAATAGAGAAAAATTCTATTTTACTTTGTATGTTACCTGAAATAAATAAGCCTAGAAAAAGAGATGCACTAAAAAACCAAGGTCTCTTTATTAGCCAATCTAAAAAAATTTCGACCTTTTTCATTTGCTATTAATTCTATTTTAATAACTTAAATTCCGAAAAGGATTTAAAGCATTCATTTGTTAGATGATAAACTACACACAATAATGCAAATTGAATGATTATTACAAACACAATTTTAAGAGTGTCATTTTTTATAGAATCTAAACTAAATGAACTTTTTCTTGATTGTTCGGAATTGTGAATGTATAAAAACTCTTGCATGATAACTGACACAAGTATTACGTATAGAGTAATCTTATAAGGATTAAAATTCAGCTTCATAAAAAATATGTAGCATGTGCCTATTAAAATCGTTTGAACTAATTTACTTTTCATTGGTTATACTTTTGAAAACTTATAAGAGGCAAGTTTGATTTATATAAAATTAATTATTATAATAATTAATCAACTAAGTATAAATACCTAATCTTCTTTTTTTACAAACACAACGCTTTGGTGATCTGCTTTATAAATTTTGTCAAAAAAATCAACAAGTTCAGGATAAGATGTTGCCGGAAATTCTGCAATATTTCTAATTTGCGTTCTTACTACTTCAATTTTATTATTTAGCACTTTAAAACGCATTTCAAAATCGCCAAATTGGTTATGTAATGCTACATCCTTGGGTAATGATTCAATTTGAAAATTTGAAGGGAGTTCTATTTGTATAGTATCAATGTCGTGAAAAGCAGATTTAAAATGAATAGGATATTTTCTTTGTTCATCTGATAACAACCTCCTGTTTGATTGATTCACAAAATTAGGAACAAGAAACATTCGCTTTCCCGTTATAGATGCATAATGTGTTGATTGAATCTGCAAGTACTCATCAATGACAGGAATGCGTCCAGGAAACTCTGTATATTTTGATTGATTAACTTGATAGGTTGGCAAGCTTAAAGCTCTATTCAAATACTTTTCCCGCTGCTCTCCTGTAAAACTATGTATTAACTGGTGCTGCAACTCTTGCTGCTCTCCGGTTAAATGAGTAAATATATCAGCTGTCATTGATCCATCAGCCTTAACGATAGCCTTCGTTGTACGGGATTGAAAATTGTCTTTTGCACTTAAAACCGGCGTTTTAACAACATAACCACCATCATCACCAATTAACAACACTTTTCTATTACCCGTAAAAGTACCCATATAGCCCGCAGCTGTATTTTGACTTGTACATTCTAACCATATAGAATCTTTACCGTTGGGGACACATGCAATTACATGGTTAAAGAAGGAAGGCGAAGGAAAATCTTCTTGCAATCCAGCTTCCCCGTCTCCAGATTTTACTAGTACATAATGGGCTTTAACACCTGCTTCCTTTAATAGGCTTACCATATAATTTGACAATGCCTTACAGTCTCCATATTTATTGGATGCAACATATTTTGCATCAAAAGGCTGCCAACCGCCAATCCCTAACTGCACACTTATATATCTGGTATTATTTTGTAGATATTGATATAGTTTTTCAACTTTTTTTCCTGTATCGCTAATCGTATCTACCAACTGATGTACTGCTTGCTTAATATTATCTGGCAAAACATCACGACCTTTATTTAAGCTGGTATTAAATTTTCCTAAACTTTGCCAGCTCCGCATATCGCCAATATAATTATCCATAGAAAAATCAGTTGCTCCAATACGAATAATTGGTAGCAATTCTTTCATCGCTGGCTGGAGTGGCTCCATAACAATGGCTACCCCATTTTTAAACTCCCAAGTATACGTAGTTGTCTTTCCTTGTGTAATCTGAGGCTTTAGATTAATATTTTGCTGTTTAACCCTTAATTGATATTCTGGTGCTGTTTCCAAAATAAATTTACTTTGTTGAACCGCATAATGATCACTTTCGAAAGGTGACCATGTTGGAAGAAAATATGAATTATTAACTTCCATTTCATCGAAATACTCAATTGTATATGGATATTGTTTGCAATAAAAATTATGTTTTTTAAAACGGTCGTCTAACATTAAACTAAAACCATCAGATACAGGAGCATCTATGATATCTTTTTTCTTTACAGACTTGACTTTATTACCACTTGCGTCATACAAGTTACCCTCAATACTACTCAAATTCCTCATGCTACTATATGCATTTATATAGCTTGACGCTTCATCCCCCTCTTCATCTAAAATAGTAAGGGCGTATTTATTAGTGATGACAACTTTGTTCAAGCTTTTTATAATAACATGCACTTCTTCCATGCGCTTTACGACATGTGCATTTTTAATCAAAGAATCAGGAATTAAACGAACATTATAGTTCTGAGCAGTTGCCTGTAAAGACAAAAACACCAAGAAAATAGACAGTACTCTATTCATAAATCTTACTTGATCTTTTTCAGAACAACCTTTTCATTTTGGCATTTGATTACAAAAGCGTAAAACTCTCTAAGTGACTCATAATCATCCATAGTGTAGTTAGCCTTATTTAAAACAATTTTTGACCTTATTTGGAGTCTACCCTGCTGATTGGCTACCAAATATTCAAACATACCTTCATCTTCATTTAACATATAACGTACCGACTTAGGCATTTCTTCTATTTGGTACCCGTTAGGAATGGGCATATTTAAGAAATAAACTTCGTTTTTAGCATAAGGCATTTCTACTGGATAATTTCTAGTAGCCGATGTAAATGGATTTTTTTGAATCGATTCACCAAATAAGGGGTTGAGATAAATGATATCATCTTCAAAATTCATTATAAGATCATATTTTAATCTTACAGGATCGTCATAGAGATTCAATGAATCTATTTCTAAATTTGATGTTTTTACTTCTTCATTTAAACTCTTAGCTATCTCTTTACTCAAAGAGGTAATATTAGAGTTACGCATCATAGTTCTAAAACCCAAAGACTCATTATTACCCAAAAGCGAACTAAATGTCCCAGAGAGCTCCCCTGACTTATTACTATTTAGTAATACCGAGGTCTTTTTTGTTTCAATTAAAGAATCGGCATAAAAAAATCGTTGATTTTGTTCTGTTTTAGAAATTGACCAGGCAATACCATTATAACAAGAGACCGGAAGCTGCTTAAATCCTAACATAGACTTTGAAGCATCAAGATAAAAAACCGATCCGTCAATGTCCACTTCAACAACGAGGTAGTTAAACCTGTCCATTAGTGGATAAAAAGAATGCACTTTACCCTGCTCTCTTAAACTCATTAAAATTGGGGTGCATTTAATATTCTCGTGATGCAACATAGCCATAAGCAACAAATTAAGTTCACAGGCCTTGCCATTCTTATTTTTAACAACATCTCTTAAACTAGTGTTTTCCGATAAATACAATCCATAATTACTTGTAGATGTAAAATTATCTCTAACATATTCATACATCTTTTTAACAGCCTCTTCCTTTGTTTTGGTGCCAGCTGTAATTTTCTTTATATCGTCTGTAAGCCACTCGTTAGCTCTTGTAAAAGCCAAGCCAAATGACGGATCATCCATCATCTTTTCAGCTACTTGAGGCCAAGACTGCATAATTGGTTTAGGAAATTGATCGGGAAAACGGTATTCCGATAATTGAAACTCGATTTTAGTAAGATGGTTCTCAATTGTTGAAGTGAAGCTTTCCTCCTTCATGGCAGGTGCGTTTTTAATAACCCATTTGGTATTTAGTAAATCAGCGTCAAGATTATACCTATTGGTAGAATTCGCAGATTTAGTATCATAAACATTATAGCTAGTATTGCTTCCCGTTTGTTTCTTGATATCAAAAGGAAGATATCCTTGGTTTAAAAAAACATAGTTGAAAAAATAAGGTAAGGATAAATTATACTCACTCCATATACATGGATATTCTCCCTGAAACGACCAGGGCTGCAAATTGAATAAAAAGTCAGATTTAATGACATATTCAACTTCAATGATCGAACCTACCTTTACAGCTGGAAAAGTGAATTTCTTTTTTACTAGATTTTTCTTGACTTTTTCGTCGAAAATATCTTTTACATCTAGTTTGGTGGTAACTATAGAATTATTTTCGAGGTTATAGGTTTGTGCCTTAAAATCTTTTAGCTTTTCTACATCAAAATTTTGAGAGTATAAAAATATTGAAAAATTAGCCGCATCAAACCCCTTATTATTTAAAATTTTGATTCTCTTGTGACGTTTAAATTCTAGACTAAACCAGCCTTTGTCATTTCCAACAAATTGAGTGTTTCCAATATCCGCAATAACAATGGCATTGGTATTTGAGTCAATTAATGGTGAACTAACATTAAAATCGGCTGGGTTTATCTTACCAAATTTTACATTCGATTGTTCTTGAGAATAAACACTACTAAACGAAAAAATGATTAAAATAATTGATGCAAGTAGTCGCATAAATAATTTTTTAATTTAAATTAATTAAAATGAACAAAAAAGAAGGATTACACTCTTATTATGTTAAGTTTAGATACAAAATTACACAGCTAGATACATGAATAGTTCAGTATAAATACCTAATTATTAAAATAAGATATTGACTTTCAAAGGTTTAAATAATCCCCTTTGAGTAAGTATAGGCAACCAGGCCTGCAACGCTTTTAACATTCATTTTTTCCATAATTCTAACACGGTGGGTATCGATGGTGCGAGGGCTTAAATCAAGTTTGGCTCCAATTTCTTTGGAAGTAAAATCTTTACAAATCATTTGTATCACTTCTAATTCTCTAGGTGTAAACACAACCCCTTTTTGTGGATAGGGCTTGTAGGTAGAAGACATGAGCAGTTCCATCATATACGCATTTGTAGATTCAGGAAAATACACGCTATTATGGATGAAAACACTATCTATAGCTTCATACATCTCTTCTTTAGAGGTATTCTTATCTAAAAAACCCATAGCGCCAGCATCAAGCATTTGTAAAATAATTGAATCTTCGGTATGCATTGACAAGGCAATCACTTTAGACCGAATCCCCAAACGAGTAATTTCTTTTACGGCTTTAATACCATCTAAAAGTGGCATAGCAATATCTACAATTAATACATCTGGCGTATACTGCTTGGCAAATTCGATTAACTCTAACCCATTTGTAGCCTGAGCCAGCACTTTTATTTTTTTGTTTGCTTGTAGCACTTTAGACAATCCTTCCCTAAAAAATGTGTGATCATCTGCAATAACTACATTAATATTTTTATTAGTATTCATGTTAATATTTAACTCAAAATGGGAATTCGAATATTATACCTAGTACCTGATTTATTTTCGGCTAAACTACTTATTGAGCCATTCAAATAGTCAATTCTACTTTGTATGCCTAATAATCCCATACCTAACTTATTGGCAGCTCGCACTTTTTCCAATTCATAGCCCACTCCATTGTCGGAGGTTCGGATTAACATTGTATTATCCCCTTCTCTAGAAATTTCAATATGTAAACTTGACGCCAGGGCATGCTTGATGGTGTTTTGTATGATTTCTTGTAAAATCCTATAAATTTGATTGTTTTGATCGGGTATTAATGGTACTATATCCAATTCAGTTAATACTACTTTTAAAGTACCGTGTACATTAACTTCTTGAATATACATTTTTAAAGCGTCCTGAAAAGGGATCTCAAAAATTGATAAAGGAGCCATGGCTTTTGCCATACCCCTCACCTGTTGAACACATTTATCCAATGCTGCTTTGCACGCATCTAATTCTTCTGTTTGAGCCGTTACTATTACATCTAGTCGCATTTTAACACTCGACAAGTAGGGCCCAATATCATTGTGCAATTCAGTGGCAATTAAGTTGCGCTCTATTTCGGCAGCATTAATTTCTGAGTTAAGCTTCTCTTTTTGCAACTGTCGATAGCTGCGCTGTTGTTTTAATAAATTTATAAAGAAAAACAAAGTCACCAACCCAATAAAAATGGATACAATAACAAACGCTATAAATATTTTTCTTTCTTCGGTGCCCATAAAAATGCCAAGGAGAATGAAATGTAAGATATGAAATTAATTAGATGTATGACATAATAAAGATTAATAAATAACGGTTGAGTTTGTTTATTAAACAATAATGCCATTAAAATATCGAGTATTGAATAATAAATAAAATAAACAATTACAGGGATTATAATAAGCTTCTGAGAAATAGTAATTTTAAGATTTTCACTAGTCAAAATCTTAAAACCAAGTATTACTAGAATAATAATTGTCAATACATAAATCCAAAAGATATTGTAGTTTCCTGTATTCAATATATATATAAATTCAATAGACACTATAATAAAAAAAAGAAGATGTAATAGCTTTTTAAAATCCTTGTTTAGTACAACCCAACTTAAAAAGACGTATAAAAAACATTGTGATTCAATAAAATGATAAATTGATGTTATTAATATTGAAGTATACGTTGTTCGAAAAAAGAAATGTAAGATTTCATTTATAAAGCCAGTAATTAAGCAAAAAGCAAAAACGTGATATATGTTTTCAATATCTCTAACCCTATATATCCAAAATAAAATTGGAATTAGAATTGAAAAACTTGTTATAATAATTAAAGGGCTCAAAATTTAAAATATTAATATCATTACAAAAAGGGGGCAGCATTATACAATCACCTCCCCCTTATTTGACTTTAAAAGTTAATAATGTAATTCTCTTTCGCATCCATACCATTCAAAATCAAACATACTAATTAGTATTAATATGATAGTTAATTGTTATTATTTTTTTAAATGAACTTGAAATCATGTTTAATAGAATTACAATAATAAACTGCATCATGCTTGAATTATTAAGTATAAATACTGAATCGTAGAAATTAGGTATTAATGCTGAATCGTTCATTTAAGTGACTGTGTAGCTTTGTATTTTGACACATTCAACTAAAATTTAAATTTACTGTATGAAAAAATGTATCATGTTCATCATTGTGAGTTTTTGCTTTACAAAAATCACTGCACAAACTTCAAAACCTATTTTTAATAGTTTTGGCTTACACTACTCTTTGAATGGAACTGGAGATATGAAAGGGTTTGATATAAATGTAGCGAAGAGGAAAAGTATTAATAAAAAATTTGATTGGTACTATGGTTCTTCGTTGAACTTACATTTCAGAGGTGCCTCTCACACAATTAGCGGCGGAAATCCCCCAACATTAAAGTTTCAAACTTTTGGAATTCAGGCAGAGTCAGGTGTTACAATGAAATTATTTGGAAGCAAATCTCCATTAAAAATTTCGACAAGCCCTATTATTCGTTTCCAATCAACAACATACCCTTCTATTTATCAATCTTCATATGACCCGATTTCTAATGCCTGGAGACATACCATTATTCAATCAATACCAAACAGATTATCCTTAGGATATAAGGTTCAATTAGAATTAGGACTAATAAAAATGAAAAAGTCTAGTATGTCTTTCAGTGCTAACTTTCAGAATGATACACGTGGAGATGTAATTACAGGACTGGGGATTGTAATTAGGAATTAATATTTCTGATAAATTCCTAAGTAAGTTCTAATTTAATTAGTTTTAATAAAAATACTTTTATGGAATATATTACATTTTACATCATTATGTAATTAAAAACGTAAACCTCAAGAAATGAAATTATCGAAACTGAAATTATTGCTCCTTATAACCATTTTCATTAGTTGTAGTGATGACAACAATATGATAATCAAATTTCAACTAGAGAAAAATACATTTAAGCGCGAAAAAGGAAAATATGTATACCTTAAAAACGTAAGTACAAAAACTATAATTGACTCACTAATTGTCAAGAAGGAGGATAATCAATTTACAATACAATATGATTCAAATAAAGTTTCAGAAGTATACTCTATATTAATCAATGACACTTTTTATGTAAATGGAGCTGGAATAAACTTCAAGAAACCACTAAGCTACTTTAATCCATACAAGCATAATGAAATTCCTTCATCATTTTTCGTAGAACCTGATATGAATAAAATCTATTTATTTAACGGTGTTAAGGATAAACCAAATGGTGAAAAAATGTATTTACCAAATGAATTTGAAAATAATAAAAATGTTAAAAAGCCAATAAGTAAACAAAACGACATAATTCATAAATACATCGCATTAAGTTATAGTGACACAAATACAGACGAGAGATTTAAAGTGATTCCAAATAATATAAAATTAATAAAAAAGTATCCTTATTCTATTGCTTTTCTAAATCAACTATTTCGTTTTAAAACAAATTTTAGAGTTAATGATTTAACAACTCAATTATCTTATTTTGATAATGACATCAAAAAAACAACTTTATTTAAACGGATCATTAACTATACAAATTCAAACACTTCAATATTTAATAAGTCATATCCAGAATTTATTGATTTAGAAAATGAGAAGGGAGAAATAAAGAGTATCGGCAATCCTAAAGCAAAAATGAACTTAATTGTTTATTGGAGCTGGTGGTGCGGGCCATGTAGAAAAGAAATTCCATTTTTAAGAGAACTTTATAAAAAGCATATGGACAAAGGATTAACGATTACAAGCATCTCCATTGATCCAGATAAAAACAAATGGTTTGAAGCACTAAAAATAGAGAAAATGGAATGGGAACAATTAATTGTTTCCCCATCAAGTTTGAGTGAACTTCTAACATACTTTGACATAAGTTCAATTCCAAAATCCTATTTGTATGATGAAAATAACAAGTTAATTGACAAGCCTTTTGGGGCTAGTGAAACTGATATAACAAGACTTAAATCTTATTTAATAAGACTTGAAAAATAAAAATTCTTACTATTATTGATTTTAATAATACAATATATTGACTCAGAAAATAAATAAAATCGTAGCAGAAACATAAAAAATACATTTATGAAAAGAATTATCCTACTTGCTATAATATTGAATATAAGTTTAAATGTCTTTTCACAGAAAATCATTTCAGCTGAAAATCCTTTAATAAATATAATACAAAACGATTTTGATTCTTCAATTCTTTATTCATATGCTGATCGGGGTTATTATCCTAATTATTTAATAATTTCAAAAAAAGATAGTTTAGTTTATTTTTACCGTTATTCTTCACCATTAAATAGATATATCAATTTTAGTGATAGAGCACCATACAATTCAAATATTCGCTCAAAATTAGATTCTAATTATATTCAATTTATTACGACCAAACCTAATATTAATAGTTATTTATCAGCGGTTGATATAAAATTGGGAAATGAATCTATTTGGAAAGATATTTCAAAATATAAAATATGGAACTTAATCGATGATGCTAAAATTGATCCAGTAGGCTATGTTTGTGATACTGAATCTTCTCATGAACGTACTGAAATTTTTCATTTATTAACCAAAGATAAAATTGTTGAGCTTAAATATTATAATCCTAAGGGCATGAATAAAGATTGTAAATTCAATCAAACAAGAGACGATATTGTCAAAATAGAAGAAATAATTTCTGAATTCTTCAAATGTAAATAATGAAAAAGTTACTAATTCTACTTTTAATAAGCTGTAATCTATGTAAAGCAAATCATAATTATATTTTAAATGATACTGCTGTTATACATCAAATTAGTTTCTCCAGAAATGGTAATCCTGGATATGATTATAAAGATTTACTAGAAAAAGAACTATACACTATTATAATTGAAGAAAATGGAGATGTTACATTAAAATGGAATGGGAAATGCCCTACTAGCAAAAATAATACTGTTATTTGTTCCTATTCCGGAACAATTACGAAAAAACAATTTAATACTATAACCAAGAAATTAAAACAAATAAATTTCACTGAACTGAAAGAACTTTATGCTCCGTTGAAAGAATATGAACATATAACTTCTGATTATTATATTATTACATATAATAATGGGATAAAAAAGAAAAT
>Ga0315907_10003772_pt1 | contig 17515 bp, 16 predicted proteins | sample LakEriMetagenome_3_FD_203525 | JGI IMG/M metagenome (GOLD analysis project Ga0315907, IMG submission 203525) | Freshwater fungal communities from buoy surface, Lake Erie, Ohio, United States - Buoy 12 MA123 | ecosystem: Environmental > Aquatic > Freshwater > Lake > Lake biofilm | place: USA... | reverse complement strand
TTAGCAGCTACGAGACCAACAAGCTCGACAACCGCGTGAAGATTACGAACCTTCCTGAGGTTTGTACCATCAGCATCTACGATTTGAATGGTACACGCATTCGTCAGTTCAAGAAGGGTGACCCAACGACGTCACTCGATTGGGATTTGAAGAATGACCAGAATATTCCGATAGCCAGTGGCACTTACATCATTCACATTGATGTACCGAACATTGGTGAGAAGATATTGAAGTGGTTTGGGGTAATGCGACCAATTGACCTTGACTCATTCTAATTTTTTAAAACGACAATTTCAGCTTAGCATAACATGAAGAAGCTTTCATTGATAATCGCAGCGGTAACCACATGGTCTACCCTTGCTCTAGCGGGAAATCCGGATCGTGCCGGCTCAGCAGGCGCCAGCCAACTGCTCATTAATCCATGGGCAAGAAACGCGGCCTTGGCCAATTCGGCCATGGCAAGTGTAAACGGAATCGAAGCATCGTTCCTAAACGTAGCAGGTTTGGCATTTGTGCGAAACACCGAAATCGTATTTTCCAATAATCAATATTTGGTAGGTACCGGTATTCAAATCAACTCACTGGGGTTAGGTAAGCGCCTGAGTGAAAGTGGAGTTCTCGGTATTAGCGTAACGAATATGCGCTTCGGTGAAATTCCAATTACGGAAACTGATTTGCCTGAAGGTGGCATTGGTAATTTCTCTCCAACGTTCACCAACATTGGATTGAGTTATGCGAAGAGCTTCTCAAACAGTATTTATGCAGGTATAACAGCTCGTTTGATTTCAGAAGCGATTTATAACGTTAAAGCGCAGGGTATGTCGTTCGATGCGGGTATACGCTACGTAACAGGTGAAAAAGACAACATGCGTTTTGGAATAACACTGCGCAATGTTGGACCACCTATGCGCTACCGAGGGGATGGTTTGTCGCTCGATGCAACCATTTCTACCGGATCAGGTAATACGACTACATTGAACATGGATCAACGCTCTGAAAAATTTGAGTTGCCATCTATGGTAAACGTAGGCTTTGCCTATGATTTCAATTTCAGTGAGCGCTCTAAATTGACCACCAATTTTCAGTTTACGTCCAATTCGTTTACACGCGACCAGTTTGCTCTCGGAGCGGAATATGCATTCAACAACCGTTTCATTCTTCGTGGCGGCTACCAATACGAAACCAATGTAACGGCTAATGAAGACCGCACTACCGTATTTACTGGTCCTGCAGGTGGTTTCACGGTTCAAGTGCCCGCCGGTAAGAACGGTACAATCCTCGGTTTGGATTACGGCTACAGAATTACAAATCCATTCAGCGGTGTGCACAGCATTGGTGTGCATGTTGACCTGTAATTGAAAAGAATTTACATTTGTGTTCATACTTGGAAAACCCTTAACGGGGTTTTCCCATTTTATAGACCTCAGGAAAAAAGTTATCGATATGTCTCAATTAGCCTATTACACTGCAGAAGGACTTAAAAAGCTTAAGGACGAATTGCATCATTTGAAAATGGTTGAACGTCCTCATGTAACACAGCAAATTGCCGAGGCCCGCGACAAAGGAGATTTGTCTGAAAACGCCGAGTACGATGCTGCGAAGGAAGCCCAGGGTTTGCTCGAGGCTAAGATTGCGAAAATGGAAACGCTCCTGGCTAATGCCCGACTAATCGACGATAGTCAAATGGATAGCAGCAAGGTTTTCATCTTGTCGAAGGTGAAAATTAAAAACCTGGCCAACAAGGCTGAGATGGAGTATACACTTGTGGCAGAGAATGAGGCAAATCTCGCACTGAAGAAAATTTCAGTCGATTCCCCAATTGGAAAAGGATTGCTTGGAAAGAAAGTGGGTGACGTTGCCGAAGTACAGATTCCGGCAGGTAAGGTGCAATTCGAAATTCTCGAAATATCACGCTAATGGCTTCGATATTTACACGCATTATTCAAGGAGAAATTCCTTGTCATAAGGTAGCCGAAAACGATAAGTTTATTGCGTTCCTGGATATTACTCCAGTTGCCAAAGGCCATACGCTTGTTGTGCCTAAGCAGGAAGTAGATCATTTCTTTGATTTGAATGACAATCTGCTTTCTGAAATCAACCTATTCGCAAAAGAGGTTTCTGCTAAGTTGCAGCGCACAGTGCCGTGCCGGCGCATTGGAGTCGCCATTATCGGTCTGGAAGTTCCCCACGCTCATGTGCACCTCATTCCTCTCAATACAATGGCCGATATCAATTTCAGTGCTGAGCGACTGAAAATGTCAAGCGAAGAACTTGCCGCCCTGGCTAGCGAAATCCGAAACGCGTAAGCCAACCTTCAACCCTTAACATTCAACTGAGCATACTCCTTAGCAAAGTAAGTGAGAATGATATCAGCACCTGCGCGCTTAATGCTCAGCAACATCTCGGGCATTGCGCGGTCATAATTAATCCATCCTTTTTCTCCTGCGGCTTTCAGCATGGCGTACTCCCCACTCACATTATACGCTGCTATGGGTAATGTGGAGTTTTCTTTGAGGGTTTGAATTACGTCCAGATAACACAGCGCAGGTTTTACCATTAAGTAGTCCGCTCCTTCTGCTTCATCGAGCGCAGCTTCGCGAAGAGCTTCCCGTCTATTGGCCGGATCCATTTGATAGGTTTTCTTATCGCCGAACTTGGGGGCTGAGTCAAGTGCATCACGGAACGGCCCATAATAAGCGCTTGCATATTTCGCGGTGTACGACATAATTGCGGTGTCTGAAAATCCGGATGCATCGAGCGCCTCCCTTATGCGAAGCACTCTGCCATCCATCATATCGGATGGCCCAACAATGTCAATACCCGCTTCAGCCTGATGGACCGCCATTCGCCCGAGAATAGGCAACGTGCGGTCGTTATCTATCTTGCCGTCGATAACATATCCGTCATGCCCATCGCTGCTGTAAGGGTCCATTGCTACATCACTCATTAAGCAGACTTCAGGAAAGCGTTGCTTAATCGATCGAATGGCACGTAAATAAAAGTTGTCGCTGCGCATGGCGTAGCTCGCTTCTTTGTCCTTTAAGCTGTCTTCTACGGCAGGGAAGACAACGAAGCTCTTCACCCCAAGAGCTACACACGCCTCTATTTCACGAAGCATCAAATCTTCTGAAAAACGCGATATGCCAGGCATGGAGGCAATAGGAACTTCTATGCCTTTACCATCCACTAGAAATAGGGGATAAATGAAGTCGCTTACATGTAGTTCAGTTTCGCGAACCATGTCGCGTATAACACTACTCTTGCGGTTGCGGCGTGGACGTTCGTTCATGGGTTGTTGTGCGTATGAGTTCAGAAATGCTCGATTCAATAATAGACAAGGTATCGCTATACGAATTCAATGTTTGCAGAATACCTGCGTCGCCCGCACCCTCTCCAAAAGGGTTTCGAATACCTAGAGCTATCTCTTCCGTTGCAGGAAGCAAAATGAGGTGATCGCGCCAACTATGCAGTTCTGCTTGCTTATATTCTAGTTGACTTGAAGATTCTTTTAGACGCGAATATTTCATTCGAAGCAGACTATCTGACGCAAGCAAACTGTCAGTGCTCATGGTTACCGATTGTTCACGGAGTAATGTAAGTTCGACAATAAGTGTCGAGTCCAATTGAGATGTGCGTAAAATAATGTTTTCTTGGACTGTTCTACACTCGCGCAGCGCAGGACTCTCAGCACTGGAGCAAGCAGCAAGCAATACTAGAGCAGCAAGGTAAAATCTATTCATGCCGGGGTATCATGTTGAATTTATATCTTCTTTTTAGGAACAGGATCATATCCAAAGCCACCCCATGGATGGCAACGCGCAATTCGGCGCACGCCTATCCAAATTCCTTTTATGACTCCCCATTCTTCTATGGCTTGTGCTGTATAGTGAGAACAGGTGGGCTCGAATCGACAATTCTTCCCCAATAATGGCGATAGGTATCGCTGATAGATTCGAATGGGAAAAATGAAGATTTGCTTCACACGAAGGTTGTTTCTACAAAAGTAACGCAGAGTTAGCTCGGAAACTTTTCTATAGCCAATCCAAGTGCAAGCAAAAGTGATAGTCCTGCGATTATTTTCCTTAGCACCCCTTTGCTTGTAGCGGGCACAACAAACGAGATAATTGCAATCAACGAAAGAAACGCGGTGAGAATCAGTAACTGTCCGGCCTCCACTCCCAGGTTGAATTGTGCTAGCTGGTAAATAAAACGCTCACCATCGACCGAAATCATGCGAAAAAAACTCGAAAAGCCCATGCCGTGTATTATTCCAAAAACAATTGCTGATGCATAGCGAAGGCGCGAAATACGAGGAGAAATACCCGTAGAAAAATTGAATGTCGCAGTAATGATAATGGTTAACGGAATGAGAAATTCAATGATATTCGATGAAAATCTAATTATGTCGTATGCAGCAAGCGCAAGGCTTATGCTGTGACCCACGGTGAATGCAGTGGCCAATATTGCAACGGGCTTCCATTCCCGGAAAGTGAATGGGGCGCACATCGCCAATAAAAAAAGCATGTGATCATAGCCATCTGCATCCGTTATGTGCAAAATTCCATCGAAAAAGTAATTGGTCATAGATCTAGTCTGAACCCAGCTGATATTCCTGTCCGTTAACGGTTACCGTGAATCCGCTGTCGCAGGTACCATCGCCGAAGTTGATAAAGCGAGTGGCATATTCTTCGGGTTGTATGGTAATGTTGCCGCTAACAAGCCAAGCACAACCAATTTCAGCGCGAAGCGGTTGTGTGATCGCAGTCGTGTAAGGAACACCGTTTCGATTTACTCCGGAACCACCTCCTGTTATCTCATATACATCGTCCCAAATGGTAGCTGTGCTCTGACCTTCAACCCACGTGCGGGTGCGGCTAGCATTCCAACTGATTGTCCACGCGCTGCCCGGAGCCGTGACGGTACCATAAGCTGCAATGGCATAGTGAAGCTGACCATTGCCATTCAGACCCAGATTTTCAATCGTCTTTTGACCCTCGATTAAGTTGCCGTTTACGGTGTAATTCTCCGGTGTTATAGTTATGATTGTCCCGGGTTCTCTGTACCGACCCGTATACGTGATATGAAGCACGCCTGTGCGAATTCGGCCATCATTGCTCGTGCAGTTGTTGTCGCCGAAATCAATCAAAATGGTTTTCGGGTTGCTTAATGTGTCCACAATAATCGTGTCTATGCAGCCAATGATGTCTTCGCGAATACCTGCTGTATTCGAAGAAACTTCGTCGACTACTTTAAACATATCGGAGAATAGATTTTCGGCCGTGTTATTATCGGTAGAAATGGAAGAGCCTAACGTGTCTCTTCTTTCTTTTCTGCATGAAACGACAAACGTGGCTAGAGAGAAAATTAGGATGAGCAGCTTGTTTTTCATAATGTGAATTTATTCTTAGGACTATGTGACGATCATAAAGGTTTAATAACCCAATTATTTTCGTTGGTAGTGAAAAAATCTTCCGGAGTACTCATTGTTTTCGTCGGCGGAAAATTGTCCAATTTCTTGTATGTCCCATTTACCATTATCAACCTCGGGAAAGTAAACATCGGCATCGGAAAAGTTGGCGTCCACATGTGTCAGGTACATTTCATCCACTAAGCCTGAACTAATAGCCTCATGATAAATCTGCGCGCCGCCTATTATAAATGCTTTCTCTGTATGCGCCTGGTGTGCGCTTTCTATTGCTAACGTCAGACTAGGATAGACGTGAGCACCCTCCGCTGTAAATTCCGGGTTGCGACTGACAACACAATTGACCCGATTGGGTAAGGGACGAAAACGAACGGGCAGACTTTCCCAACTTTTTCTTCCCATAATAACCCAATGACGGGAAGTGGTTGTTTTGAAAAAATTCATATCGCTTTTCAGTCGCCACAATAAGTCATTGTTCTTACCGAGCTCACGATTTTTTCCAATGGCCGCAATGAGTATGATATGAGGATGTGTTTGCACTTGTTTTTTTATACAGCTACAGCTGCTTTGATGTGGGGATGCGGGTCATAATTCTCAAGCGAGAAATCATCATAAACAAATGAGAAAAGATCCTTCACCTCCGGGTTTATTTTCAAGTTAGGTAATGTCCGAAAGTCGCGGGTAAGTTGTAATTGTGCCTGTTCAATGTGGTTGGAGTATAAATGCACATCGCCTCCCGTCCATACAAATTCGCCCGGCTGCAAATCACACACCTGAGCAATCATGAGGGTGAGAAGTGCATAGCTCGCAATATTGAACGGTACCCCCAGAAACGTGTCACAGCTGCGTTGATAAAGCTGGCATGACAATTTTCCATCGGCCACATAAAACTGAAACAAACAATGGCAAGGAGGTAATGCCATTTGATCAATGAATGAAGGATTCCACGCACTTACAATGTGCCTGCGACCATCCGGATTTTTCTTCAGCCCTTCTATTAGTTTGGTAATCTGATCGGTGTGTGTGCCGTCAGGATTAGGCCAGGAACGCCACTGATATCCATAGACGGGGCCCAGATTACCATTTTCATCTGCCCATTCATCCCATATGGAAACGCCATTCTCTTTGAGATAAGCAATGTTGGTCTCGCCCTTGAGAAACCAAAGCAGTTCGTGGATTATCGACTTCGTATGAAGTTTTTTGGTAGTAAGTAAAGGAAAACCATCTTGCAAATTGAAACGCATCTGATGTCCGAAAACACTCAGAGTTCCGGTACCTGTGCGGTCACTTTTTTTGACTCCGTTGTCGAGCAAATGACGGAGTAGATCATGATACTGCTTCATGTTACGAAATTACTCCCCGAATGACAATTTGGATTGAACTGAGACGGTCGTTTTGTTCACGATTGTTTAACAGCTTTCTATTCGAATGAGCTCTAAAATCGAACGAGCCCGTTGCTGTGCGGTGCTCAAATTTGAGTCGGTAACGGTCACGTGTCCCATTTTACGGAAGGGCTTTGTGTAGGGCTTCCCATAGATGTGAATATGAACACCCGGCATGGTTAACGCTTCTTCGAGGCCGCGATATTGTACGGGGCCCTCATGACCCGGAGCCCCGAGCAAATTGACCATCACTGCGGGCTGCACAAGCGATGTGTCACCCAAGGGAAGAGAAAGAATGGCGCGTAAATGCTGTTCATACTGAGATGTCGTGCAAGCTTCTATCGTGTGGTGGCCACTATTGTGCGGGCGCGGAGCCATTTCATTAACCAATAAGTTACCGTCTTGTGTAAGAAAGAGTTCAACGGCAAGAAGGCCTACGAAGTTAGAGGCCTCCACAATTGTTGTGGCAATGGATTGCGCTTCCATTTCAATATCGCGCTTCACCTGCGCCGGACTAAAGAGAAATTCAACAAGATTGGCGTCCTGGTTAAATTCCATCTCGACTAATGGGAAAACACGCGTTTCGCCATGTTTGTTGCGTGCAATAATTATCGAAAGTTCCTTCTCAAACGGAATAAGTTCTTCCACAACACAGGGACCCGACAAGGCGGAATTCAATTCTTCTTGCGAGCGAACTATTTGTACTCCCTTGCCGTCGTAACCGCCTTTCCGTGATTTTAAAACGAAGGGAAACGTTTGTGATGTGACTTTTAAGTCCGCAGTGCTTTCTATCAGCTGATAGGGGGCGGTTGGGATGTTATTCTTACTGTAAAACTCTTTTTGCAAACCTTTATCCTGAACCATGCGCAGAAACGAAGGCGCTGGAAAAACGTCTATTCCGCATTTTTCCAACTCTTCCAATGCCTCTGTATTTACGTGTTCGATTTCAACGGTGAGCACGTCTTTACCTTTTCCGAAGGCAAGTACAGTATCAAAATCTTGGAATGATCCACAGGTGAATTCATGACTGATTGCACTACAGGGGGCATCAGATGCCGGGTCTAACACGGCAGTACGAACATCGTAATTGGCCGCTTCCTGCAAGAGCATGCGCCCCAGCTGACCTCCACCGAGAATGCCTAGTCTGAATGTGTCGGAGTAGAAAAATTTCACCTTGCGAAGATACTTCCGAGGATGATGTGACCAACTTTTTGCTCTATTTCAGCATTTCATCAATCATCAAACGCATTGCGGCTTCATCCTGAAACCCATTCACACGTTTTACCTCTTGCCCATTCTTAAAACAAGAAACGACGGGTATGTTATCTATTTTTTGAGATTTAACTACCCCCGAAGCTTCGTCTACATTGATACGCACAATTTGAACCTTGCCCTCGTACTCCGCGGAAAGCTTGTTGAGTATGGGCTCCATTTTCTTGCATGGTCCACACCAAGGTGCGTAATAATCAATAAGGATAGGCGCGCCGGACGCAAGGAGCTTATCGAAATCAGCCTGGGTAAACTTTTCTTCCTGTATTCTTTCCGCCTGAGTAGTTTCCATTCCGGCAGAACTCCATGCCATATAGCCTCCCTTCATATCATAAATGGTAGTGAACCCCATGCCTTTCATTTTTTCTACGGCATCTGCACTTCGCCCCCCAACCTTGCAATAAACAAAAACGGGTTGTGTCTTATCAAGCTTACTTACCTGACTTTGAAAATCCGCAACCAGTATATTAAAGTTCACGGCGTCTTTCAAATGTCCTCCTTGAAACTCTTCGGGAGTGCGCACATCGATGATGGTAGCATTCGGTGTTGTATTCAAAGCTTCAGAGAAAGCTTGAACGCTGACCAATTGAACTCCTTGTTTTTGTTGGGAGTGATTGGTACATGAAAAGAGGAAAATGAGAAGTGAGCTAAGGAATATGCCTTTCATAGGAATGAGTTTGATGCTGCGAATGTATGCGCTGATATGGATTGTCAAATGTGACTTAAGTTACACGTGCGTTAAGCTGTCTTAATCGCTTTTTTCTTACCCAATCGAATGAAGAATTTCTCGAAGGTTTGATAAACGAAATAGCTTGTCAAAAGTGTCAGCACTATTGCAAGAAGGAATCGTATGGATTCAGGTACGGCAAAGAAGTGATTGCGCACGTAGTCGATAGGGAAAAGGATAAGCCTGTGAATGATTGGATGCAGCATATATACCGAGTAGCTGATTTCTCCTAATGTGCGCAATGGCCAGCTTACGAACGCAGGCAGTTGCGCACTGAATTTGTAAAATCCTACACACACAAGGAAACAACATAAGGTGAGTACCATTCGTGTATGTCCTCCAATGAGCCTCACCCGGTCTCCCGTTTCAGGCCATAGAACGAAGAGCAGAGCGCCGCCTATGATAAGGAAAACAGCGATTGGCAAACTTACTCGTGTTTGCTCCAGCAAAACTCCTACAAGATATCCTCCCAGAAAAAGAAATACCTGATTGAATGGATTGCAGTAATAGGAGCGTTGTTGCTCGTCGGAAAGAGATGAGTTTATGTCAATCAAAAAATAGGCGAAATAGATGAAAACAGCGAGCATCGCAAGACTGAAAATGCCTAGTCCTAGCTTGCTCTTGTGATATAAAATGACAAACAAGGGAAAGAACACGTAAAAGACAAGTTCATTGCCGATTGACCAGGAGCCAATAGCAATGCCATGCGGCCAGTCAATAAATCCAAATAAACCTGTGAGATTCAATATAACTTCTTTTGCATTGGCTTCGCCGCCATCGAAGAGGAATATGGAGGCAATAGTTGTAATCCAGAGTAGAGGATATATTCTAAGTATCCTTCGCTTGAAGAAAACACCAACTTCGTTTAGCCCCTTCGATAAAGGCTCGTTGTATACATGATAAAGTGTAAGTCCACTTAGAATGTAGAAGATGGATACTCCGTAAATGCCAATACGGCCTACCACTTGCGCTGAAGAAAACTCACCAAATGTCCAAGACAAATAGTGAAATAGCATGATACCCGCAGCTGCCAGGCCTCGCAAATAGTCTAACTCGTGCAATCTCTTCATGTCCGTGATTTAGAGCCAAAGTACACTATTCGCCGACGCAAAAAAAATCCCGGCCTTAGCCGGGATCTTCAATCAAATGTAACTTTTCTTATAACCCCTACTTGATTACAATAACGGGAGCTTGAATAAAGCCACGAGTCGTTTGAATCACAAATAGGTAATGTCCCGATTCGATGGATTCCAATGACCAGTCAAGGATTTTATGTCCACTAAGTATTTCGATGGATTGGATTATACGCCCGCTCATATCGAGACATTGCACCTGTTGTATGGGATCTTCTGAGCTTATCGAAATTGAGGAGGAAGCGGGATTAGGATAGAGTTGAACTTCATGATTCCTGCTTTCGTTAACAGCAACATTTTCAGTGATTGTGATTGTTTGTGTCTGTACTGTGAAAAAGACGTTGGCAGTTGCTGTCAAATTGAGTTCAATAATTTCATTGCCTTCTATGACCGCATCACCGGTAATGACTATAGAGAATGACAAATCATTATCCCCGGTTGGAACAGTAAAAGAAATGGGGAATCCTGCGCTGAAGTCTGAATTGGCTGTAGCGGTTCCCGTTGCATTTACGATCAATTGAAAAGGCGTTTGTACATTTTCAGTATGAATGGTTACAGTCACAATAGTTGCATCTATTTCGGGTATTTCCTGCGAACTGGTTGTGAAGCCAACCACTGCTATTGGCACATTACCACAATCGTCTCCTGTGTGACTTCCAAGATGAGAGTAGTCAGTTGGATCATAGCTAAGCCATTGCCCGGAGACGATATTCCAATCTGTATCAGGGGCTGTTATATGTGGTCGGCGCACTAAAACATGATTCGCTGTTGAGGAGTTGCCAAACTCCCAACCGTTACCACCGGGATCATCTCCGATAATACCAATCACATCAATAGCGCTTCCTTGATACAACAACTCAATTGCATCATTACCCGTGAACACACTCACATCACTCGTGATGTCTGTAACGTCAACTATTGCTTGGTTTGTTGGATTAGGTCCATTAGGCGTGGCTGCAAGGACATATACTTCATGGGAAGCGAGTGTTCCGGAAAGCACAAGGCTTGCCGTTGGTGTCGTTGAGCCGTTCGTATATAAATTGATGCTGTAGTTGCTTAACTCTACAGGTATAGGTAAAGGATTATAAACCTCAAGCGCCTTATTTGATTGCGAATCCTCCACTACTTCCGAGAAGAATAATTGCGAGCAAGGTGCCGGTCCATTGCAATTGTATACAACGGCCTCGACAAAGTTGCTCGACAATTCGAGACACTCGTCTGCTGCAACGCCGGAAATAGATGAACCGCTTTGAATGGTGCTGTCAATTAAAGCACTCAAATAAGATGCACCATAGATATAGTAAGTTCCCGGTTGAGCAGATGCGGCATTCCATGTTTCGTTAATTTGATTGATTATGTTTCCGCTTGCATCTGTCACGAAGTAAGTATAAGATGCATCTACCGATTGACCTGTGTTAGTCATGACAACATCAATATGCACATCGCCATTACAAATGGTTAGGAAATCAGCACCATCCGCAAGAAGGACTTCTCCGGCATCGCATCCTGTAATGATGCAGGGGGAGCGCTCAACCTCTGCGAAGTTGTTCGATAATTCAGCACATTGGTCTGCCATGATGCCTTCAACGGGCATTCCGGGTGTTGCACTTTCCATATTGAGATTGCCCGTGAATGAAAGCCCCCATATGTGAAAAACACCTTCGCCATATGCGTCTAAACTGATAGGCGAAGCGTTGACTATTTCAAGAATAGTATCATTTTCATCGGTAATTACAAAAAGGTAGTTGGCCGCGGGTTCATTGGTATTGGCCGTGAGTGCGACCGGTGTATTGGGAAGATCTGAACATTGACTAATCGGCCCTTGACCCGCACCTTGTAAAAACCCACCATCGCAATTGGGGTCGCTTTGGTTAATAGTAATAGTCATGCTTTGCTGCAACCATGTAACAGCGCTATCACTCAAAAGTGTCAAAAGAATTGTTTCCGAACCTTCCGCATCGCCATCATTGATAATATCCAGTGTGAAATTTTGCAGAGCTGTGAGATCATCGAATACAAGTGTGTCGGGAAGTATGACGGTGTAATCGCTTGTGTCTGCTGTTCCTCCTACCCAGCTTGCAACAATCGAAATAGGCCCTGTGGCATTTAAGCATTGCACATTAATCGTAATAGTTCCGGCATTTTCCGCAACTGTAATATCTCCGTTCACGAAACCTGCAAGGGTTTCACCGCTGCAGGGCTGGAAGAAATGGTTGCCCAGGTGACTATAATCGGTATTGCTAAATACATTCCACTGTGTGGATGAGATGGACCAAATGGGAGTGGGTGATTGAATATCAAATTGACGGACCATGTCGATGTCGAATGTGGTTGCGTTGCCTAAAGGCCAACCCTCTCCCGTTCCCGGATTTTCTCCGACCAGCCCGATGACGTCAACAACGGTGTCGTTGTGTCTTAACTCCAATGCGTCGTTTCCATTGAAATTGGCAATTTGATCTATGAGGTCTGACAGAGCTAGTACCGTTTGACTTGCCGCACCTTGGCCGCCTGTGCCAGGATTGGCAATAACGAAGGTGCTAAACGCACCAAGGGAGCCTGAAAGATTCAATACATCAGAAGGTGTAGTAACTCCATTGGCATATTGTAAGATGCTGTACTCGCTGAGATCGACCGATGAAAGAGTCGGGTTAAATAGCTCGATAGCCTTAGTCCCGTTGGTACCTTCGAGGTATTCCGAAAAGAACAGTTTTGTGCAGGGTTCATAAGCTATGCAGTCGAATACGGTGACCTCAAGCGCGTCGCTTGAAACCTGCAGGCATATCGTTGCTGTTGCTGATACCATTGTATCGCCTGCCGAAACGCCGGTGATTTCTCCTTGATAAGAAATACCGAAAATTTCATAAGTGCCTGCCGGTAACCCTTGAGTCGAAATTTCATTCGTGCCGGTAGTGATGACAAGACCGTTTTCATCGGTCAGCACGTAGATATATGTATCATCAAGCGATGTGCTTGTATTGCTCAGTACCAATGGCAAATTGGAAGAATTGCAAACTTGGGTATTACCGGACGCCACTCCAATTTCTCCGGCGATACAGCCGCTGCATGAAGTTATCTCAATACTCAGGAAGTTTTCGCTTATAGACAAGCAATTACCTGCTGTCATACCGCTGATTATTTGACCTGCTTGTGCTGTGGTAGAGTCGAGCAAGCCATTATAGAATACATTGTAAACACGATATGCTCCTATAGCGAATCCGGTGAAATCAAAACTAAAAGCGCTTGTTAAATCAATAATCGTATCATTGTTATCTGTCACTACAAAGGTCTGATCATCTCCGTAGCCCAAGCCTGTTGTGAACCATTCAATGAGAGCCGGATTGTCCGAATCACAGAAAAGTTGCACACCATCGGAGAAGATGCTGTCGGCCAAACACTGCGGTTGGTTCCAGGTGCCGGGTGTAATGTCCTGAAGGATGTAAGGACTATATAGGAAGGGGAGTCCTCCATCGGGAACACGCGAGAGAGAGAAATCGGGAAAATCTTGCTGAAATGTTTCATCCAATTGAGTGTAGCCGGGTACGGCTATGTCCAGTCCGAGTGCGGCTATAAGGTCGTTGTCCGCTTGGTCGTTTGTTCCATAGACAGCGGCATCAACCAGATTCGAAGTAGTAGGAGAGGAGTCGGTAGGAAAGTCTATCGCATCTCCCATGTAGAGCGCAATCCCATCGGCACCATTTGAGATAGTGGCATTGGGAATGATGAAGTCGACGTTAACAACGGCGGCGTTGCCCAACACGAAGAAGCCATTGCCATCGAGAAAATAGCCGTCAAGGTCGTATGCTGCATAACTAAGATTTGTTGATCCCTCGAACAAGACAATTACGTATCCATCGAGTGAAGTGCCTGGTGCTCCATAGAGTTCAACAAACTCTGCAACGTCTGCTCCACCCGGATTATCAATGTTTAATTCGTTGAATACGATTCCGGAAATAGTTTGAGAATATCCTAATATGGTACAAGCAACCGCTAAAGTGGTTAAGAAGGTTTTCATGGCAAGTTTTTTCGATTACTGCTACTGAATACAACATGAAGTCTGTTTTCCTTGGTTGTAGCAGGAATTTTATGCTAAGGTCGACTGCATCAGCGCATATTTGCATCAAATTTTTGAGAAAATGAAATCACTGTTATTTATTGCCTCGCTCTGTTTTGCATGCTCAACATCATATGCCCAATCTTTATCGGATATTGAAGCTGCTGAGTTCGATCCCATTCACCATCGATTTCTGATAAGCAATGGCAGTAATGTGATGGAGGTAAATTCCGCAGGACAGGCCATTGGTGAAATTGGAGGCGGCACCCCCCAGTCCTCCTATGGCATGGAAGTAATCGGTAACACGCTTTTCACCATTGTAGGTTCTGCCGTCAAGGCGTATGACCTCGAAACGGGAAGCCTAATTTCTTCGATAACAATTGCGGGTGCAGGCTTTCTTAACGGAATGGCTTCCGACGGTGCCGGCCGAGTATGGGTAACCGATTTCGGCGCAAGTGACATTATTGAAATAGATTATTCTGATCTACAGAATCCTGCTTATACAATCGTTGTGAGTAATACCGGTGTAACACCTAATGGTATTTGTTACGATGAAGCAAATAATCGGTTGGTGTTCGTTGCTTGGAGTGGTAGTACCTCAGATATTACCGCCGTTTCACTTGCTGACTATAGTCTTACCACTCTTGTAGCCAATGCATCTCTCAATAGCATTGATGGTATTGATAATGATAGCTATGGTAATTATTTTCTGGCCTCATGGACCCCCCAACGTATTACAAAGTATAACTCAGATTTTTCTGTGAGCGAAGTAATCACCGTTGCTGGAGGCCTCAATAACGCTGCAGATATTGCCTATGCCGAGGAAATTGACACACTCATTATCCCGAACTCAGGCAACAATACGGTGCGTTTCGTTGGTTTTCAGCAGCCCAATTCGGTAGATGAGACAGAACTAGATGATACCGAGCCATCTTGTTTCCCAAACCCGATTCAATTCGAGTCGGTCATTACTTTTTATAACAAGTATGCGGGTAATGTGCGCATTGAAGCCGTCGATATGCAAGGCAAAGTGGCATTAGTACTGTTAGAAGATGAACTTCCACGCGCATTGCAGCGAGTCGTGATTGGTGATATTCCTTTGTCAGCCGGAAAATATATTTGGCGCATTCAAACAATGCACGAATTACTCTCAGTGCCCTTTCTAAAGCAATGAGGCTTATTGAAATTGCAGCTCGAATAATCTCCTGTACAAACCATTGAAAGCTAGAAGTTCCTGATGCGAACCTTCTTCTGCAATGCGACCCTTGTCAATGACATAAATTTTATCGGCGCGTTGCACCGTTGAAAGCCGGTGGGCTATTACAATGCTGGTCCGATTGCTTGTAATACGTTCCGTAGCTTGCTGAATGAGTAGTTCTGATTCAGTATCGACACTTGAGGTAGCTTCATCGAGGACCAGAATCGCAGGATTGCGCACGTAGGCTCGCACGAAAGAAATAAGCTGGCGCTGACCAACGCTAAGCATGCCGCCGCGTTCCCGAACATTGTATTCATACCCGCCGGGCAGGCGCTCTATGAAATCGTGTGCTCCAATTTCCTTGCTTGCTGCTACAACAGATTCCAAGCTGATGTTGTTGTCACCCAGTGTGATATTATTCAGAATGGTATCGTTGAATAAAAAGACATCTTGAGAAACCAAGGCTACGTGATTGCGCAACGAGTCTAGGCGAATAGATTGAAGATCGATTGAATCGATCTGGATTTGCCCGTGTTGATAATCGTAATATCGATTTAGCAACCCAGCAATACTGCTTTTCCCGGCTCCGGTTGCTCCCACAAAGGCGACCATACCACCTGCAGGAATATCGAGGCTGATATCATGCAATACAGGTTGCTTTTCAATGTATTCGAAGTAAACATTCTTGAACGAAATAGTTCCGCGCAGTTGAGTCGCATCCAAGGTGCCATTATCGGTTTGTTCTGCGTGCATGTCGAGCAATTTGAAGACACGTTCAGCATTTACTACTCCCATCTGCAACACATTGAAATTATCGGCCATTTGCCTAATGGGTCGATACATCATGGTGATAAACGTAGAAAATTCAAGCAACAATCCCGGAGTCATTTCCCCACTTAAAGACCCCCGTAACCCCCACCATATCATAAGAGAAACACTTCCTGCGCTTAACAATTCTACTAATGGAAAAAATATAGAATATGCCCAAATGCCCCGTATATGAGCATCGCGATGCTCACGGTTGATATGTTGGAAACGTTCCTGCTCCTGTTTTTCACGATTGAAAATTTGGACAATGTGCATTCCACTCACATGCTCTTGAATGAAAACGTTGATGCGTGCTACCTGATCACGGACATCATTAAAAGAGTTCTTAACAGCACGCTGGAATAAACGTGTTGCATAGAATAAAAGAGGAATGGGAATAAGAATTATCAAGGTCATCTTCCAGTCTAGCCAGAACATGAAACCAATGATAAATACAAGCTTGAGAAGGTCGCGGAAAATATCAAGTATGCCCGCCGAGAAGACATCGGCAATGCCATCAACATCCGAAATAACACGCGTTACTACTTGCCCAACAGGAGTTTTATCAAAATAACTAAGCTTGAATTTCACCACGTGAGCATAGATCTCAGAACGCAAATCAAAGGTGATGGACTGTGCGACTCGATTGGCCAACTGAGTTTGCACGTATTGAATGAGTGCCTCGAAAAAAAGCATGGCTATGAATGCAATGCCAATTTGTGCAACACGATTACTATCTCCGGCGGGAACGGCATCATCCAGTATGGAGCGCATTTGTTCCGGCCGAACCCAAACCACTCCTGCAAGTGCCAGTACTAGCAGCATAGTCATAAAAAAAGGCAACCTATATGGCTTGCCTCTTTTGTAGAGTCTCAGAAAAATGGCAACATCAAATGCCTTACCGCTGCTTTTGCTCAAGTGTTATTTCTTAAAAGTAAAGCTGTTCATAATCTTTAGTGCCGTTTCATCCCATTCTTCAAATGATTTCTGTTCTGATGTAAAGGTGAGTGAGTAGGATTTGTCATTGTCAAACCAGATGTATTGACGGATAGCAAGTGGGAATTCACTCATCAAGCCGGCGTATGTCATCACGTAGCAGTCTTTATTGCCTTTTCTGTCTTTTTTGTTTTCGCGAATAATCGCTTTTTGAAAAAAGAACGGTATGTCACGCGTAACTTCTTCCGCATAACTGTCAAGTGTCTTGTTCAAACCGGGCAAGGCAAGAATCGTTAGGTTAACAAAATCATTATAGATATCCTCTTCATCTGTGAATGGTGATGAGATGATGAAGTCCATACCCGAATTGCCGCTTACATCTACCGTCCAGTCGGAAGGGTAGGTTATCGTATAATCTCCGCGATCCAACAGTTTCCATTCCGCAGTTCGGGTTGTATCAACTGTTGTATTTCCTGAAAAGAAGGTGGTGAAAACAAGTAGAATACTGGTTAACATGGTAGGTAATTTTTAGGATGAACGGCAAATATGCACGAAAATATCGCAGGTATTTTCAAAAGAATGTTACA
>Ga0315907_10003763_pt1 | contig 17544 bp, 7 predicted proteins | sample LakEriMetagenome_3_FD_203525 | JGI IMG/M metagenome (GOLD analysis project Ga0315907, IMG submission 203525) | Freshwater fungal communities from buoy surface, Lake Erie, Ohio, United States - Buoy 12 MA123 | ecosystem: Environmental > Aquatic > Freshwater > Lake > Lake biofilm | place: USA... | reverse complement strand
CGTTTTTACCCGGCAACAAAGAGTTTATTCGCTTTGGCGAGAAGTCACGGTTCCCATCATCACCCACGATTAAAAGTGCAATTACAGAGCGACTCATTCAACCCATGCCTTTGATTAGCGGACCTCAACTCCCCTTCAAAGACAGCGCAGAAATAACCCTCACCGCCATGCGCGGAGTGGGCAATTACAAGATTCATGTGGAACCGCCGCGCGGAACGCGAAGGCCAATTAAAGTGCTTACGTTGAGCGAAGGCGAAACGAAAAAAGTCACCATTTACGATGAAGCACATATTGTAGCATTTGGCGCTGAGAGTGACACAAAACTCTGCACTGCTGACTTCTACAAACGTCAAACGGATCGCACCATTGTTTCACTCACTCCCTACAACAATCAATACACAGGCGGAGGCAACGAAGCCTTGGTCGACGGAATGCGCGGAGGTGCCGACTTCCGCACGGGATCATGGCAAGGCTGGCAAGGACAATCGATGGAATGTGTGATTGATCTCGGCGAAGAGCGCGCCATCACAACAGTCGGCCTATCGTGTTTGCAAGAAACGAAATCGTGGATCTGGTTTCCATCGCGCATCGAGGTGCAGCTATCACACGACGGGAAAAAGTTTGCGCCTGCAGCTTCAATCGACATCACCGAATACCAAAAGGAAGCGACACCTTCAACAAGAGAATTCACTAAGGACCTTCGCGGAAGTTCTCGTTTTGTGAAAGTGATTGCTAAGCCTGCGTTTGAAACAATCCCGAGTTGGCACTTAGGTGCGGGAGGAAAGCCATGGATTTTTGCGGATGAGATCATCATCAAATAGCGCGATAAAAAGGAATCATGCGTAACTAAGTCCCGTATGGGCCAGCGGCCTCTTGGGCGAAAACTTAAAAATAACATTCCGATTTTTTGGTCAGCCCCTTTGGGGCTGCGACGCGCTCCATTCATCTCATGGCTAGAGATATTTGGCCCCTCCGAGGCCTGCAAAGGTGAAAGCATGTAGGAATGGAAGTGAATCTGACATGAAGAGTAATCAGCAACTCGCGCGCTCCACGGTTCAATGCAAGTGTCATAAGTAATGTGATACATTCAGCCGTAAATACTACCCTTCGCGCGGCCCCGGAGGGGCCGAATGTCAATAACCAACGACTTCAGGACGCGCATTACAGCCCCGAAGGGGCTGACCAAAATGGGTTGATATCACACAGCAACAATTAAGCAAAGCATCATACAGTTTGAATCACGAACCTCACATCCAAAAAAATTCATCTTCCATAACCCAAGGCTGCACACGTCAGAGCGTCGAATACAATCCCGATTTTTTGGTCAGCCCCTTCGGGGCTGCAACGCGCTCCATTCATCTCATGGCTAGGGATATTTGGCCCCTCCGGGGCCTGCAATGGTGAAAGCATGTAGGAATGGAAGTGAATCTGACATGAAGAGTAATCAGCAACTCGCGCGCTCCACGGTTCAATGCGAGTGTCATAAGTAACGTGATAAATTCAGCCGTAAATACTACCCTTCGCGCGGCCCCGGAGGGGCCGAATGTCAATAACCAACGACTTCAGGACGCGCATTACAGCCCCGAAGGGGCTGACTAAAATGGGTTGATAGAACACAGCAACAACTAGGCAAGCCGTCATTCAGGTAGAATCACGAACCTCACATCCAAAAAAATTCATCTTCCATAATCTAAGGCGGCAAACGTCAGAGCGTCGAATACAATTCCGATTTTTTGGTCAGCCCCTTCGGGGCTGCAACGCGCTCCATTCAACTCATGGCTAGGGATATTTGGCCCCTCCGGGGCCTGCAAAGGTGAAAGCATGTAGGAATGGAAGTGAATCTGACATGAAGAGTAATCAGCAACTCGCGCGCTCCACTGTTCAATGCGAGTGTCATAAGTAACGTGATACATTCAGCTGTAAATACTAACCTTCGCCAGGCCCCGGAGGGGCCAACCTTCAATAACCCCGAACCGCCCGCTCAATCACCCCCAACGCCTCATCAATCTCTGCATCACTAATGGTAAGCGGCGGCGTAATGCGAAACGACCAGGGGCACGATAGGAACCAGAACGTGATGACGCCATGAGCCATGCAGTATTCAACTACATGTCGCACGTGTTCCTCACTTGGCATATCGATGGCGAAATAGTATCCGCGCTGACGAACTTCTTTGACATGTGGGAGATGGCGTAAAAAGGAAGCGATGCGTTGGCCACGGCTCTCGATGGGCGCCACGATGTTTTCATTTTTGAAGACTTCCAAACACGCTGCAACGCCAGCGCACACCAACGGATGCCCTGCAAACGTGCTAATGTGTCCGAGCATCGGATCGTGTGTAAGCAACGTCATGTGCTCTCGCGAAGCTACAAAACAACCCACAGGAACACCACCACCCAGCGCTTTACCCAGCACAAGAATATCGGGCACAATACCGTATTGCTCAAAAGCGAACAATGTTCCTGAGCGCCCCATGCCACATTGTATTTCATCGAGAATGAGCAAAGCCCCTGTTTCTGTGCATCGAGCGCGCAACGCTTGTAGCCAGGCAACATCGGGTATACGCACACCGGCGTCGCCTTGAATGGTTTCTGCAATCACACAAGCCGTTTTATGAGTGATACGCTCAAGGTCGCTCATAGCGTTGAAGCCCATGAACTCCACATCGGGCAGCAGCGGACGAAACGTCGCCTTTTTCTTTTCGTTGTAACTCACGCTCATGCTACCATGCGTATTGCCATGATAAGCGCCCTTGCATGCGATGAGCTGCGTTCTACCGGTAACACGTTTGGCTAACTTGAGTGCCGCCTCTATAGCTTCCGTGCCGCTGTTCACGAAGTAGCAGGTATTGAGTAACGAAGGCAACACACCAGTAAGAAGTTCTGCTGCTCGTTTCTGTGAAGCTTGCATATACTCGCCATACACCATCACATGCAAATGCTTTTCGATTTGCTCGTGCAATGCTTGCTTGATGTGCGGATGCCCGTGTCCCAGATTGTTTACTCCAATGCCGGAGATAAAATCCATGTACCTCTTTCCATCTGTTGTATAGATGTAAACTCCTTCGGCGCGTTCGACCTCCAGTCCAAACGGATGGAGTGTGGTTTGCGCGAGGCCGATATCTAAAAGAGGGGTTGGCACAGGGGAATTGCGATTTTCGGAGTGCAAGTATATGGGAAAGGATTATAGGATACTAGGGACGGTGCCCGAAGTCGAGGGCCGTGCCCGAGCGAAGTCGAGGGCCAACTTTCAACCTTCCACTTTCAACCTTCAACCTTCTTTCGATATATTGCGCATCATTCACCACAACTATGGAAAAAAAGCAACTGGGTTTTTGGGAAATCTGGAACATGAGTTTCGGGTTCATGGGTATTCAATTTGGCTGGGCACTGCAGATGGCCAACATGAGTTCTATCTACGAGTTTCTCGGCGCAAAGCCCGATGAAATCCCCATGCTTTGGTTAGCGGCTCCACTCACAGGACTGATTGTACAACCCATCATCGGCTACATGAGCGATCGCACGTGGCACCCTACGTTTGGTCGTCGTCGCCCCTACTTCTTCATAGGTGCCGTGCTGAGTTCGATTGCACTGGTGATGATGCCTAACTGCAGTGAGCTGTGGATGGCTGCAGGCTTGTTGTGGATTCTCGATTCATCCATCAACATTTCGATGGAACCATTTCGTGCCTTTGTTGCCGACAAGCTTCCCGAAAATCAGCGCACGTTCGGTTTCAGTATGCAGAGTCTGTTCATTGGCTTGGGATCGGTAGTAGCAAGCGCTTTGCCCTGGATCTTTACGCATTGGGTAGGCGTTGAAGATGCCGCAGGACACTCCGGCATTCCCACCAACGTGAAGCTCAGTTTTTATATCGGCGCAGCTGCGTTCTTTCTCTTTGTTCTGTACACCATTGTAACAACGAAAGAATATCCGCCGCAAGAAATTCCGGATCGTGAAAAAGTGGTAGAGCGCAAACGAGGCTTCGGAGCAGGGGCAGCAGAAATTGCGCATGCCATCACCCATATGCCCCGCAAGATGAAGCAGCTCGCATTGGTGCAATTTCTTACCTGGCCGGGCTTGTTCCTCATGTGGTTTTACTACACACCTGCAGTAGGTGCAGACATTTTCGGAGGAACTGCTGCAGAAGGTGCCGACCCTGCGTTGCGCGCACTTTACAAACAAGGAAACGAACTCGCCGGACTAACCTACAGCGTGCAGAACTTGACTACATTCCTGTTTGCACTTGCACTGCCTGTACTTGCAAGTCGCATCGGAAAAAAATTCACGCACCAGCTGTGTTTGTCGATTGGTGGCGCAGCGCTCATCATGCTTCAATTCATTCACGGTGCAGAACAAGCGCATCTCTTGTTTGCGGTAATGGCGTGCGTGGGCATTGCATGGGCCAGCATTCTTTCCATGCCTTACAGTATGTTGAGCGATTGCTTGCCTGCTGATAAGATTGGTGTGTATATGGGCATCTTCAACTTCTTCATTGTATTGCCTGAAATCATAGCGGCTCTTTCATTTGGTTGGGTGATGGAACATGTACTTCACGAAAACCGCATGATGGCAATTAGCATTGGTGGCTGCTTGCTGATTGTGGCGGGACTGCTGACGATGCGGATTAAGGAGTAGCTGCGCGACGGGATTGATAGTTGAACGTTGAAGGTTGAAAGTTACTCCCCCCTATAATCCTACAATCCTAGCATATGCCCCATCCCGTCCTTCTTCGTTTGGAGATAGCGCTCGTTATCGGCTACGGGCGAAATGACGATTGGAATTCGTGACTCGACATGGATGCCGGAATTTTCAAATGCATCCAATTTTTCCGGGTTATTCGTCATGAGGTTGATGCGTGCAATTCCGAAGTGTTTCAATATGGCAATGGCCGCTTCATAGCTTCGCAAATCGGTGGCAAAGCCAAGCTGATGATTGGCTACGATTGTATCAAATCCTTCATCCTGCAGATTGTAAGCTTTGAGTTTATTGACCAGCCCTATTCCCCTGCCTTCTTGGCGGAGGTATATGAGCACTCCTCCATTTTCTTCGATGTAATTCAAGGATGTACTCAATTGCTCTCCGCAATCGCAGCGAGTTGAGCCAAATACATCGCCGGTAATACATTCTGAGTGAACGCGCACATTGACAACCGCTTTACTTATTCCTTCGTTGCGCAAAGCCAGGTGCGGCTGCTCTTCCCTTCCACTTTCGAATGCGTCCATCACGAATTGTCCATGCTCTGTGGGCAAGCGCGACGAGACCAAATGGCTGAATAATGACATGATGCAAATGTACGACTGCAGTATCGACAGAACGAATCTAGCAGCCTTCTCTTACAATTTTGTAACGCGTTTGGTAATAACTCTGCCTTCCTCTTCGACCGTCAATACGTACGTTCCTGAAGGATATCTGCTAAAATCGATCTTGGTCTTACCTGCTGTTAACGAACCCGTGAGTAGCAAACAACCATCGATATCACACAAGGTGTATGTACCGCTTGTCAATCCAACCAAATTAAGAAAGTCTACGCTAGGATTAGGATATACCGACCATTTCGCTTCCCATTCGGCAACAACCAAATCAATAATGGATTGACTGTCTGTGCCCACACAACCATTGGCGTCTGTTACAGTTACAGAATATGTGCCTTGCCCAATGCTGTCCAACACTTCATCTGTATCGCCCGTGCTCCAAAGAATGGAATACGGCGCTTCACCGCCTAAAATGGAAAGCTCCATCGACCCGTTATTCCCGTTATTGGCATTTGAGAAAGCCCAAATCTGGGTTTCGAGAAATGGATATTCGGCAACGACTATAAACACCGTATCCGCGCAGCCGTTTCCATCGGTCAAAGAAAACTCATACAAGCCCGATGGTAGCGCATTCGGATTTTGCCCCTGCCAGTCGTAAGTATAGGGCAAGGCACCTCCACTGCCGAAATACTGCAGCGTGGCCAATTCCCCGAAACAGATACTGTCCACCGTAGCAATGAAATTAACCGCCGGAAATGATTGCACCGCAAAGTTGACTGTCGCTACACAATCATTTTCATCAGTCGCAACTCCTACGTAATCACCCGGAGGCAATGCGCTGATATCCGCACCTTGCACGTCATACGTGTAAGCGCCTGTACCCCCCGTGGCGATCAACTCCGCAGGAACCACTCCATTACCGCAAACGAAAACAGGTGTTGCTGTGACTTGCACAACTGAGGGATTTTCCAATAAAACTTCCCCCTCAACCAAACATTGGTTCGAATCCAACGCCTCGTATGTATATGTCCCTGCAAGCACCGAACAGAAGTCTATTCCGGGCGTCAAGTTGGTCCAGCTAAGCAGTTGGGGCTCCAAACCATTGATGAGAATACCCAAACAACCATCAGCACTTCCAAAGCATCGCGGATCTTGCGAAAGATCCGTCACTTCTGGTTCAGGCAATTCTGTAATGGTGATTGATAAGGAATCAATCAAGTTACAACCACTTTGTACTCTAACCCAATAGTCGCCGGGTTCATTGATCAGCACAGAAGACTCGTTACTGCCATTGGACCACTCGAACTCATTTCCTGCCGAAACCGACAAAGTCACTTCATCACCTCCACTGCATAAAAAGGACTTCGAAGCTGCAATCGTCAACTCAGATGTACTACCCTCGATTAACGTAAGGCGCTGGTTACTCTGAAGGTTGTAGAACACGTCGCGTCGGCCGCTAGGCCACTCTACCCATAAGCTGTCTACAACTGTTGAAGATCCAAGAGATAAGATCTCATAAGACGAATCTTGACCGAAAAAACTCTCACCACAGAAAGTGTGGCGGTAAAAATGTTGCCCCCCATGCGAATAGTTGATCTTCGCCCCAAAAGCATCTCGATTTCCTATGGTAGCTTGCAAATCCAGTTTCATCCAATTGTTGTCGCCACCATTGTTCTGCCATACCAAAAAACGCGACGGCAAGATAAAAACGTCACAAAAATCCCAATAGCCGTCGTTGTTTAAATCACCCTTCGCTGAAGTAAAGCTGTTCCCTATATCGGCCGGCATACTGATGTTTGAGAATGTTTGATCACTCTGCTGCTTCAGCAGAAAATTGATATTCTGATTGACCAGCGGAGCTTGTGTCACCACATGCAAGTCATCATACGTATCGTGGTCGATATCCATCCACATACACCCCCATGAAAGCGCTTGCACCCCGGCCCCAGATGCGTTGCCCACATCAGTAAAAACACCCCCATCATTGCGCATCAATTTATTTCCTTCTGCGACATTGGTGACATATAAATCTACATCCAAATCATTGTCATAATCTGACCAGGTAACTCCCATGGCCTCCATCGTCAAATCCAATCCAATTGCGCTGCCAACCGCTGTAAAACCGGCCCCGGTATTCTGATACATCTCTGAAGGCTGGTCCAAATCGTTGGCAACAAACAAATCCAGTAAGCAATCATGGTTGAAGTCTACCCACGTGCACATGTATGTAGGTTGAACCGAATTGGTCACATCCAATTCGAAGGCCATGTTTTCAAAAGTCCCATCACCCTTGTTTCGCAGCAGCCAGTTGCGTGCGTAGTAATTGCATACGTAAACATCCAGCCAACCATCGCGATCATAGTCGGCCCATGACGCGCCCATTGAATCTTCGCCGGTGGAAGTTAAATTCAGGTTAGCTGTAACATCTGTAAACGTCATATTGCCATCATTGCGCAGGAGCTTACAACTTGCATTCACCGCACAAATGAAGAAATCGGAATCGCCATCATTATCGTAATCGACCCATTGAAAAGACTTCACTTGCGTGGTATTCGGGAAAACATGAAAGAGCGTGAGCACTCCATTTACATTACGCAAAACGAGTATGGCATCATTGCCCTGACCTACCGTTAGGTCATCCCAACCATCATGATCGAAATCGTACCAGCTCACACCGGACGAATGGCCAACCGGTAAACCGGTTAATTCCACTCCATGCGGGATTATCGTGAATTGAGCTGCCGCAGATTCTGCGAAAAAAGCAAGTAAGATACAGAGCAGGTTTCTCATACGTCTAGTTTCAATTTCAGATTGGACTTTCAAAAATAGTCGAAAACAAAACACCCATGTTCCATCATAAACTACTTGGGGAGCCTGGAGTTCATCACGCTGAACCACAGCGGTGGGAATAGGGAAAGCACCATCATTGCAGGATATCCGGCAGGCAATTGCGACGCCCCTTTCATGCTGTCGAGTAATTGATAATGTTTAGATGGTTCGTAATGATGGTCGCTATGGCGCGTTAATTCAAATAACACCCATCGCCCTAAAACATGATCTGAATTCCACGAATGCTCCGGCTCAACATCTTCGTATCGATACTCGTTTACCTTATTCCGGTACAAGCCATAATGCTCAATGTAATTAACCGTTTCCAGCAATAAAACCCCCATGAATGCAGCACTTAAAAAGCATAACAGCGTGAAGGTGGAGAACAAAACAGCAATGGTACTGCAGAGCAAGGCCTGAACAAGTAGCATGACCAACATCTCATTTTTCAAACTCCAGACGTTCTGCTTTTTTCTGCGCAATTCCTTTTCCGTTATCTGCCATGCAGAGCGAAAGGACCTGATAATCGTCCGAAACCAAAACATATACAGCACTTCGTTTCGCCTTGCTGTTGCGCCATCGTCGGCAGTTCCCACGTTGCGATGATGCCCCTTGTTATGCTCAATATAGAAGTGCATGTAGAGAGATGTAGCCAACAGCATTTTCGCCATAAAACGCTCCAATGCCTTAGGCCTGTGCCCTAACTCATGTGCCACGTTAATTCCCAATACCCCGCACATCATTCCCATGGCTGTAATTCTGCCAACCAAATCTGCTGTGCTTAAGGGATGCTGCAATTCAATTAGAAACCATCCTACCATTAGCAATTGAACCGGCACTGACAGGTAAATAATTACATCATAGAGGCGATTGGCTTCGGCAGAGTCATGCTCCAATGCCGTCAGGTTAGCGGCTTTGGGCCCTACTATTTGATCAAGCAGCGGTATAACTCCAAAGCCATAGATGAGAGGAAGAAAGCAAAGCCACCCGGTTGACATAAAACTAATGGCCACCGTTACCGGAAGCGAATAAGCCAAGAGGTATCGCAGTGGGTGCATCGTTAAAATAGAATTATGAAGGGTTCCTATCCTTTAAAAACTGAAGAAGCTGTTCATCCGTTTTTCCCACCAATGGCAACGCCTGGCGGGCTTGTTCTGACCAGGGAGATTCCGGGTACAGCTCAATTACTTTATTGTATTGTGTAATGGCCTTGGAAGGGAGATGCAAATGATTATCATAAACAAAAGCAACGAGATAGGCGGCTTCTGCTCGCCGTATTCTGTTCGTTGAGCCGTCATGAAAGTTAGCAAATAACTCTACCGCCTTATCATACTTCTCCAGTGACACAGCGACACGTCCAGCTTCAAAAACATAATTGAGTGCAGCTGTATCCTGAGGGTGTTTGTTGTAATAATCTTGGTAGGCACGAAGCAAACGCAAGCCAGCCGCCCTATCCATCACGGTATCCTTGCGCGTACGAGCCTCCATGGAGCGAATTTCAAGCATGAGCGGATCTAGGGCCTTGTTCGGATCTTCCGCTGTAGCAAGCGTCGTGCTCTGCTCCTTTTTCTCATTCGCAGCATCATTGGAGCATGACGCCAGTGCGATCGCTACCCCAACATACACGAGCAGTTTCCATTCTTTCATTGCAGTTATGGCATTACTTGGGAAATCGCATCCGATAATTAACATCCACGTTTCCTTTCGAAATATCGTTCAGTTTCCCCTTTAACAAGGTTCGCTTCAACGGACTAATACGATCAATAAATAAAACACCCTCAATATGATCGTATTCATGCTGAACTACGCGGGCAGCGAAGCCATCGAGCTCCTCTTCATACAAATCCCAATTTTCATCGTAATACTCTATTTTCAGCATGGGTTTGCGCTTCACCTCTTCGCGCAGATTCGGAATAGAAAGGCACCCCTCTTCACAGCTCCATGCATCGCCCGTCTCCTCCAATATAATTGGATTGATAAAAACCCGCTTAAAATCTTCGCAACTCGGGTCTCCATCCTCACCTTCTGCAACCGGTGTTGCATCCACCACAAACAGCCGGATAGCCTTGCCTACCTGCGGCGCAGCCAAACCGATACCATTGGCATGATACATTGTTTCAAACATGTTTTCTATCAGCTGCTTCAAGTTCGGATAATCTTCATCGATATCCTCTGCTCGCTTCTTTAATACCGGATCACCGTAGGCTACTATAGGGAGAATCATGGAGCAAAAATAATGACTAGTGACAAATGACTAGAGACAAATAGCTAGAGACGAATGCATCATTTATCGGCAATCATTAGTCACTAGTCATTTGTCATTAGTCATTATAAAAAAAAAGGGCCCCGCTTGCGCGGAGCCCTTTTTCATTTATCTCGACGAGAAGTGATTATTGCTTGGCAACAATCATGCGTTCTGTCATGATCTGACCGTCTACTGTGAATTCTACGTTGTAGATTCCTGAAGCCAATGGCTCAGAGAATGTAACGATAGTGTTCAATGAACCTTCAACAGCAAAGCGGTTGGTGTAAACAACGCGACCCATTGCATCAGTGATGCGAACGAATACGTTGTCTGAATCGATACCCGATACATTCAAGTTCACCATATCACCGTTGTTCGGATTTGGATACAAGTTGGCAGCAACAAAGCTCTCAACTTTAACATCCATTTCAGCAACTTCTTCATCAAGCATAGTGCTTGCTGCAGTGTTGTTTACGCTGATACGTTGAACAGGACCATAAACACCGGGACCTGAAGCGAAGTTAGGACGGATGCGAACATCCCAAGCACCTGCATTCAAACCGATGTTTGGCAATACACCCAAACCGAGGTATGGAGTTGCTGCACCTGTTGTGAATTCAGTGGCAAGACCTGAAGCTGTACCGTCACCGCATGAAGCCACACTCTGGAACTCATATGTGTAGTTGATAGCACCACACACGTTAGAACCTGCTCCGATGGTAGTACCTACGAGGTAGTTACTACGCAACAAGGTAGCCGGACAACGCTGTGAAGCACGAACTTCCATTTGAGGCTGAGTGCGGATAGTTACGTTCGTACAGTTGGCTGATGTGCTTACGCCTTCAACCAAGATTACATCCGCTGCACCTGATGATGGGTTTAGCGTGTAGGTAACATCTACTTCAACATTGTAAACACCACCGTAGCGTAGAGCTAGAGCAGCATTCGACAATACAATCAAACCATTTGTTCCTGAAACTGAGGTTGCAACACCTGCAGTTGGAGCTACGGGATTGAAGTTGAAGCCGTACGTCACACCTTGTGTCGGAGAACCACGGTAGATTGCCTTGTAAGAGTTACACAATGAGAATCCTGAAGCAGGAATTGTGTAAGCGCAACCTGAGCGCAACAATTGCTGGATGCTGTAAGTGAACTGACCTGACTGCGCAGCGCTAGCAGAACCGAATGAAATCCAGTACTGTGTGCCCTGTGTCAAACCACCTATGTTCAAACGTTCAAAGTCACCTGTACCTGAAGAGGCATTTTCAGAAGCTACCAAAATATAGTTTCCTGCTGCATCCTTGCTGTACAACGAAATGAAGTCGTCCATAGTAGTACTGCTCATAGTAACCGACAAACCTGTTCCTTGTGCTGTTACACGATACCAGATGTCAGAACCGGTGCTAGCACTCTCAGGAGAGTTAGAAGCACCATTCGTGGTAGCAGTGTAGGTCAACAAGCTTGGGAATGCTTGGTTAACGGAATACTGGAAATTCGTAGCAAACGCCGGAATATCATTTAAGATAACCGGAGGCTGGATGTTCACAGTATAGTCGTGAGCTTCACCATAGAAGGCTTGAATACATGCATCGTTCGCGTCAAGCGGACCTGTACCGAAAGCTGCGATAACACGCAGACGGTGAGGACCGTAAGTCACGTTCGAAGTTGGGATACCAATGTCGAATGTTGCAGAAGTAGCCGCAGATGCGTTACCTCCCAAGAATTCGAGTGGATCATTGAAATCACCATCATCATCCACATCCAAGTAGGCTGCGAAGAACTCTGTATAGGTCGGGTTAATGCTAGTTACCTGCATGCTGTAAGTTGTACCTTGGTACAATACAGCTGAAGTAGTACCCAATACCGGAGCGTACTCGATGTATGCACCTGGAGCTGTTGTACAACCTGTATTCAAGTGCTGCATTACGTTAACACCTGATGGGTTCGAGATAACAACGTTACCAACGGCATCACCATCATCACAACCATCAAAGCCACTACCCGTACCGAAGCTTGGGAAGCAATATTCCGGAGTCACGTTAATGTAGTTTGGACGAACCAGTGTATCAACACCTGTACAACCAGTCACCACGAGGGTTACTGAGTACTCACCCGGTTCCATGAATTGTACCTGCGGGCTTTGCGAATTCGCATTCGTTCCGCCGGCAAATTGCACCGTTGTCGGGTTGAAAGTCCATACATACGTATCAGAACCCAATGAAGGGGTCGTGTTGTTCATCGTAACTGTTGTCAACACACCACCCGTTGTCGGGTTGATGTTGCTCGCATTGAAGCTAGCAACAGGAGGTGCTGTAGCAATAGTAACTGTAACAAACGCCTGGTTGTTGATAGAGTTATCGCAACCGGTGTTGTTGTCTGTCACCACTAATTGATACTGAGTAGTGGCACTTGGCTCAGCCACAACTGTAGACAAGTCTGTTTGTCCGAAAATCTCCGATGTTGGCAACCAGCTAAAGCTGTAATCAACCGGCGGAGTAAAGCGCCATGCTTCAGGAACAGAAACAGACCAGCCACTGTTGGTACCACGGCCTGGGGCAGCAGATCCAACTGTACCGGTGATATCTTCAGCACCGATAGTGGTGTTCGCTGTGCCCTGAACTTGCTGTACGTTCACAACGATAATACCGGTTGACTCGAACATGTCGACCTGACCGGCCAAACGCTGACCACCTGCAGTTCCGAAGCGGTAAGCTTCCATAGCCACAGAGAATACGCGGTTTGGCTCAGTACCCGATGTCCAGTAACGAATAGAACCATTACCATTACCAGGGTTGAAGTTCAAGTCGGCCCAGAACAACGCAATGAAGTTGTTCGGAGCAGTAGCACCGTAAGTAGGGGTGAATGAAGTGCTGTAAGTAGGGCCAAACTGGATATTACCATTTGTACCTACAGCTACAGATGTATAGTCATTACCAAGGAAATTGAAGGTAAATCCAACCGGAACACCTGTCCAGATACCGTCATCGAGTGTACCCAATGCCAATGGAACTTGTGCAACTTCATTGTTCACGAGGAACACAGCACCTGCCTCAGGAGTTGGTGAGTAACCCACACCCTGAACCAAGAAGCCAGATGCCACAGTATTAGAGCTCAATTGAGTTTGACCACCAGGACAAATTGAATCGTTCAACGCCGTTGGGGCCAACTCCGGGAAACCATAACGAGATACAGGCGAAACTTCTGTAACCGTACAGAAGCCGGTAGCATCTGTAGCCGTAACTGAAATATTCGTTGTATTGTTGATAGTTGCGATAACAGTAGAACCGGTAGTTACATCCAGTACACCGGCCGGAGCCCATGTGTAAGTGTATGCACCTGCAGAAGATACTGTCAACGTTGAAGAGTAGGTGATGCTTGAAGGACCGCAGTTAATTGGTGAAGAGTTAGTCAGCACCAATGAATCCGGCTCCTGGTAATCGATCACTACCAGGCGACGTGGACCTTCGCAGATACCGTTGTCGATAGACACCCAAAGAGAGTCGTCGGCAGCAATACCGGCTGGGCCTGCAATACCATAAGAAACAGTATCGTAATAGGCAATTGGGAATCCAATGCCACCTACAGCCTCAGTATACCATACTGCGTTATAAGTAGAGTCGTAGCCTGCACCTGCAGCAACATACAAATTCAAATCCTGCTCAGCGCAGAAAGCAATTGTGTTTGTTCCATCCAGTTCAGAATCTACACCATAACCCACGACATCCGGAGCAGGAACGGGCTCTAACAAGTCGAACTCAAGTTCAACAGGAGTGCCTACGCAACCGCTTAGGTTGTCAGTTACAGTTACAAAGTAAGATTGAACTCCCGGCACAGTAGCAGTTGGAGCAGCAAGTGCTGTAGAGTTGGAAGTTGAACCGGCAATTTCAGCTGTTGGAGTCCATGAGAAGGTATAGCTCACCGGTGGTGAGAATCTCCAAGCTTTTGGCTCAGCAGCAGAAATTACAGAAGTACGCGCGTTCCAAGTAGCAAGACCTAATGGTGTGCCGTTTACGTCACACAACACAGGAGCAGTAGCACCCACTGTACCATCGCTGTTCTGAAGACCAATGGTCTTTGGACCTGCGAATGTTCCGGTACCGGTTGCTTCGTTCACATGAATTTCAACCAAACCAAGGGTCTCATACAAGTGAACCTGTGCGTTGTGGTTACCATCTGCCGTCCATCCCGGACCGTTGTATTCCAATACGAATACGCGGTTAGGCGCAGCACCTTCTGTCCAGAAACGAACATAACCGAGGTTCGTCATGTAGAAGTCAGTTGCCAATACACCAATCGTATTCACAGGGCTGTTAGTACTTGGGAATCCGCTTGGGAAGCTATACTGGAATGGGTTAAAGTTGGCATAAGGACCAAAGTTGATTACACCATTGGTACCTACGTTTACATTGGTGAAATCTACACCAAAGAAGTTGAATGTGAATCCGAGTGGAATTCCTTCCCAACCACCATCATCCAAACTCAGTGTACCACCGTATGAGTTGTTACGGATACCCGTATTACACAAATCGATAGCTCCACCTGGTGCAGCGCGGAAGCCAAATGGCACACACTGCACAGAGAAGTTGGTTGTAGAAAGGTTTGAGCTAATCAACGTAGTATCACCAATACAGATAGCAGTATCTGCAGCAGTTGGAACAATCGTTGGGAATGGATACACACCGAACGACTTCTGACCGTTAATGACACAACCCGTACCTGCCTGGAAGGCTGTATAGGATGAAGCTGTGGTCTCGTCGGAAGACAGAGTAGCTGAACCACCACCGTTATCTTCGAAGGTCGTTGCGTTGCCATCGTTGGTCCAAGTGTACGTGTAAGCAGGCGAAGCAGCTGAGCTAATTGAGTAGCTCATATCGTAGGTTACACCTTCACCACAGTTCACATCGCTGTCAGGACCGAGTGAGTTCACGGTTGCTGCAGGAGGTGTATTGTAGTTGATGAAATACTGGAAGCGACCAGATTCTGCGCAAGCACCATTGTTGATGGCTACCCAAACAGTATCATTGTCAGAAACGCCAGCGATATCAAGTGTATCGTTTGTGGCAAGCAAAGTACCGCCTGTTGGGGCGTTGTACCACTTCACTTGGTCTGTTACACCCAATGTACCTACGTACACGAGTTTCACATCCTGCACACCGCATACCGTAAGTGGCGACTGCGTAGCAGAAGTTGAGCCCAAAGAGGAACCATACGCTTCAATAGAAGCACTAACAGGAGTCACAGCTGGATCTACTACATTCACCGTCAATGGTGCGTTCGTTACACAACCGGTTACCTGGTTAGTCAACTGTAAGTTGAAGTTAACCGCACCGGCAGTTGACATACCGTTTGCAGAAGCACTGAAACCATTGGTAGCAGCAGGAGTTGGCGAAATAGAAGCCGTACCTGAAGTAACTGACCAAGTGGTAGAGTAGTTCTGCGGAGGAATGAAGCGCCATGCAATTGGGGTAGTGATAGCAGCGGTAGAAGAGTATGCTACTGCACCCACCAATCCACCGGGACCATTTACACCCACAATTTTGTTCGCTGTAGCAGCAGAATTAAACACGTGAACTTCGATGTTACCGGTTGCTTCAAAGAACTTAACCTGGTAAGTAGAAAGATTCGTGTTGTTGTATGCGCGCCATCCTTCCCATGATACCACGAAAACGCGGTTGCCCGGGAAACCAAGTGTACGGTAAAGGATACTTCCGCTCAGACCTGAGACCAACGTACCAATCTGGTCAGTGGCACAAACCGCAACCATTGGGTTCGGTTCAGTAGCACTTGGAAGTGATGGGAACGTGAAGTCACTCATATGACCTGAGTTGTATGTACCGAAGGTTACGATACCATTAGTACCAATGTTACACGTGGTGTATGGTGTACCAAAGAAGTTGTACGTAAATCCGATTGGAATTGATCCCCAACCTCCATCATCCAACGATCCTGATGTTTGAGGAACAACAGCTGCGCCACCTGTAGCAAGTGTAGTTGGAGACGGCAATACGTTTCCGTCGAACGAAATGGTACTGTACGAGAAGTTACCTGCACTCAAACCGGATGTCAATGATGCCACAGCGTCTGTAGTACAAACAACCGGTGGAGTCGATGCCATGGCTGGTGATACACCTCCCAAAACGTTTACAGACTGGCTTACCACGCGGGCACAACCGGTTGTAGTATCGGTCACCGTGTAGGTGAAACCTGCGCTTTCAGTAATTGTCCAGTCAGCAGTCGTGTTTGTTTCGTTTGAAAGCACACCCGTTTGATTGATACCCACTGCCCACACGAACGTGTCGTAAGGGTTAGCACCGGTAATGGTAGCTGTCAATGCTGAAGTACCACCGGTACCACAGTACTGAGGTGGGAAAGCAGAAACCGCAGGAGTCGGGAAGCCCGCCTCTACGAAGAAGTCTGCTGTTGTGTTGCTCAAACCTGAGAATGAACAGGTAGCAGTACCACGGTAGTAAGTGCTGCTGATAACAGCAGCAGGAGTAGCGTAGGTAGAACCTGTAGCACCTGAGATGTTGTTGAACGTAACACCGTCGGTAGAAGAAGCCCACTGGTAGCTAACACCACCACCAACTTGTGCCGCTGCATCCATGGTAAGGCTTACCACAGAACCTGAGCAACCCAAGGTAGTTGGAGAAGCCGCAGCTGAAGCACCAATTACAGGAGTACCCGAGCAAGGAGTAATCACCGCGATGTTGTCGAGGTGGAAGTCGATGTCAGGTGAAGTAGTTGATGTAGTAGCAACAAAAGCAATCTGAATTGTCTGGCCTGAATAGGAGTTCAAGCTTACATATTCAGTAGCACCTGCTGTGCTGTAGGCAGCAGCGCCGGTATAGGTCTTGATGATGTTTGCACTGCTCCAGGTAGTACCGAAGTCAGTAGAAACAATTACACGAACAGCGTGAGTACCTAGGTCAGCAACAGCACCTGTAGCGTTGTAGGTAGTAACCGCCATGCTGTAGCCAAGAGCCCAGTCGCCTGCACCCAAGGTGATAGGCTCGGTAACTACCCACGCATTGTTGGTTCCGTACAAGTTAATTTTGAAACCGGTGTTACCGGCCACGTTGGCGAAGTTTGAACCTCCCCAGTTGTTGGTACCGGTTGTAACGGTTGAGTTACCCGACAGGTTGATAGTACCTGTCGCCTCGCGCCAGCATGTTGGGTTTCCGGTTGGAGCCAACGAGTAGGCCGTAGCAAACGTTTGTGA
>Ga0315907_10003762_pt1 | contig 17550 bp, 16 predicted proteins | sample LakEriMetagenome_3_FD_203525 | JGI IMG/M metagenome (GOLD analysis project Ga0315907, IMG submission 203525) | Freshwater fungal communities from buoy surface, Lake Erie, Ohio, United States - Buoy 12 MA123 | ecosystem: Environmental > Aquatic > Freshwater > Lake > Lake biofilm | place: USA... | reverse complement strand
CTTTGGGGAGTGACTGCGGCGTGCTCACGAGGGGTTCGGCGCGGCGGGCCTGCACGCAGCATTCCGAGCCGAGCGCTGGAACGAGGGCAGCCCAGAACTGGTTGAGCCGGATCCACCATGCGTGGTTCTCGAGGGGGCTGCCGGTGCTCCGGAAGGCGTGGCTGCCTGTGGCGAATTCCAAGACGAGGCCCACTTCGTAGCAGAGGCGGCGCCAGCGGGTGGGCGAGAGGCACGTGATGTGGCCGCCGGGAACGATTCGTCCAGCGGCCAGTTCGCGGCGGAACCAGCGTTCGCGCAGGGTCGCCGCCGGGTGTGGCAGGGTCGGCGCGCAGCCAAGAAAAATTCCGCCGGGACGGAGGAGCCGACTCACTTCCGCCATGGTGTAGCCCGGGCGGGGCAGGTGCTCGAAGACATGGGAACTCACGACCGCGTCCGCCATGCCGTCAGGCAACGGCAGCGTTTCGTCGAAATTCGCCGGCAGAACCTTGTCGTATCCGGCAACCTCCGTGGCTTCGCGCCGCGGGTTCCAGTCGAGTCCCGTCCAGTGAGCCACGGTGCCTTCCGGAGTGAATTGCTTGAGCCAGCCCCGTTCGCAGCCGAGATCGACCACGTGCAGCGGGCGGCCTTTGCGTTTGGCCTCGGCGGCGAGCGCCTGCGCGGCCCACCAGTAGCGGAGCAGGCGGACCGAATAGGCCGATTTGCCAAGGTGTTCGTCGAGTTTCGATTTCGGAACAACCCGGGAAACGACCGAGCGGAGCGGAGCGAGGGGAAACGAGAGGAGGGCGAAGCGGCCGGTGGACGAAGGCATGGGAAAAAGCGGGGAACGTTTTGGTCAGAGGATGGCAAAGCCGCGGACATCCGCCAGCGGAGGAATGGAATGCGATTCCGTGTCCCTGATGTGATTGGCGAGTTCGCTCGTTTCCTGAATCTCATGCAGGAAGGCATCGAGTTCCTCAGCATCGTGCGACATCACCTGAAGTTCTACCCTGCCGTCCGTGAGGTTGCGGACCCAGCCGGTCACTTCATATCCGGCCGCGATGCGGCGCGTGGCATAACGGAAACCGACGCCCTGCACGCGTCCTGAGTAGAAAATCTGTCGAGCCACCATGGGGCAGCATGGTGGTGGGGAGAAAGGGGAGGGCAAGTGGGGAGGCAGTCTCCGGAAAAAAGATCACCCCGCTGCGCGGAAACGCAGCGGGGTGATGGCGGAATCAGTGCGGGTACGGGAAAATCCCGCGCCCCGATGTCAGGCGTAGGCCCCTGGCTTCGAGGGATCGCACTGGCCGGGAACGGCGAACGGATAGTTGCCGTCCTTGTCCGGATTGACCGTGGCGGGGGCGTCGAAGGCGAGGCTGGCTGGCATTTCGCTGTTATTCCATGCGAGGGCTTCGTCCCACTTGACCATTTTGCCGCTGTAGGTGGCGTAGCGTCCGAGAATGGATGTGAAGGTGCTTTCAGCGCCGTACTGGGCGTTGTTGAGCGCCTTGTTGTCGCGGATGGCGGCGTACAGCTCGTTGTGTTCGTTCTGGTATGGATCGCCATCGGTGCCCTGCGGGCGGTAGCGCCAGATGCTCTTGCCTGAGCGGTCCTTGATGTTGGCTCCGCCGCCGCCGTCGATGTAGAGCGTGCCCTTCGAACCGACGATGATTTCGCTGACGCTGTTCCAGCAGTTCGGCTGGTGGCGGCACTGGCTGTTGAGGATCACCCCGTTGTCGTAGGCGAATTCGACGTAGTGGTGGTCGAAGATCTGGGTTTCCTTGGCGTTATTGCGGACCGCGCGGCCGCCCATGCCCTGGGCGCTCACGGGGTGACCGTCCATGAACCAATTGATGACATCGATGTTGTGAATGTGCTGTTCCGCGATGTGGTCGCCGCAGAGCCACACGAAGTGGTACCAGTTCTTGACCTGATACTGGATTTCCTTCCAGTCCGGTTTGCGGTCGACCTTCCAGATGCCGCCGCCGTTCCAGTAGCACTGGGCGGAAAGAATGTCGCCGATGAGGCCTTGTTTGACCTGTTCCTTGGCCGCGCGGTAGTTGGCCTGGTAGCGGCGCTGGAGACCGACGACGACCTTGAGATTCTTCTGTTCCGCGATCTTCGCGTTTTCGAGGACCATGCGGGTGCCCGGGGAATCGACAGCGACCGGCTTTTCCATGAAGACGTGTTTGCCCGCTTCGACGGCGGCCTTGAACATCATGGGGCGGAAGCCCGGAGGGGTGGTCAGGAGGACGACGTCGGCATGCTGAATGACTTCCTTGTAGGCTTCGAGGCCGATGGCCTTGCGGCTGTCGGGGACATCGACGCGTTCCTTGAAGGTTGCCTGAAGGCTCGAGAGGGTCGGCTCAAGGCGCTCTGCGAAGGCGTCGGCCATGGCCACGAGGCGGGTGCCGCCGGCCGTGAGGGCCTGGGAAGCAGCGCCACCCCCGCGGCCACCGCATCCGATGAGGGCGAGCTTGAGTTCATCGCTGCCGGCCACCTGGGCGCAGGCTTGGATGGGGAGATTGACGGCGGCGGCGGCAGCCGCGGCACCACCGAGGAAATGGCGGCGGGAAGCAGCTGGCTGCGGGTCTTGCTGTGGAGTCGATGTGGATGGTTGCATGTGTGGGAATGGGAATGATTCTGTCCTTCCGCGGGCGGAAAAATCTGCGCGGCAGGGAGGAAGAACGTAAGGGTATTGCCGTGTCTTGCGGTCCGTGGGAAGACAAATTTTGACCGTGAGGGCGGGGAATTGACAGTCGGAAGGATGGAGGCGAGGCTGCGCACATGGACTGGAACAGCATCGGCAGTTTTCTGAATCACGGGGTCCACCATGTGCTGGCAGGGTGGGACCATCTTCTCTTTGCGGCGGCCCTCGTGCTTGTGCTCAATAGCTTCTGGGACGTCTTCAAGGTGATCGGAGTCTTCACGGTGGCACATTCCATTACCGTGACGTGGACGGCGCTGCGCGGGGCCCCGGTGCTCCCGCCCTCGATCGTCGAACCGGTCATTGCGGCCAGCATCGTGGTGGTGGCCGTGGAGAATCTGCTGCGGCGGGATGCCGAACTGAAATGGCATCGCCTCGCGGTCGCCTTTGTGTTCGGTCTCGTCCACGGAATGGGGCTGGGCGGCGCTCTGCTGGAGAATCTGAAGGATCTGCCATCGGCAGCCGTGGCATGGGCCATTGCGGCCTTCTGCGTAGGAGTCGAAATCGGCCACCTCTGCGTCGTCGCCCCGCTGTCCGGAGCCCTCAAGATCGGCCGCGACCTCTGGCAGGAACGGTTCCGGTTGCCCGCCCTGCGCTGGGGATCGGTGCTCATCGCACTGGGTGGTGCATGGTATCTGGCGGCAGCCCTCGGGCTCATGCCGGGTCCCGGAGGCGAATAACCGGCTTCAGGGATTTCCGTAACTGCATGAATCCTGCCGACCACGATGCCGGGGCTGCGGAAGCGGACCCTCTGCCCGACTGGCGGGCCGACCTCGGAGCGGCGCTCGCCCTGATCGGCAAGTGGCACATGCCCTTCGGTAAATACGGCCCGAAGCAATACCCGCCGCACGGGATGCCACTGCACGATCTTCCGGTCGATTACCTGCTGTGGTTCCGGCAGAAGGGCTATCCCGCCGGGACACTTGGCAAACTCCTCGCCCTCCTCGCCGACATCCACCTCGCCGGAGCCGAACAAGTGCTCGAACCACTGCGCCAGGCCCGCGGCGGCCGCCGCCCCGTGCGGCCACCACGCAGAAAAAGCTGGGACTTCAGCAGCGGCGACACCAAGCCGGATTGACCGGTCTGCCGAACCAGATGCCATTCATGCTGCGATGGTGCCCTCATCACCGCAGGCAGACCGGTCTCTTTTGCCGAACCTGCGCGTGGAATTGAAAAAATCATTTGCGCACGGGCGATGTCTGGATACGATCACGCCTCCTTCCGGCACGAACAAGTGGCCCAATCCTTTATGGAGCGGTAGTTCAGTCGGTTAGAACGCCGGCCTGTCACGCCGGAGGTCGCGGGTTCGAGCCCCGTCCGCTCCGCCACTTGTTCCTTATGCCCCCGGATCTTCCGGGTTGCTATAGTTCCTGCCAAATCCGGTGGATATTCCCCGGCAGATGACTGCAGATCCGATGGGTCTATCGTCCTGACGGTTCACCATGTTCTGGTGAGCGACACCAGTTTGCAGAAAATCAGAAAATCGTCGATTCAGCCGTAACCTGGGGAGACGGATCCGTCAGGTACGGAAGTGAGAGCCATGAAATCGACCGAACCATGTACCCAGTGCCACAAGGCCATCCCCGCCGACGCCCCCGGCGGTCTTTGCCCCGCCTGCCTGCTGCGCCAGGCCATGCCTTCGGATCCACCGCCCAACCCCGCCGGACCGGGACCGGATGAACAGGAACTGAGCAGATTGCTGCCGCAGTTCGAGATCCTCGAATTGATCGGCAGCGGCGGCATGGGCTGGGTCTACCGCGTCCGGCAGCGCGGACTGGATCGGCTGGCCGCTCTCAAGATCATGGCCCCCGGCCTCGCCACAGATCCCTCCTTCGTGGAGCGGTTCACCCGGGAAGGACAGGCCCTCGCACGCCTCCAGCATCCTAACATTGTCAGCGTGTATGATTTCGGGGAAGTGGCAGGCTTCTGCTGGCTCCTCATGGAATACGTGGACGGCGTCAATCTGCGCCAGGTCATGGCCAGCGGTGGATTGTCTTCCACCGAGGCGCTGCGCATCATTCCGGAAGTCTGCGCGGCCCTCTGCTATGCGCATGGACGTGGAGTGCTCCACCGCGACATCAAGCCGGAGAACATTCTGCTCGACGCCACGGGACGGGTGAAGATCGCGGACTTCGGGGTGGCACGGTTCAGCGCCGGAGCAGGGGGAATCAGCAGTCTCACGCAAAGCGGAGTTTCCCTCGGCACACCCGTCTACATGGCTCCGGAACAGATCGAACGACCGCAGGATGTGGATCACCGCGCAGACATCTACTCGCTCGGCGTGGTCTTCTATGAAATGCTCACCGGTGGATTGCCGCTCGGCCGATTCCCCGCCCCGTCGGAAACTGAGGGCGTCGATGCCCGGCTCGACCCCGTGGTCTTCCGGACCCTCGAGAAGCAGCGCGAACGCCGCTACCAGAGCGCCAGCGACATGAAAACCGAAGTCGAAGCGGTCAAATCCACACCCCCACCAGTGCCGCCTGCCGAGGCTCCGATCGGCTCGGGATCGGAAAGCGATCCTCAAGACCCAGCGGTCCCGGTACCCGATCCCGTGCGGATCTCGCGGAAGGCCATCGCGGGATTGCTCTGCACGATCACGGGAATCCTCATGCTGCTGGGCGGCTTGTTCCTGATGCGGCCCACGAGCGTCAACATGCGGCCAAGCAGCGCCGTCGAGGCTGTCACGGCAGAGGCCCTGGGAGCACCCGCACCACAGCTCCAGTTTGAAACCATCAACCCGAAATGAATCATGGCTGCTGCCAATGAACATGCTGAAAGATATTTTGTGCTTTGGGGGATGTCCCTCATGCTGCTGACGCCCGTCCTGCTGCTGGCAGGCATGGTGTTCGGAATGTCGGCACTGGGCGACATCCGGCGGGCTGGCGGTCGGCTGACCGGAGCCCTGCCGGCTGCTCTCGCGGCGGGCCTGCTGCCGTCGCTCCTCATCTGCGGATTCTGCCAAGTGATCGTGGAACTGCTCGGGCAGGAACTGCATAAACCGGGCGCCAACACAGCGCGCTGGGGCATGATCGGCTTGCTCATGGGACTGGGCGCTTCCGGTCTGCTGCTGCAGCATGTGTACCGCTGGGCAACCCCATGGCGGCGGCGCGAACCGATGTCTCCGCTGGCAAGCGTGTCCGTGGCCCTCAGCATCTTCGGCATGGTCGGTCTCCTGCTGCTGCCGACAAGAATGCGCGAGGTCCTGGAAATCATCTTTCCTGCCGTCTGTCTGCTCGGCGGCCTTGTCTGCGGCATCCTGTCGCGACGGGAACAGGCGGGCCTGCTCAGCGCCATCGCCAGCGGTTGCGGGCTCATGATTCTCCTCCTCGTGGCCGCATGAAGGCGGACGATCCGAAGGCCTTCGCCGCCACCCGCTGGACCCTCGTGCGGCGCGCCAGCGGGAAGTCGACGGAAGCAAGGGATGCCCTCGCCGAACTCTGCGCCGCCAGCTACGAACCCGTGCGCGCCTTCATCCGGACATGGTGCCGCGACAACGGCCGGGCCGACGATCTCACCCAGGATTTCTTCGCGGAAATCCTCGGCCACCGCGGGGTCTCCGGAGCCAATCCGGAACGCGGAAAATTCCGCACCTTCCTGCTCGGGGCCGTGAAGCACTTCCTGAGCCGCGTCCGCGAAAAGGAACGCGCCCGGAAACGCGGCGGCGGCCAAACACCCGAACCGCTCGACGCCGCCCACGACATCGAAGACAGCTGCCTGCCACCCGATGCCGCCTTCGATCGCCAATGGGCCCTCGCCCTCATCGCCCGCACCCTGCAGTCGCTCGACGCCCACGCCGCCCGCGAAGGAAAAACCGCCCAGTTCGCCGTGCTGCGCGACTGGCTGAGCGGCGAAGCCAGCAAACCCCAGTCGGCCGCCGCCGCAGAACTGGGCATGACCGAAGCCGCCGTCAAAGTGGCGGTCCACCGCTGGCGTCTGCGCTTCCGCAGCGAACTGCGCCGGGAACTGGAAGCCACCCTCGATTCTTCAGAGTCAGCCGACGCGGAACTCCGCCACCTGCTCGCCTCCCTTTCCTGACCGTTCCTGATTCTGCTGCTGCTTCCAACTGGTGGAACCTCGGCTGCCATGCGGCAACGCATTCCCGTGATTGCGCCGCGCCCGCCCTCCGGTACGATCCGTGCGCAACCTGAACCATTTCCCCCCCCAATTCTTCATGAAACCCATCCGCGTCATCCTCCCCGCCGCCTCTCTCGCTGCCGCTCTCACCCTCGCGACCGGTCAGCAGCAGGCCGATAAATTCCGCATTCCCGACGACCAGGCCGCGAAGATCCGCGAAGCCCTCCCAGCGAAGACGCCCGCCCCCGTCCAGAAAAAGCACGAAGTCCTCGTCTTCAGCAAGACAGCCGGCTTTCGCCACAGCTCGATCGCCGCAGGCGTGCACTGCATGAAGGCACTCGGCGAAAAGACAGGCCTCTTCAATGTGACCCACACCGAAGACGAAGCATGGTTCGCTCCGGACAAACTCAAGGGCTTCGATGCCGTCATCATGCTGAACACGACCGGCGAACTCTTCAAGGGATCGCCCCTCGGAGAAGATGTCCTCAAGAAAAGTCTCGTCGACTTCGTGAAGAGCGGCAAAGGCCTCATCGGCATGCATTCCGCCACCGATACCTACAAGGACTGGAAAGAATACAACGACATGATGGGCGGAGCCTTCGAAAGCCATCCATGGGGATCGGGTGACACCGTCACCGTCAAGAATCTTGCCCCGGATCATCCACTCAATGCCGCCTTCGGTGGCAAGGGCATCACCCTGAAGGACGAAATCTACAAATTCCGTCCCGGTACCGCCCTCCCGGCCGACCGCCGCATGCTCCTCGCCCTCGATGCCAATGGCACCGAAATGAAAAAGGACGACGGCAATGGCGATGGTAAGGCAGACCGCGATCTCTACCCGATCGCATGGCTCGCCAAGTACGGGGAAGGCCGCACGTTCTACTGCTCGCTCGGTCACAACGAACACGTCTACTGGACCCCCGAAGTGGTCGCGCACTACCTCTCCGGAATCCAGTACGCCCTCGGCGAACTGCCCGCCGATGCCACGCCGCAGTCAGTCGCCATGGTCCTGCCCGACGGCACGGTGGTGGCTCGCCGCTGAAACCCCGGCGGATTCCCCCGCCACGCATGATCTGACGGGCTTCACGGTTGCAAGCAGCCGGAGGCACCGTCACGTCGTGACTGCCCGAACCAACGATTGCACCAACCCGTGAGTGACCACGCTTCTCTTTCCGCTGCCCTGACAACCGCCGCTGCACCCCTCGTGCCACAGGAAGGCTGGCACGTGCTCCACCTCTTCTACCGCATCGAACGCTCGCAGTGGGAAGTCCTCAGCCACGACGAACAGATCCGCGCCAAAACAGGACTCACGAAGCTCATTCAGGAAATCCGCGCAATCCCCCAGACCCAGCTCCTCGTCTTCTCGATGGTGTCGCCGAAATCCGACCTCGGATTCATGCTGCTCACCCCGGACCTGCACGTCGCCAATGCCTGCGAAAAGCGCCTTACGCAGGGACTCGGAACCGACGTCCTCAGCCCGGTCTATTCCTACCTTTCCATGACCGAATGGACGGAGTACTTCACCACCGAGGAAGAACAGGGAGCCAAAATCACCGCTGAAAAAGGCTTCGCCCCCGGAACACCGGAATTCACCGCGGAAATCGAGGTCTACCGTCAGCACATGGCCAAATACAAACAGGACCGCATGTACCCGAACATGCCGGACTGGCAGGTCTTCTGCTTCTACCCGATGTCGAAACGCCGCAACGACGGCAACAACTGGTACGCCCTCCCGCATGCCGACCGACGCCGCCTCATGGGCGGACACGCCATCACGGGACGGAAGTACCACGGCAAAGTCCGCCAACTCATCACCGGATCCACCGGCCTCGACGAATTCGAATGGGGCGTCACCCTCTTTGCCCACGATACCTATCAGATCAAATCCATCGTCTACGAAATGCGGTTCGACGAAGTCAGTGCCCGCTACGCGGAATTCGGAGACTTCCTCATCGGAATTCAGCTGCCGCTGGATGAATTGTTCCGCCGGGTCGGAATCTGATCCTTGCTGCCGTGGCTGATCCATTGATCATCGGAGGAAGAGAATTCCAGTCCCGTCTGCTCACCGGCACCGGGAAATTCGCGTCGCCATCCGTCATGCGCGAGGCACTCGCGGCATCGGGCACGGAAATCGTCACGGTGGCCCTGCGGCGGGCAGACCTCAGCGGCAAAAGCGACCCCTTTGCCGACATTCTGGAACACCTCGACCCGGCCAGGTATCTCCTCCTGCCGAACACCAGCGGTGCCTACACAGCAGAAGAAGCGGTCCGGCTCGCCAGACTCGCAGTGACCGCCGGCCTGCCAAAATGGGTGAAGCTCGAGATCCATCCCGACCCCCGTTACCTCCTGCCGGATCCCGTGGAAACATTCAAGGCCGCCGAAATTCTCGTGCGCGAGGGCTTCACCGTGCTGCCCTACATCAATGCCGACCCCGTGCTCGCCCGCCGGCTCCAGGATGTGGGCACCGCCACCGTCATGCCCCTCGGCTCGCCCATCGGCACCAACCGCGGCATCGAAACCCGCCGCCAGATCGAAATCATCATCGAGCAGGCCAGCGTCCCCGTCGTCATCGATGCCGGACTGGGGGCCCCCAGCCACGCCGCCGAAGCCATGGAAATGGGGGCCGCCGCCGTCCTCATCAATACAGCCATCGCCGCCGCCGGTGATCCCGTGCGGATCGCCCGCGCCTTCCGCGATGCCGTCCACGCCGGCCGGGAAGCCTTCGAAGCCGGTCTGCCCATGGTGCGCGATACCGCCAGCGCCACCAGCCCTCTGACAGCATTCCTCGGCGAATCCTGACAATTTCCGCCGCGCAGATGAATGCAGCGACCCGCGAGATCCTGACCGATGCCGTGCGGTTCTGGGAAACCCTCCGCGCCCCCTACAATATCGTGCTCGCCGGGGTCGTCCTCACCGCCCACTTCGGCCAACCGGAACCCCAGCGGCACACCGTCAGCCCCGGATCCCTCGTGGCCCTCGGCCTCGCCGCCGTCGCCGCCAATCTCCTCTACTGCTCAGCCTACCTCCCCGATGTTTTCCTCCAGATGACCGCCTACCGCAACCTCTGGCGGCGCTGGCGCTGGCTCCTCTTCACCGCCGGCCTCCTCCTCGCTTCCACCCTCGCCCTCCTCACCGTCGCCCCCGCATGGTTCCAGATCCTGCCTAACCAGCAGTGAGGTGAGGAACACGGCAACCGCCGCACGAGCCACAACTCCGGTTCTCATCTTCCAGCACGGCACACGCCCCAGCCCACTGACAACTCCCGGTAGACGCACACAGCCGGATCCGATGCCGGTTCCGTCGCCGCACGGGAAACCAGCAGATTCGTCCAGTGCCAGCCATAGGCGACAAAAGGACAGACCTCCTGGCAGTGGAGGCGAATCCGTTGTGTAGGCGACAAAAGGACAGACCTCCTGGCAGTGGAGGCGAATCCGTTGTGGGTGGGCGACAAAAGGACAGACCTCCTGGAAAGGGGCAACAGGGCGACAAAAGGACAGACCTCCTGGCAGTGGAGGCGAATCCGTTGGGGCGACAAAAGGACAGACCTCTTGGGAAGCGGAGCGACAAAAGGACAGACCTCCTGGAAAGGGGCAACAGTGGGCGACAAAAGGACAGACCCCCTGGCAGTGGAGGCGAATCCGTTGGGGCGACAAAAGGACAGACCTCTTGGAAAGTGAAGGCGACAGAAGGACAGACCTCTTGGGAAGTGGGGACGACCAGCGGGATCTCTGACCACCAAAGTCCGATAGCAGGGCATGACGCGAAAAGGCCTGTCCATCCACTGGATCCGCGGGACCGACTTCCGCAGACCGATAAAAAGAACGACCTAGTGGCGAGGGACCGACTCGGTCGTGTGCTCCGCAGCGCGCATTTGAGTCGCTGGCTCTTCACGATGGTGGTTCGTGAGGAACCGCGTGATCAGCATGGCGAGCTTCCCGGACATTAGAGGGTACTCATCGTGCGGGCTTTACGCGGGCGGGGGCGGAGGCGGCGTTTCGGGCGCGGGCTTTCGTCTCATTCCCTGGCAGGTCCGCCCGTTGCGTTTTCGTCTGCCTGTGCTTCGCTCGACCCGCTTATGAAGAAAATCGTCGTCGCATATTCCGGCGGACTCGACACCTCGGTCCTGCTTTCCTGGCTCAAGAACAAGTACCAGTGCGAGATCGTCGCCTACTGCGCGGACGTCGGGCAGGAGGACGAACTCGATGGCCTTGAAAAGAAGGCGACGACGACAGGCGCTTCGAAATGCTACATCGGAGACCTCCGGGAGGAATTCGCGCGCGACTACATTTTCCCGATGTTCCAGGCGGGAGCGATTTACGAAGGACAGTACTTCCTCGGGACGAGCATTGCGCGTCCCTGCATTGCCAAAGGCATGGTCGAGATTGCGCTCCGCGAGAGAGCGGATGCGGTCGCCCACGGAGCCACGGGCAAGGGCAATGATCAGGTGCGTTTTGAGCTGAGCGCGGCCATGCTTGCCCCGAAACTCCGCGTCATTGCCCCGTGGCGCATGGACGATTTCCGCAAGGATTTCCCGGGCCGTCAGGAAATGATCGATTACGCGGCGAAGCACCGGATTCCGGTCCAGGCGTCGGCGAAGAAGCCCTACAGCATGGACCGCAATCTTCTGCACATCAGCTTCGAGGCAGGAATGCTGGAGGATACGTGGTTTGATGCCACGGCTCCATCGGTGAAGGACATGTACAAACTGAGCGTGTCCCCGGAGGACGCTCCGGATAAGCCGGAATACATCCAGCTCCTTTTTGAAAAGGGGAACTGCGTGGCGATTCAGGCGGCGGGCCTTCCAAAGCTTCTCAAGCAGTTCAAACTGGCTCCGCTCCGCGAGGCCGAGGGCTACACGTGGCTGACCCCGTATGGCATCATGAAGGTGCTCAATGCCCTCGGGGGACGCCACGGCTGCGGCCGCGTGGACATGGTCGAGAACCGCTTCGTGGGGATGAAATCGCGCGGCGTCTATGAAACCCCGGGCGGCAGCATCCTCTTCCAGGCCCACCGCCAGATCGAGAGCATCACGATGGACCGCGAAGTCATGCACCTGCGCGACAGCCTCATTCCGAAGTATGCCGCCTTGGTCTACAATGGCTTCTGGTTCTCGCCGGAACGCGACGCCCTTCAGGCGCTCGTCACGGAATCGCAGAAGCACGTGACCGGCGAAGTCCGCCTCAAGCTCTACAAGGGCAATATCATGGCGGCCGGCCGCCGATCGCAGTTCTCGCTCTACGACGAAGCGATCGCCACCATGGAAAAGGACCCGACGCAGAGTTACAATCAGAACGACGCCACGGGCTTCATTTCGCTCAATGCCCTCCGCCTCAAGGCGAGCGCCCGGCGCGCCAAGGCGTCCCTGCCTGCCGTCGCCGCGAAGAAGAAAACGAAATAATCCGCCGTCCGCACGGTCATTTATCCCCGATTCCAGCAGAAGGGGGGTGGTTCTCCCGCCCCCCTTTTGTCGTTTACTTGCAGGCTCCCCGCGTGTTCAGTTCACGCCGTCCGGATTTCCTTACGCTTCCTCCATGAAACGATCCCTTGCCTTCTTCGCCGCCGCCGCGGTCATCCCCTTCCACCCGCTTGTCGCTCAGGACGCTCCCCCGCTCCGTCCCGCAGCCCCGGAAGACGAGGAGAAAACCACTTCGCTCGGCCGCCAGTACGAAGGGATTGTGAACATCGAATGCAATACCCTCGAGGTTGATTACCGCACACCATGGAATCCGGCCACTCCCGGCGGTGGCTCGGGCACAGGGTTTCTCATCGCGGAAAATCTCTTCATGACGAATGCCCACGTCGTCAGCGACGCCTCGCGCCTGATCATCCGCAAGGTGGGCGACCCGACCCCGTACCGCGCCCGCGTCAAGCATGTGGCGCACGACTGCGACCTCGCCCTGCTCGAACTGGTCGCCCCAGCCGCAGCCTTCTCGACGGTCGAACCTCTGAAGATTGCCGACGCCGTTCCGAAGCTCGATACGACCGTCAAGGTGGTCGGCTTCCCCATCGGCGGGGAACGCATCAGCGTCACCCGTGGAGTGGTAAGCCGCGTGGATTATCAGGAATATACCCACAGCGGAGCGGATCAGCACCTCGCCATCCAGATCGACGCCGCGGTCAATCCAGGCAACTCCGGCGGCCCGGTCCTGCAGGATGGCATGGTGGTCGGCGTGGCCTTTCAGGGCTACTCGGGCGATGTTGCCCAGAATACCAGCTACATGATCCCCACTCCGGTCATGCGCCGCTTCCTCAAGGATGTCGAAGACGGCAAATACGACCGCTACGTCGACCTCAGCATCACGCACTTTCCGCTCATGAACCCCGCCCAGCGCAAGGCGCTCGGGCTTCCCGTCGACGGTGATCTCGGCGTCATGGTCGCCAGCGTGGATTCGGAAGGTTCCTGCGGCGGCATTCTCAAGACCGGCGACGTCATTCTCGAAATCGATGGCCACGCGGTCGAAGCCAATGGCTCGATCGACATCGATGGCGAACAGATGGAACTCGCCGAAGCCGTGGAACGCAAGTTCGCCGGCGACAAGCTTTCCATGAAAATTCTCCGCGACCGCAAGGAGGAAACGGTCGAAATCACGCTCAAAGGCGCCTCGCACTACCTCATGCAGGCGAACCGCTACGAACAGCAGCCGCAGTACGTCATGTTCGCCGGACTCGTCTTCCAGCCGCTGGAAAAACCTCTCATGGCAGCCGCCACAGCCACCAGCCTGCGCACCCGCTACTGGTTCCAGTACTTCACGACCGACGAACTCTACCGCGAAAAACCCCAGCCGGTCATCCTCACGAATGTCCTCCCGGGCGAAATCAACACGTGGCTCCGCGAATACAGCGGGCAGATCGTCGAGGAAATCAACGGGGTGAAAATTTCCCGGCTCAAGGATGTGACCGACGCCTTTCAGAAGGAAAACGGAACGGAGTTCCACCTCATCCGTCTCGCAGGGGAAGGACGACCGCTCGTCCTCAGCCGCAAGGAGGCCGCTGCGGCCCAGCCCCGGCTCCTCGAACAGTATGGCGTCGGTGCCTCGGCCTACATTGAATGACCCTCACCCGCCGACCCGGATTCCCAGCCTTTTTTCTTCCATGAATTTCCTCAGGACTTCTCTCGTCATCGCTTCCTGCACCTTCACGGCGCTCGCCACCGCTCAGGATGAACCGTCGCCGGAACGCTCGATGCTCCGCGTCAATGTCACCAGCCAGGCTTACAACTTCGGCCTCCCATGGCAGAAGCAGAACCCAGGAACCCGCCGCGGTCTCGGTGCCCTCATTCCCGGAAACCGCGTCCTCGTCACCGCCGAAATGGCCCAGGACGCCACCTACGTGGAACTGGAAGCCGCCGCCACCGGCCGCAAGCTCACCGCCAGAATCGAAGCAGTCGATTACGAACTGAACCTCGCCACGGTCGTCCCGGCCACAGAAACCGGCGATTTCTTCGCAGGCATGGTCCCGCTGGCCATCGACAATGCCATCAAGCCAAAAGCCACTCTCGAGGTCTGGCAGTTCGAAGCCAATGGGGCCCCGGTGACGTCGCCGATCGAGCTGAGCCGCGTCGACCTCGGTGCCTACTTCCTCGAAGACCAGTTCTTCCTCATCTTCCAGGCGAATGGTGCCGTGCAGTACCGAGCCGGAACCTTTACCCTTCCAGTGGTGCGCGACGGCAAACTCGCCGGCATGCTCCTCCGCTACAATTCACGCGATCAGGTGGCGGACATTCTCCCACCCTCCGTGATCAGCCGTTTCCTCGACGATGCAGCCCTTCCGCCCTACGAGGGAACTCCGAACTTCGGCGCGAAGCTCACGGCGACTCTGGATCCCCAGCTCCGCTCGCTTCTCAAACTCAAGGACGTCGAAGGCGGCATGATGGTCACGGGCGTCACCCCGGGATTCTCTGCAGATAAAGCAGGCATCCGGGAAGGCGATGTCATCCTCTCCATCAATGGACTGCCCATCGACAGCCGGGGCTATTACAAGGATCCGGAATTCGGCCTCCTCGGAGCCGGTCACCTCCTCCGCGGCGGTGCTAAAGTGGGCGAAGATGTGAAACTGAAAGTCGCACGGGACGGAGCCGTTTCGGAAATCTCCTGCAAGCTCCTCCGCCGCAATCCGGAGGATTACCTCATCGATCCCTACATGTTCGGACGCGGCCCGCGCTTCCTTATCCTCGGCGGCCTCCTCTTCCAGGAACTCACCCAGAATTTCCTCCAGTTGGCAGGACGTGAATGGCGCGACCGCGCTCCCTTCCGCCTCGTCTACGCCCAGAGCAATCAGGACGAATTCCTCAAGGAAGGCCGACGCAAGCTGGTCTTCCTCTCGGGTGTCCTCCCAGCCCCCGGCCTCATCGGCTACGAACGCCTCCGCAACCTCATCGTCACCAGCGTCAACGGGAAGCCGATCAACGACATCAAGGACCTCGCAGAAGCCCTCAAATCGCCCACCGATGGCATCCACCGCATCGAATTCAGCGACTTCCCCAAGGTCATCTTCGTCGACGCCGCCCAGGCGGATCAGGATAACCGCGAATTCGTCCCCGCCCGCTACCGCATCCGCGAACTCCAGAGGATCGATTGATCCCCCAGGCAGCCCGTCCGCTGGGGCGCAAGACCGGATGGAAATGAGTGGACAGCGACTCGTGGCTTGCTTCGCGGGGCTGACCCGGAGTATCCTCGGCCGCACATGAAATGGCCTGCCTTTCTCGCCTTGCTCGCGGCCGGATTCACCGCGCCGGTTCATGCCCAGACCGACCTCGGATTCTTCGCCACAGATGTGACGCTCTGGAATCTGCCGCCAGATGAATTGTCGGCCCGGCTGGCCCCGCTGGGGTACACGCCAGTCCCGGCGAATGGCTCGGCGACGCTCGGTGAGCCGCGCGACCTCATGAAACGGCGCGCGGAACTGGCTCCAAACCTCCCGGTCTGGCAGGTCACACTCTTCCCCGGGACAAAACTCCGCCGCGCCATCCTCTCGCTCGTCCCGCCCCCGCAACTCGCAGCCACCCCCACCAGGTCGGCCTTCCGGGCCACTGCCAAATCCGCCGCCGACTGGCTGACAAAATCGTTCTCTTCCCCGGGCAAACCATGGGAAATCGATTACGCCAACCCCGGCCGCAAAGCGGAATGCACCCGATGGATCTCCCCGTCGCTTCAGGCCATCCTCTCGGTTTCCTACGCGGATTCCGCCCGGGCCTTCGCCCCGGAACGACTCGACATCACTATCCTTCCCTCGGTTCCTTTCGGACCACCGCCGTCCCGTTTGTTCTCGACCGTCAAATCGTCCGCGGGTGTTGCCTTCACGGCAGTGGCCCCGGCACCCGGATGGGACCTCCAGCATCCGGAATTCGCCGTCCTTGAACAGGCGCTCGCCACCATCGGGAAAGCCACGGACCGCAACGCCATCATCGAATGCAGCCACCTCGGTTCCTCATGGCCAGGCACCTTCTGCCCGGCTCTCGTCCGCATCGCCAAAGCCTCGGGCTCCAAACCCATCGTGCTCGTGCCCGAAATCCATGCCCCCACGGAAACGACCCGATTCCTCGAAGCGGTCCGCTCGGCAGCCAAACGCACGGGTTTCCCCGCCCCCGATACCATCCAGAACCTCATCGACCTCCACCCGGAAACCCTCCGCGCCGCCCGCGCTACCCCCGCACCCACCGCGCAATTCACCAATTCCCTCCGCAAAGCCCTCGAAGCCAATCAACCCATCCTCTGGGTCGGTTGGCATGGCCTCTTCAAGGAATCCACCGATTCCCCAGCCAAACCAGTCACCGCGCTCCGACTCATCTCAGGCTTCTCCTCGAAAGACAATACCGTCACCTTCGCCAACCCAGACGGCCAATCCGCTTCCACCCTCCCGGTAGCCGACACCCTCGCCGCCTCCCTCTTCGTCCTCTCCCTCGCCCGATAATCACTTCCGCTCTCCAGCACCATAAATCCTCGGTAGCACATGGTGCGGGGACCCGATCAACGGTCACTGCATCTCCGGAAGCTCCAGAGTGTGCTCGGGAGCTCTGTCCATTTGTAGGCCCTGCCATGCATCTTCATCGAAGAGGATTCAGAAGCAGGCGTCTACTGTCAGCGGTCACCCAGAGTGCACCACCAATGATCACTTTCCGGGAGGTCAAAGTGCACCAGTTCCGGAGTGTGAAACGCCCCTGCCCGACCTGACGTGAACCGGGAGGATGGGGACACGTCCCGCATCCTCAAAGTGTCCGATCAGCAGGCCACCCAAGCCCTTGCCGCTAGGGGGTATTCCCAGCGGTGGATTTCGGAGCCGACAGGTGGACACGGAGCCGACAGGTGGACGAGGCCCGACAGGTGGACAGGCCTTTTCCACGGAGCCGACAAGGTCTCGACAAGCGGACAAGATCTCGACAAGCGGACAAGATCTCGACAAGCGGACAGGCCTTCTGGCTGGGTGTTTCAGCGGATGCGCATTTGAGCCGACAGGTGGACAGGCCTTTTCCACGGAGACGACAAGGTCTCGACAAGCGGACAAGATCTCGACAAGCGGACAGGCCTTCTGGCTGGGTGTTTCAGCGGATGCGCATTTGAGGTTTGACTTTATTCGCCGCCAGACATACGGTATAGCAATAATTATGGCCAAGCCACGCATCTTCATCGAGGAGGATTCCGAAGCAGGCGTCTATCACGCCCTCTCCCGTGCCGTCGACGGCAATGACATCTTCGCAGACACCGAAAAGGAGACCTTCGTCCGCATGATGCGCGCCGCCGCCGCCTTCCATCAGGTCGAGATCCTCACCTTCTGCGTCATGAGCAACCACTTCCACA
>Ga0315907_10003761_pt1 | contig 17558 bp, 23 predicted proteins | sample LakEriMetagenome_3_FD_203525 | JGI IMG/M metagenome (GOLD analysis project Ga0315907, IMG submission 203525) | Freshwater fungal communities from buoy surface, Lake Erie, Ohio, United States - Buoy 12 MA123 | ecosystem: Environmental > Aquatic > Freshwater > Lake > Lake biofilm | place: USA... | reverse complement strand
ACTAGTAAAAACAACCTACCAAAAATTAGTTGCCACTGATCCTAGAACTATATTTCCATATTGGGCTAAAATATGGGGGTCGTCTGATGCTTTGGTAGAGTTTTTATTAGAAGAACCTATTTGGATAGAAAATAAACAAGTACTAGAAATAGGCGCAGGCATTGGGCTTCCATCACTTAGCATCGCGTCAAAAGCGCACAAAATTATCGTTAGTGATTATGCACCTGATGCAGTTGTATTACTTCAAAAGAATATTGAGTACTTAAAACTCACCAATGCTTTAGCTTTACGTATTGATTGGAATAATGTATCTGAAGATATAGTTGCTGACACAATTATACTAAGTGATACGAATTACGAACCGGATGCACACAATAGTTTAGTTTTACTAATTGAAAAGTTTATAAATAAAGGCAGTACTATTATACTAGCAACGCCTAACAGGTTGTCTACTAACCCTTTCATAGATAGGCTTAGCGCATTTGTTCATAAAACAAAAAAATACCAAATTGATAATGGCGAAACAGAAATTGCCATTTTTGTTTTGAAAAAATAAGTCACTTATTGTTCGCTATTTAAGCTTAGCCTTCACAATTTCAGCATAAGACTTAGGCAACACCATTTTAAAGCGGCTATATGATGCTTCCGAAATATTTTTAGTATCAAACGGAACGTACTCAACATACATTTTATTTTCGCCTGCTATTCTTCCGTATTTATAATCATAGGTAAACCAACCGTCTGGCTGCAATGCATTTTTAGGTGTGTTGGTGTTGGGAATCGTAATATAAAATTGATTTTTTTGAACGGTAGCTGTGTTTGAAAGTGTAAGGTTTTTCAGCACCAAATAAGCTTCTTTAGCAGTTTCAATAGATGGGTCTATCAATTCTACTTTTTCAACAAGAAACTTTCTGTATCTGTATTCATTGTTGTTTTTATAATGGTATAATTCATTTAACACAGAGGCAATTGTATCTTTTAAATACGGATAATGTGTACAACCTAAAATAAGGGTATTCATTGGCTTTGTAATTTTATCTGCAATCATTTTTTCCAATAAACTTACCAGATGGTACCTTACATAATTTGATGGATCGTTTAATTGCATGTCTAAGCAACTTCCTTTATCATCGTATTCGCATAACAACTTATTACCAGAAGCATCAAACCGATAAGCACTCAATAAAGAAGTGTCAATGGTATAGGTGCTATTTTTTAATGAAGGGCCCTTGTATTCATTTCTTGCTTTAGTTAATGTATCTACATAATAACTCCAATCGCGGTCAATACTTTCGGCAAGTCCAAAACCACCCTGACTAATTACCGATAACGTTTGCATCCCTTTTTCTTTAGCCATAGTTTGTAAGGTTCTGGGATAACCATTTGAAGCAACCGTGCCTGCAGTAGCAAAAACACCAATGGTACCATCTCCATTTTTTTGTTGATAGGCTAGTGCCGCTTTTGAACCCGCATCTATAACACCAATTACGGGCACGCTAATAGATTGCTGTTCAAATTGATTTTTAATATCGCTTAAGGCATATGCAGTAGCCGTATTACAAGCCAACACAATCATTTTTACAGGAGGTTTTGTTGGGGCCTCCTTTAAAAAAAATTGCATGTTTTTTTGAATGTGCTCCTTTAATAAATCGGTTTTATTAGCAGCCGCGTAATTGCCATATGGCATATTTGCTTGGTCTGCTAAGTACTGAAAGTATTCTTTAGAAAAATCGAGTTTTCCGTCAGGCCCTGGTTTTCCGGTTTCATTATTAAATGCATCGAGTGTTAACAAGGCTTCGAGCACTGTCAAACCACCTGTGCCGGAATCAAAAACACCGATAGGAAGCGAGGTTTTTTTATTTGACTTTTGCTGAGCTGAAACGATTATTACAGGCAAGAAAAGAATAAAAAGAAGTATTTTTTTAATCATCGTCTACCGTTATTTATTTTATTGAGTATTCTTTTCTTAGATCTTCAATAATTTTTATTGCTAGTTCTTTTTGTCTATTTATAATTGTAACATAAATAGATAAAACGCCTTTGCCACCATATACTCCATTGGCAAGTTCTCTGAATTGTTTAGGATTGTCATCCAAAAAACTTAATTGTGTATTTGTATTTAAGATATTTTTTATAGTCTCTCTATCATAATCTAACATGTAATAAGAATCAAAGATTTTATTACCGATATCCCTAGACTTCTGTTGATATTGATCATGATAGATGCTATACTGTCTTAAAATTCTTTCTGTCCCAATTTCATACTGTACTATCTGATCAGATATAGCTAAATTTTTTACAAGTCTTAAATTTCCAGATCCTACCAATTGACTAATTGTTCTTCTAGAAAATGCAACATCTGTGGCTGAACCCATATAGCGCCTATACAAGTAGTACAAAACTCTTTTTGAGCTATCGGTATAAGGTGTAGCGTAAATGTTTCTTATTAGACTATCTAGACCTCTTACTTTAACACTAGTTAATAAAGCAGACCGATTAATTCGAGTAGTATCCTCTTTTAGATCTTCTATCATAGTAGTCATGTACTCCTTCTCACGTAAAGATTCTATCGAATGCTCTCTAACATTTTCAGCAAAGAAACCAAGTGTAACAGCTGCAAAAAGCATAAAAAATTCTAAAAAATATTCTTTCCAGTTTTTTTTATGGTTTAAATGATGTGGGTGATGTACTTCCATATTAATAATTGTAATTACAAGTATAACAACAATTTACAATAAAATATAGTAGAAAGTATTTTATCTTTATTACATGAATAAATTAGTAGATAATTATATAGCAAATGCTAAACTTTGGAAAGAAGAGCTACTAGCGATTCGTAAAATATTACTTGAAACAGAACTAGTTGAAGATTATAAATGGAGTACGCCTTGTTATACGCACAATAATAAAAATATTGTTATTATAGCTCCGTTCAAAACGTATTTTGCTTTAGGTTTTTTTAATGCCACTGCTATAAATGATAGCGCTAATTTATTAATCAAGGCAGGAGCCAATACACAATCTGGTAGACAATTAAGATTTAAAGACTGTAAAGAAATTTTAGATAAAAAGGCCATCATAAAAAAATATATAAAAGAGGCTATATCTATCCAAGACACAAATATTGTGGATACCACAAAACCTACAGCACCAGTAGTTGAAGTCGAAGAACTAAGTACTATATTTAAATCGGATGTAGCATTCAAAAAAGCATTTGAATCTTTAACTCCCGGTAGACAAAGAGGCTATCTCATTTATTTTTCAGGTGCCAAACAAGCAGAAACAAGGCTAACGCGTATAGAAAAATATAGAGATAGAATACTAGCTGGTATTGGCATTACAGATTGCACATGTGGTCTTTCAAAAAGAATGCCTAGCTGTGATGGCTCACATAAATATTTGAAAAAATAGGAAATTTCTATTTTTCACGCCAGCGTAAAACCGCAGTAGCTACTCGCTTTCCTAAATTTTGACCTTTTAGTAAAAACGCATCATTCATTGTAGCATCAAAAGGGGCCTCATTTGTAATTGCAGATGCGCCAAATGGAGCAGTCCAGTCGTCTCCACCTACTACTATCATTCCAAAAACAAGCATAGCGTGTAAAATTGAAACCTGCACCAACTCTTCACCCGAAGAGATACCCCCTCCAGTAACAAATGCAGCTCCAATTTTATTTTTTAAAGGCGCCCCTTCAAACGGCCATGATTCAATAAACTTTAAAACATCTGAAGATACATTAGCATTATAAACTGGACTTCCTACAATAATTGCATCCGCCTTTAAAAGATCGTTTGTAGTTGTTTGTTCAATGGGCTTAACTATCACTTTAATATCACCATCAATCGCAGCTCCTTTTGCAATGGCATTTGCCATGAGTGCCGTTTTACCCGATTTAGAATGATACGTTATTAATATTGTTTGAGCTTTTTGTGCTATTGAGCTTGTTACCCAAAATAGTAAAATCAGCAAAAGAAATTGTTTTGTTTTCATAATCTATTTTTAGTTAGAAGTATCTAATTGATACACTAATATATCTCCAGGTTGGCAATCCAGTGCTTTACAAATAGATTCTAGGGTACTAAAACGAATGGCTTTTGCTTTACCTGTTTTTAGTATTGACAAATTAGCCAAAGTCAATCCTACTCTATCTGATAGCTCATTTAAAGAAACTTTTCTTTTGGCCATCATAACATCTAAATTTACTTCTATTGCCATAGTTATACTGTTAAATCATTTTCTGATTGAAGTTCAATGCCTCTTTTAAAAATAGTAGCGATAATAAATAATACAGCAGACATCAAAATAAAAGCTTTGCCATCTGTCCAATACTCGTTCAATTGACTTACTTCAAATCCTTTTTTTGAAAAATTATTTACAACCCTAGTTGCTATGATACTTAACAAACCAATTGTAAAGGTTAGGGTTCGTATTTGGCTAATTTGATTTGAAACAAATACACTAAATGGCATTTGCAAATCAAGCTTGCCAATAAGCTTAATTACCTCATAAAATAGAAATGCCTTTAAAAATGAAATCGATAAAATAAAGCCATAGAATAAAAAGAAAAGGTATTGTTTCCTTTGATACAAGTCACTTAAGTCAAGTTTGTTGTACAGGTTTTTTAAAGCCAATGGGTTAAACAAACTATACACAAAATTGACAACTAAAGCTCCCGTTTCGATACATAAGCCTACAAAAATGATCCAAACCACTACTTCTAGGAATTTGAATACTAGCGCTGAATTTTTAGTCATATACTTAATTTTATGACCCAAAATTAGCTATATTTATTGATAAACAATAAATTTTTATTAATTATCGTTTTCTATATACTTTTTAGCATCGGCTGGGTAAAGGGAGGTATACAAAGCTCTTACCTGTTTTTGTCTTTTGCTATCTTTCTTTCGCTTGTAAATCTCATCGCACCTTTCTAAAACATCTTTTGGCACTGGAATTGGATAGCCCAATTGTTTAGATTGAGTTTCAAAAAATAAAGCGATATCTGTTTCTGGCTTAAATGAAGGCGCTTCTACAGCTGCGTATGAAAAACGATTTTTAGCAAAAATAGTTCGTAGGCCATCGTAGGTTGCAATGGTAGGAACCGAAACGTGATCGTCATCGGGGTAATATTTAGAATAAAAACGTAGCCCATTATATTTTATAGTTCTAACACCTGTACAAAAAGCAAGTATACTCCTTTCGTGTTCTGAATAGACTGTAGTTTGTTTTTTTACTTCAGCTGTATCTTCTATTTCTGTTGTATTGGCAATACCAATAAACAAAGATTTACCTGCATAACTATTTTTAGTTAAACTATCTAATACCTGTTTTGAAAATTTTCTATCGTCATACCAAGTACTAGGATCAATAACAATATAATTATCAAATAACTTTTTATGTTTGGCCAATACGTTAAGTGCAAAAATGCCACCAAAGCTATGTCCCACGAGGGTTCTGTAGTTACTTACAGGATATTTTGAAGCAACATACTTAATAATATCATTTTCTAAAAAACGGGTAAACCTATCAGCGCCGCCGGTTTCTTTGGTATATGGCATTAATTTACTTTTTGCAATTGGATACGGTGTTAATTCGTTTGTTCTATTATAGGGAGGTATACACACTACAATCATTTTTGGAATCATCATGTCTCCTGCAAACTCAGAAAGTTCTTTTACCATACCTGCCACAGACAAATAATGGGATCCTCCATCAAGTACATAAAGCACTGGATAACGAGCGGCACTATCTTTTTTATCGCGAACTTCGTTTGGCAAATACACCAAAAAGTTTCTACTTTCTTTATATTCATTTGAATACACGCTATCGGCTGTTCCTAAATAAAATTGAGCTTGCGTTTGAATGCAAAATAGAAAAGCTACAACTGATAAAATATTACTTAACGACATAAATATGTATTTGGAATCATTACAAGGATAATTACATTTGTTTGTATCAGCTAAATTAATTGAAATGAACTTATTAACCGTTCGAGCCACCATTAAGGCTCCCCTAAATAAGGTTTGGAACTGCTGGACAGAAGCAGCGCAGGTGCAACACTGGAATTTTGCCAGTTCAGATTGGCACTGCCCTGCGGCTTCTAATAATCTGATTGTCGGTGGTGAATTTCATTATACCATGGCCGCCAAAGACAAAAGTGCACAATTTGATTTTTGGGGAACCTATCAAGTAATAGAAATTAATAAAAGAATTGAAATAGTGCTTGGTGATGGAAGAATAATGAAAGTACTATTTGATGAAACACAAGACGGCACCATTGTAACTGAACAATTTGAGCCAGAAAATCAAAATCCAATTGATTTACAACAAGCAGGCTGGCAAATGATTTTAGATAATTTTAAAAACTATGTAGAACAAGGTACATAAAATCTTTTCTACTTAGCAAATTTATCAAAAGCACAAAAGACAAAATTTTGAATAGCTCCCGAAGGTGTTATATGATCTTCTCGCTTACATTCAATATTTCTAAATTGAGCTTCTTTAAATTGTTCTTTTAGCGAAGTTTCATCGTATTGTTTAATATTTAATCCGCTACACTTAGTTGGTCCATCAACCGAAAATGTTCCAATGATAACCTTATCATTTGCTAAATTTTTGACAACTTCAACATACTTTGCAATATCAGTTGCATTGGTTTGAAAGTGAAACGCGGCTCTATCATGCCACAAGTCATATTTTCGATTTGATTTAAAATCTAAGATATCGCCTACAATCCAATTTATTTTATTAGCCTGTTCCCCCAATCTATTTTTTGCACGAATGATTGCTGCTTCTGAAATATCCAAAACAGAAATATTAGAATATCCCTCAGATAATAAATAATCTACTAGTTTACTATCACCTCCACCAACATCTATAATTGAAGCATCTTTTGGTATATGCATGCTTTTGATAAATGTTAAAGAAATAGTAGGCTCTTCTTGTGTCCAACTAACCTCATGAGGTTGTTTTGTGCTATAAATGTTTTCCCAATGGGACTTCAACTGTTGATTCATAGTACAAAACTGATATTATAAATAATCAAATTCTGTAACTAAAGTCACAAATAAAAAATCAGCAAAAATTGTAGATGGCTTAGGTATGACTAATTAGTAACTGGAACCAATTGTACCGGAAATTCGGAAATCAAAGATAGCATATCAACTAAGTAGTATTTATGGGATAGGCCTGTAATGATTGCGATTTTTTTGGGACTTCGCTGTTTGGCAATCTCAATAATTTTATTAACCATATATTGATTACGTGTATCCCAGAACCTATTTTGAAATGTATAGGCAGCTAAAATGGTTGAATCCATATTATAATAACCAGCTATGCTAGCAATTTGATTTTCCATTTTTTTTATTGTCATACTTTTTCGAAAAACAGAATCTTGATTAATAAATGAAAGTGGAGAAAACATGAATTGATTATAATAAGCATCTTGTAGTTTAATAAAAGTGTCATATTGTAAACTATCACTCAAATTCATTTTTAGTTGGCCCATTGCTTCATGAAAAGCATCATAGGTTGTAATAAGATTTTTAATAAAGGTTTTACGCGGTTTAATGATGGTATCAAACCCAAGCATAGGAACCATTTTATGATGTCGCTTGTATTTTTGTAGGGCCAACTGCTCCATAGGTGGCTTAGCAATTTTTAACCGGTAGGCGGTAAACAATCCAAATACATATTTAAAGTCTTCCTCGTCTTCCCATAAAATAACATCTGGCTGAAACTTAGCTAGGGCACTATACAAAGAGTTGTGTGTAATTTTTTTATTACCAGAATGCACCGTTCCTAAAACTAAAATTTGAGGAACATACTTTGTAGATTGAGCATAAAGACTATGACAATTCAACAATAGTAGTAAGAAGAAGAAATATTTTTTCATACTTTAAATACTATACCGCTCCTTTAAAATGTGCAAATGGTGTAAAGCATGGCCAAAAATGATGAAGCCTAGTGCATTTACAGAAATTGGTTTATCGCTTGCAGTACCCAAGCTTTTCATTTGATCATCTGTAAAAGAAGCAAATAATAAGTTGGTTGATTGTCTTACAACACGCCATTCAACTAACATGTCTTTCCAATTTCTATTGGCGGCTGTTGCATTATTAGCATACTCATTTTCGTCAAATCCGGGAATGGGTGTTTTTTCTTTTCTAGAAATGGCAAGTGCCCGGTAGGCAAATATGCGCTCTGTATCAATTACGTGCTGAAACATTTGCTTAATAGTCCATTTGCCAGGCGCATAAGCATAATTTATTTTTTCTAGTGGAATAGCATCCCAAAACTCAGTGATACGTTGATTGTATTGTTGAACTAAAATAGCGTAGTCTTTACCACTTGTGTAATTGATGTATGTTTGGTAGAAACTACCATATTCAGATGTGCTTGGTCTAGACATAAATAATTTTGAATGAAATTAGTAAAAAAGATACAGGTAAGTAGTTTAGTATTCAAATATCTTTGCGTTTAAGTTATACTTACAATATAAGCTCATCAATATTTCATAGTTATGAAGCATATCATTTTTGCGGCGCTTTTTCTGTTAGTTGGATCTTGTGCTGCAAATGCACAATCAACTATTAAAATAATAGTTCAAAATTCAAAAACAAAAGAACCTCTATCTGCTGCTACTGCTAAATTAATGCCCTTCAATAAAACAGCTATCGCTGATAGTTTAGGTGTTATTTTTTTTGAAAAAGTACCGAATGGAGCTTATACACTATCCATTTCCTACGTTGGATGTATAGATCAAACAATAAATATTACAACGCCACTGATCTTAGACACAACTTTACATGTTTTAATGGAAGAAATTGAAGAAGAAGAGGAAGAAGAAGATGTTATAGTAACTTCTACGCGTATTAGTAGAACCATTACCAATACACCAACAAGAACAGAAGTAATATCTGGTGAAGAACTTACCGAAAAGGGCAACATGAAACCCGGTGATATTAGAATGCTCCTAAACGAAAGTACAGGTATTCAAACCCAACAAACATCTGCATCTTCTTACAATGCAGGTATCCGCATTCAGGGGCTTGATGGACGATACACACAAATACTTAGAGATGGATATCCCATGTATGGAGGATTTGCATCCAGCCTTTCTCTATTACAAATTGCGCCGCTGGATTTAAAACAAGTGGAAGTTATTAAAGGTGCTGCATCCACTTTATTTGGTGGCGGAGCTATTGCAGGTCTCGTAAATCTTGTATCTAAAACGCCCACAGATAATAGGGAACTTAACTTTTTATCCAATGCAACCACTGCAGGTGGTATCGACCTTAGTGGCTTTTATAGTGAGAAATATGGAAAGGTTGGACTCACGGTTTTTACTTCGAGAAATAGTAACCGCGCTTTTGATCCAGCAGCAATTGGACTTACGGCGATACCAAAGTTTGAACGTTATACCATCAACCCTCGACTTTTTATATATGCCAATAAAACAACCGCCGATGTGGGTGTCACGTATATTTCAGAAAATAGAACGGGTGGTAGCATGAACTACATTAATAATAATGGTACTGGCTTTTATGAAAAAAATGATACAAAGAGATTTACCACTCAATTTGGCATCAAGCACCGTTTAACAGAAATTAGCAACATTCAATTTAAAAATAGTTTTAGCAGATTTAATAGAGCGCTACTCATTCCAAATTATTTTTTTGATGCATTACAACAATCTTCTTTTTCTGAGTTAACCTGGAATAAAAATGGATCCAATTCGGACTGGGTGATTGGTACAAATTTGGTAACAGAAAAATTAACTGAAGTGCCAAACGGTATAGATCGTAAACGTGATTATCATTTAAACACATTTGGTGTTTTTATACAAAACGCATGGAGTGTTCATGAAAACATTACAATCGAAACTGGACTTAGGGGAGATTATGTAAACGAATTTGGTTTTGAATTACTTCCGCGTATTTCAACGATGTTTAAAATTTCGCCTACGTTAACTACACGCATTGGCGGTGGCTATGGGTATAAACCACCTACTATTTTTACAGAAGATGCAGAAGGAAGACAATTTAGTAGCATCTTACCCATTGATATGATTAATGCTAGAAACGAAAGGTCAAAAGGCTTGAATTGGGATATTAATTATAAAACAAAATTTGGAGATCTAGGCTTTAGCTTTAACCAACTATTTTTTTATACCCATCTAGCTCGTCCGCTCGTGTTAAACAATACAGCTGGATTTAATTTGGCGTTTGAAAATGCAAACGGAAGTATCGACACCAAAGGCATGGAAACCAATATAAGACTTACCTACGCCGACTTTAAATTGTTTATAGGATATACATATACCAACGCAAATACGAATTTTGATAATACAAAGCAGTGGTTGCCACTCACAGCACGTCACCGTTTAAACAATGTATTGATGTATGAGATTGAAGACAAACTAAAATTGGGACTAGAAGCTTACTATTTTAGCAAACAACGTTTAAGCGATGGTAGTTTTGGAAAGTCTTATTGGATAACAGGTTTTATGGCAGAAAAACTTTGGGAAAAATGGTCCGTGTTTATCAATTTTGAAAACTTTACAGACACAAGACAGTCAAAGTTTGATAAAGTGTTTACAGGCACTATACAGGATCCTATTTTCAGAGATATTTATGCCCCTGTTGATGGATTTGTAATAAATGGTGGGATTAAAATACGCTTGTAAATATTACTGACCTGCAGCTCTGTTAAACTGATATTCGTTTCTTTTAATCCACTTTTCTGTACCACTAAATTTTACTTCCTTAACAATAGAGAATGTATTTGATTGCAACAGATAGATATGTCTTAAAATAGCTTTTTTGTTGTCATTTCCATCAACTCCATCTTTTTCTGTTATCATTTTGAAACCACTGGATGCGTCTTTTGTAAATGCTATTATTTTATCCGTTCCAAATAAATCGTTTGTGATGTAGGTAGTGTCCTTGGCATTGGCGTGCGGCTCTTTTGGATATTCGTAAGCCATGATATAACCTTTTTTATTTGCCGTTAAAGCAATTTTAATATTGGCTAACATGGTAAATGGTTGACCTGTTGAATAGTCTAGATAAGTAAGTTTGCCCTCCCATGTTCCAACCGAATTAGATAAATCGTTTATTGCAACTCGCTGAGCATGTGAAAATCCGCAGATAAATATCACTAGAATAAATAAAATGTATTGTTTCATATAAAAATCATTTCAATTTTTTGTTATCTGCAACTAAACTTCCGCAGGGTATAAATGCTGTATCTTTTCCTATAGAAATTTTATAAAATAATTTTTCGCCTTTTAATACTATTGATGCACGTGCAGACCCATTAATTTCGTGCATAAATACAGGGATATAAAAATAATAGTCCTTTTTAGGATCAATCGTTTTTATCAAAGTTTTTACCTGCCTCGTGTTATCATTTAAAAGAAATTCAAAACCAGTTAGTCCATAGTTGAATAACTGTTCTTTTTCATGACTCATTGTGTCTTTAGGAAGCAGTATTTTGATATGAGCATCTGGAGATTGTAAATAAGTAATATCAGGAAACGTAACCTGTAATTTAATGGGTGTGGATGTTTGATTATTTATACGCGTCCAAAATACGACATGATTATATTTAATGCCTTTCAAATTGTATTGACCACCTCCTTTGGGTAAGCTATGCGTAAAAATCACATCCTTTTGGTTAGCAAAGGAGTACTTAACTTCTGTGTCAATCCAATTTCTTATTGGACCCACCTGCCCATAAGTGCATATATAAAATAGAGATAGAATGAAAAAGGCTGAAATTTTCATTTTGATTTACAGGAAAGACTTTATTACATCTCTGAAAATCAAAAATAGAAATACAAGTACACCCACAATAATTTCGTTGCGGTACTTTTTAACAAATTGAGATAGCTTATTCATTATATAAAAATTTATTTGTCATTTATTGTGATGCTAAGTAGGTCTTACTTAAATCTTGTTTTACTAAAAGTACATAAAATTTGTAATATGATTTATTTCTAGGAAACTGATGGAGCAGGAAATTTATGTCTAAAATCAAACGAGTTAGGAGAAGGTCCGTTTGTTTGCAAAAAACTTAATTTATCTACTGCCTCTTGCATTGTAGGAATATGACCTTCTGGAATCCACCACATCGCGGTATGTGCTGAACCATAAGTCAAAAACCACTCTTTTCTTCTCTTTAAAAAATCAGAATGAAATGTACGATACATAAAGTTTTCAAGCGTTTCAATACTTTTCCAAACAGATACATTTATGATAATTGTTTCGTCATTATAAGGATTTAAACTTGTGGCATTATTGTTTTCATCCTTTAATCTCCAAACAAAGCCTTCACTTTTTTCTGCAATTTGATTTACAGCGTCTAAATTCTCAACAAACTCTTTCATAATCGGGTCATTAATGTCAACCCCTTTCATTTTTGCAATATTGATTTCTGCAATAAAATAGTGACTCATATATTGATCAAATTTTTAGCAAATAAAATTATACATCTTATTCGAATACTTCTTTTAATTTTCCAAAACTATTATTGTATATTTTTCCTTTCTTGGGGTGTGTAAATTTTAAACCTGACCAAATTGAATTAATACTAAGACAAGTACTTTCTACAAGTCCAAAATCATATCCCAATTTTATTACTGATTTTATATTTAAATCAGTTCCAATTTTTCCGCCTTTAGGCCAAGAAACCCAAAGCATTCCTTTTGGCTTCAAATGTTTTTTTAATTTAGGAAAGTAGTCAATAAATTCTTTCTGTGTTATAACAAACAAATGAATATAATCTAACTCTTGTTCAATCTTTTCATGAATATCAAGATTGGGTAAATTTATAGACGCTAACACTTCTTTTTCAGCATTGACGAACAAGGCACTTGAATTTTCTTTAATACCCATTTTCTGAGAAACAGTTTTTATCATCAGCTGCCTTCTATTTTATTGCTTGAATGTAACAAATAGTTTAATTACTAACTTCAGTTTGCACTTTCTTTTTCAATTTGTTCTAGTAAAAAATCTTGTCCAAATGTGAGTTTCTTAGCTAATGCACTATTTGGTTCAATCACTCTCCAAAAAGGTGTGATTTCCTCCAAATGTTTTCCTTGTTGCAGCTTTTCATAATTAGCTTCTGCCACAATTCGCAAAAAAATACCGGTAGTTACAGGACAAGTGTAATCAGCATTGTGCTCTATCGCAAGGTCTTTTCGCAATGTTTTTAAATCTATGCGCTTGCCAACACCTATTTCATTAATATACTGGTCTATCAGTTTTGGCGTAGCGATAAACATTTTGCTACCTGCTGGAATATCAGCAAAGTCAATATCAATTCTTTTAATTTTCGGCTCTTTATTTTCATTTAATTTATCAAGCCAACTTTTCTTGATTGCCATATAGATAATTGTATTTCTAATATACAAAGAAATATAAAGGAATGCCTCCTTTTTACAGGCGTCTTCTATTCATTTAAGAACTGATTCATATCTTTAATTTAGATAAGCCTAAATAAACATATCAATTCATTAAAAAAGAAAATGAACGATGGACAAAACAACTTTAATACAATCTCTTGATGATAGTGCAGCTCAATTTATTGAACTAGTGAAGGATTTAAATAAAGATGAATTTGAAGTTAATGTAAATAATAAATGGTCGGCAGGTCAAGACCTGGTGCACTTAATTAAAGTACTACAAATAGTGAATATTGGCTTTACACTACCAAAACCAATTTTGCGTTTAGTGTTTGGTATCAATAAAATGGAGAGTCGTTCTTTTGAAGATCTCAGGCAGTTATATAAAAATGCACTAGAAGGCGGCGCAAAAGCTCCAACAATTTATATCCCAAAACCAGTTTCACATACTAAAAAAGATAGTTTAATTCAAAAGTATGCGTCATTGAATAAATCGTTTATCGGTAAATTAAATGACCATACTCCACATGACCTAAATAGTTATAGGTTACCTCATCCTATCTTAGGAAAAATATCATTAGTGGAGCTTGCTAGCTTCACTTCCTTTCATACATCGCATCATTTTGATGTATTGAAGTCAAAACTGGCTAATTTAAACAACAAATAAAAACTTACTTCCCACTCCAAGCGTCCATGATACCTGCTTTAATATCAGTGTAGCTTGTGAAAAGATAAACTACTAAAACAATAATGAAAATTGTTTTCCAGTGGGTTTTTACAAGCGTTTTTAGATCATTTAAGAACTGATTCATATCTGTGATTTGAAGGGTTAAATTTCTTCTATTATTGAAGTTCCTGATGAAAAATCTCCGGAAGTCCATTGCCAAGTTTCGTGTAATCGAATTTTCCCGTTAATTAATATCTCAGGTTTTGAAAAGCACTTACCGGTCATAATTTCCTTGTTGATATTGATTTGATGATAACACATTTCAATACATCCCTCTTCATTAACTAACCCAATTAAGTGACCGTGAATTATTTTACCCCCTTTATATTCAGAAGAAATGATATTTCCTTCTTGTTTGTAATAAAATATGGTTTCTGATGATGTTTCCCCGTTATCAGTATTTTGAATAGGTCGAAATGACTTGTGATTGTAGTTAATCATTCTGTTTTCAAATTTTTCATTAAAGTTAATTAAAGAAAAAACAAAAGATGCAACTATAATCGGGTGATTGAGTATGTTACCATTAGGAAATTATTTAACAAGGCCACTTTCGTCAATCTTAAATAACCACTCTTGGTCATAGCAGTCATTGGATACATTTACTGTTTTACAAATTTGTTTCGTTCCCTCAATTTGGTATAAATTATCCTCGACTGCAGCAATTCTTAATCCATAATCGTTCAAGAATTCTCCATAGGTTTTTTGCCAAAGAATTTCTCCTTGAGAACTAACTTTTACTATTAATAGATCATAATTTCCTTTCCCAAAAGAGCTTGAAGAGCCAATTACAATGTAACTGCCGTCTTTAGTTCTAATTACCTGACTTGCCTTGTCATAACTTGTCCCTCCAATGATAATCTTCCATAATATCTTACCCTTAATGTCTTTTTTGACAAGCTCAATATCGCATTCATTTTTAGTGCCACAGTTGATAGTAGAAACAGAAATGATAGAATTGTCATTTGGTGCAACAAACAATGATTTTAAATCTTTATAAAATAGTGTGCCAAATATCAAAATGATAAGCACCAATAGTGTTTTCCAGTTTCTTTTAGTTAAAGTTTTAATATCTACAAAAAGGTTACTAAAGTTGGAAATGACAATTTTGAATTCAAATTTACCATCATTAGTTCCCGTTGGAAATTCATTCAATTTTACATCTAAAGCTGCGCCGATAGCATTTAGAGAGTAAATACTTGGGGTTACCTCACTATTCTCAATCCTTTGAATGGTTCTTACCGCAATACCACTCTTTTCAGATAGTTCTGTTTGAGTAACCCCCTTTGAAATTCTGATTTCTTTTATGTGTTCTCCTATTTTCATTTTACAAATGTATAAGGAATAAACGGCAGGAAAAACGACTTCTACACGTCATATAGGTGACAGGTTAGAGAATTTAGGTTATGTAACTTCTTAAAAAGATGCAACTATAATCGGGTGATTGAGTATGTGACTATCAAGAAATTAAAAAATTGAAGCCTCTATTCTCAATGATTTAGCAAAAAAATAATAGTATTACATTATGAATTTAAATCTAGAAACTGAGCGGCTTTATATCAGACCATTAATGATTAAGGACGTTGATTTTATTTTACAATTATTAAATAGTAAAGGTTGGATTCAATTTATTGGAGATAGAAATGTTAAAGATATTAAAGCTGCAAATGACTACATCCAAAGAATTTTATTGAATAATAAATTTTTTTATTCGGTTTTTGAAATCAAGGAAACTAATACGCCTATTGGGATAGTTACATTTCTGTATCGTGAAAATAAAAATTACCCTGATATTGGTTTTGCAATGTTGCCCCAATATGAAAAAAAAGGGTATGCATTTGAAGCAGCAAACAATTATTTAAAGGAACTTAATAAAAATCAGGTTGGGAAGATAATTGCTATAACAAAACCAGATAATGAAAATTCAATCACTCTTTTAAAAAAATTAGGACTCGTTTTTGAAAAATCTTATAGTGAAAATGATGAAATACTAGATATGTATTCAACATTAGTTTAAACCATTAAATTGTTTGACATACTAAATTGGTAGAAAAAAAGATGAAACTAGCCTAACTCACTGACGGACAACAAAAAAGGCGACATTACTGTCGCCTTGTGCACTCTTGCTCCCCTTTTCGACGAAAGATGCAACTATAATGCGATGATTGAGTTGGTAGCTATTCGAAAATTGAGGGGTTGAACAACTTGTCAATTTGCGAGAGGTTTAAGATAATAATGTAAAGCATACATTACATTATGTAATTTATGCTTATCTTTATTAAAATTAAAGGTTATGGAAAAGAATAATCATTTGAACGAACGTGTATTGATATATGCCATTCTTTGGTGCTTAAGTTATATCGGAAGTATTTTCGCGATTAAGATGCTAACAATACCAGTTGAGGCAAGCATTATGTTAACTATTGTTTCTGCCTCGGCGTTCGCTCTTTTCATTTACAAGTTTTTTCGAAGTATATATTTTATGGATGAGGTTCAAATAAAACTTCAAATGGAAGCATTTGTTTTGGCATTTGCTTTGGGTTTATTTCTTCTTATGACACTTGGTTTGATTGACCTTTATTTAGATTTAAATTCACAAGATTGGAATTATAGATTCCTGGTTCCAATTTTCATTCTATTTTATTTTATTGGTCTTTTCATCGCAAAACGTAAATATAATTTTGAAGATGAAAAATTTAATTAAAGTAGAAAGGGCAAAGAAAAATTGGACTCAGGCAATTCTTGCAGAAAAAATAGGTGTTTCAAGACAAGCAGTAAACGCAATCGAGACAGGTAAGTTTGTTCCTTCTACTATTTTAGCATTGAGAATGGCTATTGTTTTTGAAACAAATGTCGAATCCATTTTTCAACTTGAAGAAGATGAATGTTCATAATTCATAAAGTACTGCAGATAAAACCTAGTTGCATCATTTGAAAAATTTTCATTTTTCGAATGGAAAAGATGCAAAACCTCTAACTCCCTGACGGACAACAAAAAAGGCGACATTTCTGTCGCCTTGTGCACTTTTGCTCCCCCTTCTGGACTTGAACCAGAGACCCTCTGATTAACAGTCAGATGCTCTAACCAACTGAGCTAAGGAGGAATATGTTTCCCACGGTTGAGTACCACGGGGTTGCAAAAATAGGAAAATTTGCAATCTGGCAAAATCTAGTTGCAAAAATCATTAAAAAACAGGGCTAAAAAGCAACATAAAGGCCATCTTCCCGCATTTGGGTCGGGTATGTTTTTAAATAATAGCCTTCGCCGCTGGTATTCCGCCCATTTTGGAGGCTAAACCGGTACCGGTGTAGCGGACATACCACCATTCCGGCGGCGTCTATAAAGCCATCTGCCATGATACCGCTGGCATGTGGGCACTTTTGTGCAAAAGCAAATATTTGATCCTGAAATTTACCGAGGGTTA
>Ga0315907_10003752_pt1 | contig 17585 bp, 15 predicted proteins | sample LakEriMetagenome_3_FD_203525 | JGI IMG/M metagenome (GOLD analysis project Ga0315907, IMG submission 203525) | Freshwater fungal communities from buoy surface, Lake Erie, Ohio, United States - Buoy 12 MA123 | ecosystem: Environmental > Aquatic > Freshwater > Lake > Lake biofilm | place: USA... | reverse complement strand
TACCAAGGAGTCAACGCATCTGCCGGGGGTGTCTATCACACAGAATGGGCAACGTTTCGCGCATCGTATTCTTCGGGATACAGAGCGCCTCACTTGACGGAGTTGCTTTCGAATGGTTTTCATCACGGGGCTTTGCGATATGAAATTGGCGACGCTGATTTGAATCCCGAGTATGCGCGTCAGGCGGATGTTACAGTGGAGCTTACAGGAGAGCATTTGGTTTTGCTCTACAATCCATTTGTGAATGCCATACGCGATTATATCTATCTGCAGCCTTTAGGATATGATGTAGACGGAATTCCGGCTTTTGCCTATGATGTGTTGTCGGAGGTGGCGTTTTATGGCAACGATGTCGGAATTCATTACCACCCGCACTTTGCGCATGATCTTCATTTCGAGACTACCTGGTCATACATAAACACACGAACCCCGACCGACAGCAGCGTGTCGCTGCTGCCACCCCAACGATTGCAGACTACACTGAAGTATTCGTTCGACAGGAATCGCAAGTTTGGCTTGCGTGAAGTGAATGTGATGCATACGTTCATGGATGCTCAGCGAAAAGTAGCGTTCATGGAAACACCCAGCGAATCATACAATGTGCTTGATGTGGCTATGGCATTTGAACTAACCGGCAAGCAGCGTTGGGAATTTCGATTGGGTGTGAAGAATTTGTTGAATGAGCAATACATCGATCACTTGTCGAGGTTGAAAAACATTGGCATGCCGGCTCCCGGACGCAATGCCTACGTCAGTATTCATTTCAAATTATAAAATCAATCCATCAGATGAAATACAAAATCTTATTTTTTGCTGTAATTGTTTCTGTATGCACCATTTCATGTAAGAAGAAGTGCCATGAATGTCATTATGATTTCAATGGTTCTATAGTTGAAATAGGTGAATTTTGTGGCGATGACTTGGCAGCTATCGAGGCGTCCGGTTATGTCGTTGCGGACACTACTTATGAAGTTCATTGTGAAGAACATTAAATGCTGTTGCTTTTTCATTTCCGTGATGTATTTCAACCTTCTTCGGAATTGAGCTGAGTTGCGCAATCGTTCTAATTGTTTGTTCGTACCTTCGCTCTATGCCCGGAAATTCTTTTGGAACTCTTTTTCGTCTTACCACATTTGGTGAGTCTCATGGTCCAGCCATTGGTGGTGTCATCGATGGTATGCCTGCGGGTATCAAAGTCGAAATTGATTACGTGCAATACGAACTTGATCGTCGTAAGCCCGGTCAGAGTGCCATAACTACAACCCGAAAGGAATCTGATCGTATCCAAATTCTATCGGGTATTGTGGATCAAACCACATTGGGAACTCCCATCGGATTCCTTCTGTACAATGAAGATCAGCAGCCATCTGACTATGATGAGCTTGCAGAGGTGTATCGCCCCGGCCATGCGGATGAAGTATGGGATAAGAAGTTCGGCATACGCGATTATCGCGGAGGAGGTCGCAGCAGTGCTCGCGAAACGGCTGCGCGCGTTGCAGGGGGAGCGTTTGCGAAAATTCTGCTCGCCAAGGCAGGCGTATCGATTCAAGCATATGTGCACAGTGTAAAGCATATTCAAGTGCCTGTGCGCCATGATGAGCTTGACTTAACACAGGTAGATACTAATTGGGTTCGCTGTCCGCATGAAGAAACTGCTGCTGAAATGCTTGCTTGTATCGAAGAAGCGCGCGATGCAGGCGACAGTGTAGGAGGTACAATCTTGTGCGTTTGTAAAGCATTGCCGGTTGGTTTGGGTGAGCCTGTTTTTGATAAACTGCATGCCGTTCTCGCTCATGCGATGCTTTCCATCAACGCCGCTCAAGGTTTTGAATTAATCGATGGTTTTGCTAACACACAGTTAAACGGATCAGAGAATAACCTGCGTTCGAACGGAGTTTCCGGTGGCATATCGAATGGAAATGACCTGGTGTTTCGAGTTGCCTTTAAACCGGTCTCAACTATTCGCAAGCCGCAAGAGGCAAAAAATACGGCAGGAGAAACCGTCATACTTGAAGCAGCAGGTCGACATGATCCATGTGTATTACCGCGCGCTGTGCCTATCGTAGAAGCCATGGCAGCGCTGGTGATTGCCGACATGCATTTGCTTCAAGCTCGATAATTACGATTCACTCACCTCAAATTCAATTTCCGGAATGTCTTGAAGTGCCTTCAGCGCCTCGGTTTCGATATTCACTTTATTGAAGTTATTCGATGGTAAGAGCAATTCACTTTGCTCGTGAATAACACGCATGCGAACTTGCGTTTTTCCGGAGCCATTTTGAAGCGTGGTTGCGATACGTTCTACGAGGCTGTCATTCAGTTTCTGCATCGGTATTAGGATATCGAGATAGCGGCCCATTTTGGTGCGAATGTCACAGAGTAGTTCCATGCGATTTATGCGGAATTCCAGACCGTTCACTTCCTGACCAAAACGCTTCGGCTGTACTCGTCCTACTACGAAGAGCTTTTCACCGCGCACCACTAGGTGGCGAAACTTCAACCATTCTTCGCCAAACATCATGAAGTCAGAAGTGGTCTCATAATCTTCAAGTTTAAAGCTACCATATGGCTTGCCGTTTTTCGATGTCTTTTCCATTACGTCAACAACAGTTCCGGCGAGTTTTAATTCTCGGCCATTCACGGTGTCAAGCGCTTGCAAAAGAGATAATCCTCCTTTGCTGCAAAATGTGGTTACTTCTAAATTAAAATCGTCGAGTGGGTGACCACTGATGAACATGCCGATTACTTCTTTCTCCTTCGATAGTTGAGTCATGGTATCCCAGGGTTCAACTTTCGGTGCTTGTGGTTCTGCAATACTCGCTTCTTCACTGTCGCCAAAGAGTGAGACCTGTGAGGTGTTTTTATTGTCGCGGACGGCAGCTGCATAACGCACCAATGTCTCCATGTAGGTTTCGTTTTTACCATCGGGAGCGAAATAAGCCGATCGCGAAATACCAAACGCATCGAGGGCACCGGAAAGGGCAAGATTCTCAATCGTTTTTTTGTTGGATGCACGAGCATCAACTCGACTTAGAAAATCGAAGATGGTAGGTATGCGTCCTTTCTTTTGTTCAGCTATGATGCTTTCCACAGCACTTTCTCCAACGCCTTTTACGGCAGCGAGTCCAAATCGGATTTCGCCTTTGTCGTTCACACTGAAGAGCGATTTAGATTCATTAACGTCAGGCCCGAGAACAGGTATCGATTGCTTCTTGCATTCCTGCATAAAGAAGCTTACCTGTTTGATGTCGCTCATGTTGTTGCTCAATACGGCTGCCATGTATTCTGCGGGATAGTGGGCCTTTAAATAGGCTGTTTGGTAGGCTATCCATGCATAGCACGTAGAGTGCGACTTGTTGAAGGCATAGCTGGCAAAGGCTTCCCAGTCGGTCCAGATCTTCTCGAGTTTATCTGCCGGGTGTCCGTTGGCGCTGGCTCCTTCAACGAATTTTCCTTTCATTTTATCGAGAACATCCTTCTGCTTTTTACCCATCGCTTTTCGCAGTACGTCGGCTTCTCCTTTGGTAAAACCGGCCAGCTTTTGCGAAAGCAACATCACCTGCTCCTGATAAACCGTAATACCGTAGGTGTCCTTCAGGTATTCTTCCATATCCGGCAAGTCATACGTGATGGGCTCCTGTCCATTCTTGCGTCGCACGAAGGATGGGATGTATTCCAGTGGACCCGGACGGTACAGCGCGTTCATGGCAATGAGGTCATCAAACACGGTAGGCTTGAGGTCCTTCATGTATTTCTGCATACCGTCACTTTCGTACTGGAAAATGCCCACAGTGTGGCCGCGTTGGAAGAGTTGATACGTTACTTCATCATCAATGGGTATTGCTTCAATGTCGATGTCAATATCATGTCGTTGCTTGATGATGCGCAAGGCATCTTTAATCAACGTGAGTGTCTTCAAACCCAAGAAGTCCATCTTTAACAATCCCGCGCTTTCTACCACAGAGTTGTCGAACTGTGTGCAAAACATGTCGCTGTCTTTGGCGGTCGACACGGGTACATAATTGGTAATGACATCCGGAGTAATAATGACACCACAGGCGTGTATGCCTGTGCTTCGCACCGATCCTTCAAGAATACCGGCAAGTTTAACTACGCGTCCTTCATGGGAATCTTCGGCGGCATAGGCACGCAGTTGCTTTGCATTTTGCAAATCATCACCGCTTAGCTCATCGCTCAGTTTTTTCTCATCCCACTTCAATAGGTCGCTCAAATCCTGATTGTCGGGCATGCACTTGGCAATGCGGTCGGTGTCGGGCAGGGGGAGCTCAATCACACGACCTGCATCGCGAATAGCTGATTTACCTCCCATGGTGCCGTAGGTAATAATCTGCGCCACCATATTCGCTCCGTATTTGTTACGAACGTAGTCGATGACTTTATCTCGACCTTCATCATCGAAGTCGATATCGATATCGGGCATGCTTACACGTTCCGGATTCAGGAAACGCTCAAACAGGAGTTGATACTTGATGGGGTCGACATTCGTGATTCCAATGCAATAGGCCACCGCGCTTCCTGCGGCACTTCCGCGGCCTGGTCCTACGCTAACGCTCATTTCGCGTGCCTTGTTACAGAAGTCCTGTACAATCAGGAAATAACCGGGATAGCCGGTGTTGGCAATTGTGGCTAACTCAAAATCGAGTCGTTCGCGTATTTCATCTGAAATTGCTCCATATCTTTTTTCTGCACCTACGTAAGTGAGATGTCGGAGGAAATTATTCTCGCCTCTCTTGCCGCCGTCGGTCTCGTCGAGTGAGTCTTGAAATTCGGAGGGGATGTCAAACTTTGGAAGCAAAACTTCACGCGAAAGTTTGTATTGCTCGCAGCTGTCGGCTAGAATGCGAGTATTGGTAACGGCTTCCGGTAAATCAATAAATAGTGCCGCCATTTCTTGTGGCGTTTTCAAATAGTATTGATTGTTGGGTAACCCTAATCGAAATTCGCGTCCGCGCTTTCCGATGTATTTTTTTGGTCGAGAAACAAACTCGCCTTCACGCACGCAGACTAGTGCGTCTTGCGCTTCGCTGTCTTTTTGCTCAGTATAGTATGATGAGTTGGTGGCTACGTATTTCACGTTATGTTTCGCGCACAGGTTCAGAGTAATTCTGTTTACGTGCTCTTCTTCTTCGAGGCCATGGCGCATAATTTCCGCGTAGAAGTTTTCACCGAAGTTTTCTTTCCACCATACAAAAGCTTCTTCAGCTTTCTCTTCACCTTCGTTGAGAATCTTGTATGCTACCTCGCCATACATTCCTCCTGTTAAAGCGATGATATCCTCTTTGAATTGCAGTAATGTATTGCGGTCTATCCGAGGAACGTAATAGGAACCTTGTGTATGCGCGAGCGACGATAAGTGCGCCAGGTTGTGGTATCCTTTTTTTGTCTTCGCGAGAAGTACAATCTGAAAACCGTTGTCCTGGTTTTTTTTGTCGTGCATATCACGACACAAATTCACCTCACATCCAACGATAGGTTTGACCTCTGATTTTAGTGCGGCACTTACGAATTGAAATGCGGCCATCATATTGGCATGGTCGGTAAGCGCTAATGCAGGAGTAATACCTTCAGTCGCCCAGCTTTTGGCTTTGTTTACGATGCTTTTAATGTCGGAGGTGCTTTGCATGCCCGTAACACTGTATTGGCTATGCACGTGGAGATGCACGAATTGGGCTGCCAGCGTTTCAATTTCACCCGAGGCTTGTATTGTATCACTTGCCGATTCGCCTGGAGTGCTTTCAGTCGATGGTGTTGACTTAAAGTTGGATGCTGCTAATTGCGGTGCTTCGTAAGTAATCGTATGGGCAGTTTCGATTTCCTTGAGACGAATTACACCTGCGATAATGAGTCCGAAGAAACACTTGGCCGTGGCGTCAACGTCATAAGCCGCATCGTGCGCCTCAGCAAACGGAGCATTGAAAAGCTTTTGGTGAAGCTCTGTTAGTGTGGGCCATTTGAATTTACCATTTCTGCCGCCCGGCAAAGCGCAAAAGTCTGTTGAAAGATCTTTCGTATCCAACGACTTCTTCGCACTCAATGTGTTCTCAAGTCCCTTACGTAATAATTCGCACCCCATGATGTTGAGGTCGAATTCGATGTTGTGCCCTGCTATGTAGTCGCATAGTTCGAGATCGCTCAGAAAACGCTCAATTACTTCTGACAATGGCAATCCTTCGCGCATGGCGCGATCAGTGGAAATACCATGCACTTTTTCCGCGTTGAATGGAATGGTGAAGCCATCGGGTTGAACAATGAGGCTTTGAGCCGAAAGAAGTTTGCCGTCGACACTATGCAGTTGCCAAGCGATTTGCACAACGCGCGGCCAGTTCGCAAAATCGGTAAGCGGAGCATTCCAATTGCCGGGCAGTCCGGTGGTTTCGGTATCAAATATCAGGAACATGATGTAGGCAAATTAGGTTGTTCAACCGGTCGTTAATCCGTATGAATCAAGGCTTCCAAAAGTAGCTACCTACGTCGCCGCTATGCGAGGTTGTTGACAAATTTTGATAGCTACGATTTGTCGCCGCTGCGTGGAGTGTCCCACCAGTTCTTACTATTTTTCCGGTAAGTAATACGCAGATGTCCTTGGAACAGAAAACTATGGCGAGCTGTTTCGGTCAAAGCAGGCTCATTGTGCCCCAAAACAGCGGTTGCATAGGAGTCTAATGTGAATCGCGGATACCAGGTCACGGTGGACTCCAACGTAAAAATAATGGAGCCTACTGAGAAGGCGTGCCAGCCCGTGCCGCCTGTGCCATGAACTTGACTTGTGATGCTTCGATACTTTTCATCGTTCGAGAGATACACGTGCTCTCCGTACTTGGCTGCAAATGGTAAATTCCAGCTATAGCCGCCACCCAATTGGATATACCACCGAGTGCCAAGTGGTCCCGTTTGCTGTACGTCTTTATAGAGACAACGAGGATGGCTTCTCATCAAGATCTCAGCGCTTGCCTGATGAAACCCTGCGCTAATGGGTATGGAGGAATTTTTAAGAGATGTAGTTTGAAATTGGTAGTGAATAAGCCCAATAGCATGCAATCCTCTGGGTGAGAAAATTTCCTGATTCCAACCGAGGCCAATACCTGTGCTTAGACCGATTGGTGTGACTTCAGTTTCAACCCATGGGTGAGATAGTTGATATGTTCGAAAAATTTGGTCAATCACTGGAAAATGCCAGTAACCTGCTTCAATCTGCGCTACCGGTTGCGCGATAGTGACTTGCGCGAGGAGCATCATAATCGCTATGTGGCAATAGGTCTTCACGATGAAATGCCGGTTAGTATTTGCGTCACAGCGCGCACGGCTGTTTCCATGGCACCATGGAGCGTGCCGTGGTGGCCGCCTGAGTGTGTTGCTTCACCTGCAAAGAATATTTTGTTGTTGATGGCGGCGGCCAGCACGTCACGGGAGTCTCCAACTCCCGGTGGATCGTAAGAGCGGCTGCCTTGCCATTGGTGAATTGCACTTTCGGTAATCTGATTGATTGCGCCCGGATAGAGTTGATCAAATTGAGTTTGAATGATGTTCAACGGGTCACCAAAAATGGCCGCAATTAATTCGGCTTGTGTCCCTGAAACTTCAGCGAAAACCCACCCGTCATCTGTAACCTCGAATGATTGCACAATTTCGTTGCCCATTAGTCGTCTGGTACTTAATGGCCAGAGTGCATTTTCCACCTTGAACAATGCGCAGTAGCTCATGTCGATGCCAATTCGGGAAAGTGCATTTTGTTTGGCGTTATTCAATGAAGGTGAAAATGAAATGCTCCCGTTTTTGAGCACGTCGAGTGACACCGTGAGAAGCAGTCGGTCGCATGTGTGGCTTTCTCCCGCTGTATCGTGAACGACAACCGTATTGCCGGAATGGTCAATTGAGGAAACAGGTTTGTTGAATTCAATCGCGTTAATTGCCCGTGAAAGAGCACTTTCAATTACAGCTCTCAATTGATTTCCGGTGATGGTGTATTTCGATTTACCTGCGCTCCAGCGCTGGTGTTGGTTCGCTATGCCTCGAGCACCAATGCGGTCGGCTGAGGTTCCGTAATCCTGGCCGGCTAAAGCATTGTAGATGTGCTCGACGTTGGTACTTACATCTAGCGCTTCGAAATAGGCTTGAGTGCTGATATCGGCGCCATCGAACGTGTTCAGGCTTTCGACGGTTTGAAGCATTTCCCGAAAAAAGGTGTTTTGGTTTGCTTCGGCTTCCGTGTTGAGTGCACCGGAGAAGTAATAAAGATTAGTACCTGATTGTTCGTTCAAGGCGATGTTTTGGTGCCGAAATAGATCATGCAGTACGCTGAATTCTCCTTGCAAGGTGCGTAGTTCGGCGCTTCGAATATATTCTGAGGTCGCAGGTAATGAACGCATTCTGCCTCCCCAATCGGAGGCCGCCTCCAGAATTCGAACTTTGACGCCTTGTTTAATGAGCATTTCAGCGGCGTATAAGCCGGCAATACCTGCACCCACTATGATGACATCTCCTTGGAAATTGCCCTGCTGAATCCAATCACCTTTTTTGCAGGATTGAAGAAATACCGGCATCAGACAAGTGCCTGCGGCCATCCACCCTGTTTGTTGCATGAATTTTCTGCGATTCATCCCAACTTCATCTTTTCTTGAAATGTCCAGGCAATCGTCTTGGCTCGCAGAATGGCCTGTTCGGCCTTTTCCCCTGAAAAGTCTTGCCTTACTGTTTGCTCAAATAGAAGTACCCATTGCGCCAGTGCTTCTTGAGTGAGACCCATGTGCGAATGCTTATCGAAAATATTGGTCGTATAGCCGGGCTCATCTAATAGCACAAATGACCAAAAATGAATCATCCTTGGCTTATGATGAGTGAAGTCGATATGCGTGAAAAAGGGAGCTAGCAGAGCATCATCTAAAACTGCAGAGTAGAAGGTATCTACCAACTTCTCGATGTCACCGTGTTTAGTGATGTCATTTAGCATTATAGTCCTGCAATTGGTGTTTTTTTCGGGTAGGTGACAATGAAGCGTAATTGTTTTTTCTGCGTTTCTCCGGGCTGTAATACCTGCTTCCACGTTAGCTTTCCTGTTGAAGCATCCAGTGTTGCACCGCTTATTTCTTCTTGTTCTACGGTGATTTCTCCGTTTTGTGATACAGGTATTTGATCTTCAATAATCAGTTCGATACTTTGCTTTTTGTTATTCTGAACTGTTATTTCATATGCTTTGCTTGTTGTTTTTTTATTGCCCAACAGATTGCTCTTACAGTAATCACGGAGCATATCGCGCTTCACACTGATGCCGCGGTCTCGGCCCAGCGACAAGTCGAGCGTATCGTTGGCTTGTGTTGGATCAATAAAACCCTTGCCTACGAAGGTGCCTTTGAAATAGATGTTACTTTCCCCGGGAAGTAAAGAGTATTGCGCCCAGTCGCTGATACGCGCTTTAAGGAATGCGTCATTGTCTATTTTGGGTACGGTAATATAAGAGTAAGTGGCATTGAGCGACTCCGTCTTCATCGTCACATCATACTGCACGTTGTCGCTTGGAATTGAGTAAGGAATCGCAATTTTGAATTCAGTATTGATCGTGTTTTGTTGAATGGTTACATAGTCTGAACTTGATTTGCTCTGAATGGACTTCATGTCCTCATATGCTACTGCAGGTGTCTCATTGGCCATAACCGGGCGTCGAGCGCTGCCGGCGATAGCCACTTCTTGATAGACTTGAGCTTGATATAGGTACCACGGATATAGCACGGGTATTTGTCCACCAACAGTCGGATTACCTGTCGAAATGATGAGGTTGACATTTTTCCAGTCAGTACCCGTGCTCTGGTAAACTTTTGCTCGGTATGAAAAAGCGATAGGGGAGTTAACGTCTTCAGCCCGCAGGTCATAAACAGGAACCCAGCCTGCATTGCTTACAAAATAGGAAACCCGAATGGAAGTGTTCACAGCTCTGGCGGCGCTCAGAGCAATGATGATTTCACTTGGATTAATATTGGCTTTTGCATTCATGCTATTAAGAGCATTTTGCAAACGACTTATTTCGATATTATTCAATCGTTCCTTCTCTCCGATTTCCAAGTATTTATAGGAGATTTCGGTTAGGCGGTTTCTGAAAAAATCAGCCATCTCCTTGAGGTCATCAGCAATGAGTGTTGTGTTTTCTCCTTTGATGGTTCGATTGTATTCGAGCATTTGTTTTTCACCAACAAGAACGTCTTTGATAGCGGCCATTTCTTTCTGTTTAAAAAGAGCTTCGTCTAAGCTGTCCTGTAAGGCTCGCTGTCTTGGAGTATTCTGTGCGGTTGTCAGGTAGTTGATTTGATGACGAACTCCGAGAATTGTATATGCTTCGTTGCCTTCGATTTGAATAGAGTTAGCATCAAGCTGCGCCGGAAGACCTGCTATTCGAAGCTGGTTTTCGCCTTCACGAAGTAAAATGGAGCCGGTTTCGCTGACTTGAGCTCCCGACATGAAAACGGTGACATCCGTGATTTTCGTGTCGATCGTTTTAATCTCTTGTTGAGCGCTGCTAATAAGGGCAGTCATGCATAAAATCGCAACGGCTATCTTCTGTACCATGTCTTTTGTTTTGCTGTAAAAATACGTATAGCCAACTTTTCATTTTCAACGTTTTTATCAAGTTGTGCGAACGGCTCATGTATGATAGGTAAAGGAAACTTGATTGGTCTGACTTATCTCATATGCTAATGTGACTGAGTCCATGGTTTTCATCATTTCAATCGACAAACATTTGCCCATCGATAACAAGTAAAACCAAAAAATTAAATAACATGTCACTTATCAAATCAAAACCTGTTTTTACAGCTCCAAGTCTTTTCACTGATTTTTTCAATGATGGATTTATAGATAACGATCTTATGACTTTACCTCTCACTCGTTGGGTTCCAAATGCAAATGTTCGCGAAACCGGAAATGAATATGTCATTGAGTTGGCAGCGCCCGGAATGGAGAAGGAAGAATTCAAGGTAGAGGTTCAGGAAGATGTAATTGTCATTGAAGGTCATCACGAAGAGGAACGAGAGGAACGTGATGAACAGATTCACAGAAAAGAATTTAAAACAACGTCATTTAAGCGGTCGTTTCGTTTACCACAATCTGTTGTTGCAGATAAAGTGGATGCGAAATACGCGCACGGCATTTTAAAGCTTACGCTCCCCAAACGTGAGGAGGCTAAGTCGATCGGCAAAAAGCTGATCAAGATTTCATAGATCGTGGTGATTAGGATTGGGCCGTCTTTCAATGCAGGCGGCCTTTTCTTTTTTCATTATGAAATTACTGAAGTTTGCAACCAATGTTACGTATCTGACAGCGCTATTTGGCCTATTTTCGACCAAGTTATGGAACCATTTAACGGCGCAGATATCAGTTTTGAAACCATCTTCAATCACGTGAACGAAGGCGTTTTAATAGTCAATAGTTCAGGGAAAATTCTACTTGCCAACCCTAAGTTGGCAGAAATGTTCGGCTATCAAGACAATGAATTGGATGGTTTGGTGGTCGAAAAGTTAATTCCGTCAGTGCTGGCTCATCGCCACGAGCAGTACAGAAACGATTATATGAAAAACCCGGTTCGAAGACCTATGGGGAAAAACATGAGTCTTCACGGAAAACATAAGACTGGAAAGGAATTTCCAATCGAAATAAGTTTAAGTTATTACAATTCCAATAATGCCCTATTTGTCATCGCCTTTATTATAGACATATCAGATCGGTTCGACCAACAAGCTAAGATTCATCGAATGAATAGTGAATTAAAATCGCTTAACGAATCATTGGAGAAAAAGGTAGCTGAACGCACCCTGGTGCTTAAAGAGGCTCTGCATGAATTAGAAGTATCGCGTGATGAGCTCTCACAGGCTTTGGAAAATGAAAAGGGCTTGAATGAACTGAAGTCAAGGTTTATATCAACGGCATCACACGAGTTCAGAACACCGCTGAGTACCATTTTAAGCAGTGTTTCGCTCATACAGAAGTACACTACAACGGATGACCAGGATAAGAGGGAAAGGCATATTCTTAAAGTGAAAAATGCTGTAAGTGGATTAACGGAAATTCTAAACGATTTCCTTTCGCTCGGCAAACTAGAGGAAGGCAAAATGGCTGCGAAGCCGGCATTGCATGATGTTTTTATTCTGATTAAGGAGGTGGTTTCGGATATCAATTCAATAGTGCGCAGCGGACAAACGATTTCCTATAGTAAGGGTTCATTTGAGATGATGATTGATCGACAGTTGCTCCGAAATGTGATGTTCAACTTGTTGAGCAATGCCATAAAATTCTCACCGGAAGGAGCGGTGATAGATGTAAACATTACGCTGACAGACGATGAGGTTGTTATCGCAGTGAAGGATCAAGGTATTGGTATTTCAGACGCAGATATGAAAAATCTGTTTGGAAGATTTTTTCGCGCAGCCAACGCAGTGGCAATTCCGGGAACGGGTTTAGGACTCAATATTGTAACCAAATACCTGGAACTCATGCAAGGCACTATAACATGCACAAGTGAGCTCAATGTGGGCTCTACTTTCTATATTTATTTACCCAAAACCAACTAATTCTTATGAAAAAAATCCTATTAATTGAAGACAATCCGGAGGTGCGTGAAAACACCTCGGAGATATTGGAACTCGCAGGATATCAAGTGACGAGCGCCGAAAATGGGAAGATGGGCGTGGAATTAGCCGTGAATAGCAAACCGGATCTTGTTATCTGTGATATCATGATGCCAGTATTAGATGGATACGGCACCTTGCATATGCTCAATAAAAATCCAGAAACAGCAGCGCTGCCATTTATTTTCCTTACTGCGAAAGCGGAAAGAACCGATATTCGAAAGGGTATGGAGATGGGGGCTGATGATTATATCACAAAACCCTTTGATGACATTGAATTACTTAATGCGGTTGAAAGTCGATTGCGTAAAGTCGAGGCCATTCGAAAGGATATTCAACCAACCCGCGATGGCGTTACTGAGTTGATTGGAAATATTCAGGGCATAGAAGATATCACCAAGATTTCAAGCCGTCAGCAAATAAAGCATCTTAAAAAACGGGACGTTATTTTTACGGAAGGCGATACACCACAGGGTTTGTATTTGCTAAACTCGGGAAAGGTTAAGTTATATAAAAGTCACGAGTTAGGTAAGGACTTCATTATTAAAATGCTTCAACCGGGTGAATTCTTCGGATATATGGCGTTGCTTGAAGACGAGTTTCACGCATTAAGCGCAGAAGCCATCGAGGAGTCAGAAATTACTATTTTTCCAATGGAGGACTTTTATAAGTTGCTGACTCATCCTATGGTGACCCAACAGTTCGTTCGAATGCTCACGGGTAATTTGCAAAGTGAACACGATAAGCTTATTGCGCTTGCTTATTCCAGTGTTCGAAAGCGCACTGCTGAAGCACTTCTCGAATTGCGCGTGCGTTATCATAATTTGAAAAGTGAAAAGCCATTCACAATGGCCATTGCACGCGAAGATTTGGCAAACATGGTAGGAACAGCCACTGAGTCACTTATACGAACATTGAGTGATTTTAGAGCAGAAGGTCATATTGAAATTGCTGGTTCAAGCATTACTGTTGTGAACACAGCAGCCCTCGAGAAAATGAGAAACTGACGAGTTTTTGTAATCCTGACAATAATCAATGATGTAATTGAGCGCGGTCAAAGTGACCGCGCTTTTTCATGTGCACCTTGCGACATTATACCAAGTATCATGAAAACAATCATTGCCGCCACCGATTTTACAAGGGCCTCGTGGAATGCCTTGCGCTTTGCCGCAGAAATGGCCATTGATTTTAAAACGGATTTACTCATTGTGCATGCGACCCATATTCCGGTGGTGAGTGATGTTTATTTTGATTTGCGCAAGACCATGCAAGATTGGAAGGAGGAAGATCAAAATGAAATGGACAAGTTGCTGGAGAAAATGCGCAAGAAATATGGTCATGCTTTACGCATTCAATCGAAATTGAAAATAGGTTTTGGTCCTGATGTAATTCGAGAAACAGTTGTCGGCGGCAAAATTGGTGCTGTTGTAATGGGCATCGCTCATACAGAGAAGTTTAATCAACTGGTCTTTGGTTCAACCGGAACTGATCTTGCAGGAACCGTTAATTGTCCGGTTGTAATAGTGCCCGAGAGGGCGCGTTACAAGCAATGGAAATCAGTCGCATTCGCATTCGACCAGCAGCATATTCCAATTGGGAAATCATTGAAAACAGTAAAGGAGGTGTTAGAGTTACATGACTCCAAGTTGCATTTTGTTAATGTCATGGATACTCCCTTTATCGAAGGAGATGATTCTTCCCTGAAGCCGCTTTTTAAGCAGTTTGCCAGTGTTGAAATGAAGACCCATTTTTTGCCCTATCGCCCTAACATGGTAGAAGAAGCGATTTTGGAATGGGTTCGTCGACACAAGGCTTCTTTGCTGGTGATGGTGGCTCGACATCACAATGTATTATGGCGCATGTTCAATGAGCGTATGACCAAAAAAATCGCCTTTGCGTCAAAGGTGCCCCTCCTTATTCTTTCTGATAAAAACTAACCTAATAACAATTACAGACTATGAAAATGCACATTCATTCAAACGATACCCTAGAGCACGTTCAGCAATCATTTAATGCGGAATTTCCCTATTTAAAATTGGAATTCTTTACTCGCCCTCATGAAAAGGGAAAACCAACGGAAAAACAGTTTATGGTGAATGTCAAGCGAACTATAGACTCGTGCAATCCGGATTTAAAAGAGGCGACAGTTTCTATTCCCATGGCTATGACCGTGCAGGAATTAGAAGAGGTTTTTCAAGAAGAGTTGGGGCTTTATATACAAGTCTTCCGAAAATCGGGCAAGGTATGGTTAGAAACAACGGCCACAGATACGTGGACCCTGCATAAGCAAAATGAGGAAGGACTCGAGCTCAGTGTCAAAAGTGATGTCGCCGGAGAAGATTTGCCCGACTATCATGAGCAGCTTTAATTGTTCCTGCTCGACTTCCTGTACCTTTGCCTTGCTGTAGAAATTTAGCAGGTTATGGTTATGTCTCCTTTGAAGTTCGTTTTCTTCTCCTTGTTAGCATTCTGCTTTGAGGTATCAAGTATTGCGCAACCCGCAAACGATATATGCTCCTCTGCCATCTATTTGAATATGAATCAAAGTCAACCGGGTTCGCTCTTGGGACCATTCTCCAATGAGGGAGCTACCGGTAATGATTTGGATATCGCCTCCGTAACCGGTTGTTGGTTGGATGATTTGACCGGAAATGCCGATGGCAGTTCGCCTCAGGTTGACGCCACCGTTTGGTTTCGATTGGATGGCTATGATGGTGCCCTAATGCTTTACGTGCAGCCTTGTGATACGAACCTCAACTTCTTGACTGAGGATACCCAAATGGCGCTTTATACCGGTGAGTGTGATAGTTTGGAATTGGTCATATGCAACGAGGATATCAATGGCGCCCTAAACAATTATTGGTCGGGTGTTACAACCCCCATACTTGCTGGAAGTGCGTATTACTTAGCTGTTGATGGTTTCAATTATAGCGGCTTCGGTAGTCCTGAATTACCTCTAACCACCGGTGAGTTTTGCATCAGTATGTATGAGCCTGTGACGAATCTGGTGGAAAGTGAACAAGGTAATGTTGTCGCATTTCCAAACCCTACATTCGGGACTTTGACCATACACTCCGATTCGCCAATAACTGAAATTTCGATTTTTGATTTCACCGGAAGATGTTGCCGGTCTATTTTGAACGGCACTACTTTGCTACAACAAACTATTTCAATGCCTGACGAATTCGGCGTTTACACATTGTTTGTGAAGTCTGAAAGCGGTGTAACTGTACATCGTATTGTGAAAGAATAACCGACATCAATTGCGGATACTTTTTCCCATTAAGTAGATGTAGTAGATTGTCAGCACACCCATGCCTGCGCTGAACAGCCAAATAGCATAAGTTTTAGTGCAGTCTTGGCAATACATTTCCCCCAGCATCCAAAGTGAGTTGGCTGAGATCCAAAAGAACACAGCAATGTTGTGTACAAATGATGTGAGATGTTCCCGAGAGCGATACAGAATAATGATTGCAATAGTGATCGTCGGCGCTATCATCAAAGTACCGATGGTTTTTGACATCAAACACCAGCTCATATCCTTGATAAGCCAAAACAATATGTGCAGGTTGTCGAACCGGCTCAGACGTTCATTACTCATTGGGTCAAAACTACTCTTTAGATCGGAAGCGCGCAATGTTCTGCTCGAATTCCATGGATACCAATTCCCAGCGCATGAAGCGGGCAAGCAGAGTGGTCACAATAGGGCGTGGAATGCGACTCATTTTAGAAAGCTGACTGACAGTGAAGCCTTCATTTTGCGAAAGCGCTTCGAATAGGCGCTTTTCTTTTTCAGTATGGAAATACTTTTCTGTAATAGGCGTGTAATCGCTTTTCCAGTACTGCATCAATACGCCCGGAGCGGTAAAGTTTTGATCGTGACGACGCACGAAGGCGCGCCATTCTCCTAACTCATTGACGCATTGATGCGGACGGTGGCGTGAAGATGGAATGATAACCTCTAACACATATCGGTCGCCCGCCTTCCACCCTTGAGTGCTATACTCAATAGGGGGCTTCGAATACATCGTGGCTGCAGCCTGTATCATATGTTCTTCTTCCTGCAATTTGGCCCCGGCGATGGAGCCGTTGTCTTTCACACCGATGAGTAAAGTACCCCCATCTGTATTCGCAAAGGCGCTCAATGTAATCGCAATCTTGCGCGCATCGTTTACAGCATACTTGAAGTCAAGCATCTGATGCTCGCCCTCGGCAATACGCTGCGCCAGATATTTCGGTATGGCAATAGTTTCTTTGGCCATGATGGTAAAACAAAAAAGCCGCCCGTAAAGTTGGGGCGGCTTTTCATTATTTGAAAACAAACTTATCGAATTATCTCACCGCGCTAATTATAAGAGGACGTGCGGTGGCTACTCCCGAAGAAGTGATGCGCACATAGTAGCAACCTGCACTCCATAACGGAAGCGTCAAAAAATAGGATGGTTGATTCAGACTTTCAGATGTGAAGACTGTTTTCCCGAGCATATCCACAATCTCCAACTTTTCTATCGCTCCTGAAGTGTTGGTAATAGTGATCATCGAACCCGCAGCTGCCGGATTAGGATACATGGACCAAGGCCGGCTCTCAAGAGAAGTTAGACCTACCAATTGAATATCGAGTTCATCGACAAGTGTAGAATCAGTCGAGGCATTTCCCGCTTCATCCGTGGCATTTCCGTCAACCATTACATCAACGTCCAATAGATTGAAATCGTTGGTTGAAAGCAGAACGGTTTGCTCGAAGTCGGTGTTGTTCATCCATGCGCCGGTCGATAGCTCGAGCTGGGGGGCTTCCGTGAATGAAACGGTAGGGGTAATCGAAGTATTCATGGCTTCGTCGTAGGCTACAAAGACAGTTATATTGTTTGGAGAGGTGGTAATAATATCATTCGACAAGGTGAACGATGATAGGAGCGGATTGCGCGTGTCCACGGTGAAGGGTTGTTCAAAGATGGA
>Ga0315907_10003750_pt1 | contig 17598 bp, 14 predicted proteins | sample LakEriMetagenome_3_FD_203525 | JGI IMG/M metagenome (GOLD analysis project Ga0315907, IMG submission 203525) | Freshwater fungal communities from buoy surface, Lake Erie, Ohio, United States - Buoy 12 MA123 | ecosystem: Environmental > Aquatic > Freshwater > Lake > Lake biofilm | place: USA... | reverse complement strand
GCGCGGGCTCGCGGGCGTCATCGCCACCCAGCGCCTCGCCAAGCTCGCCAAGAACGTGGCGGCCGAGGCGTCGAACTTCCTGATGGGCCGCACCTTCCTCGACATCGACATGGCGCGGGCCGCCGACCTGCTCGGCATGGACCGGCGGCAGGCGGAGATGTTCCGCGACCTCGAGCGCGGGGCGTTCGTCGCCCTCGGCCCGGCGCTGTCCCGCCGCCCGCTGCCGCTGCGCATCGGCACGGTCGAGACCGAGGGCCGCACGGGGAGCCCGCGGCTCGTCCCGCTGCCGGACGCTCCGACGGCCGACCCCCGGTCGCTCATCCTCTCCACCGCGGACGACGATCCGCCGCCCCGCCCGGTGCCCGCGCGCCGCCCGCCGCCGGACCCGGACCTCCTGCTGCGCCAGCTCGCCCGCGCACGCCCGTCGGCGGCCGAGCCGCCCGTCGAGGCGTCGCCGCCGGACCCGGCGCGGGTCGACGCGGTCCTGCGCGAGGTGCTGTCGGATCCGGAGGCCGCCTACCGCTCGACGGCGGTCCTCTACCAGGACTTCCTCGTCCGCTGCCGCATCCACCGGCTGCCGGGCCCGCCGCCCGACCTGCCGGCCTTCCGCCGCCGCCTCGCGACGCTGCGGGCCGGCGTCGATTCGGCGGTGGAGGAGGGGGCCGACTGGGGCAAGGCGGTGGAGGCCGCGGCGGACCTGCCGGAGGACATCCAGGGCGTCTTCCTGCTCCTGGCCCGCGCCGCGCACGACCGCCTGCCCTGCCCGTCGGACGCCGACGTGGCGCGGGCGTGCGGAAGCCGGTCCGCCGGCCGGGCGCGCCGCCTCCTCGCCTACATGGAACAGCGCGGACACATCGTCATGCGCGAGGCCCGCGACGGCCGGATCATCGCGATCGCCGGCCTCGCGTGGGAGACAGCACCCGGCGACGCCGGGGCGGGCGGCGACGCGCTGGCCGCGACCGGCTGAGGTCGCCGCCGCCGGACCCGGGGCGGGCCGGCGTTCGCCTCAGAACGCCGCGACCTGCCCGTCCCGACGGCTCTCCGATCCGCCGACGTAGCCATCCGCCAGGCGGGCGATGATCTGCCCCGCGCCGAACTCGGTGCTCCCGAGGGGCGAGCGGGCGACGGGATGCCCGCGCTCCGCCAGGGCGGCGAGGGTGGCCTCCGGCGTCTCGTGCTCCACCGTGACCGACCGGTTGTCGTCGGCGACCCGCCAGCGTGGCGCGTCGAGGGCCGTCTGCGGTCCCTGTCCGTGGTCGACCATGCGGGCGACCATCTGCAGGTGCCCCTGCGCCTGCATCGTGCCGCCCATCACCCCGAAGGCGGCGAGCGGCCGTCCGGCGCGGGTGATGAAACCGGGGATGATGGTGTTGAGCGGACGCTTGCCGCCCGCGACCTCGTTCGGATGCCCCGGTTCGAGGGTGAAGAAGGCTCCACGGTTGTTGAGCGCGATCCCGGTGCCCGGGATCACGACGCCCGAGCCGAAGCCCATGTAGTTCGACTGGATGTAGGACACCATCATGCCGGACGGATCGGCGGCGCAGAGATAGACGGTGCTGGCCCCGGCCGGGTCGCCCGGCGTCGCCTCCCCGGCCCGGCGGGGGTCGATCGTCGCGGCACGACGCCGCAGATAGGCGGGGTCGATCAGCGCCGCGGGCGGCAGCCGCATGTGCGCGGGATCGCTCACGTGGCGATAGAGATCCGCCATGGCGAGCTTCAGCGCCTCGATCTGGAGGTGCAGCGTCGCCGGATCGTCGGCGCCGCCGGGCGGCACGCCCAGCGCGTCGAGGATGCCCAGCGCCATCAGCGCGGCGATCCCCTGCCCGTTCGGCGGGATCTCGTGCACCGTGGTGTCGCGGTAGCGGACGGCGATCGGATCGACCCAGTCGGCCGTGTGGGCGGCCAGATCGGCCTCGGTCATCAGCGCGCCGCACGCGCGGGCGAAGGCGGCGATCCGGCCGGCGATGTCGCCGCGGTAGAAGTCGTCGCCGCCGGTGGCCGCGATGCGCTCCAGCGTCGTCGCGTGCGCCTCGCTGCGGAACCGCTCCCCGACGCCGGGCGCACGGCCGCCCGGCAGGAAGCATTCGGCGAAGCCGGGCAGATCCTTGAGGTTCGGCACCGCGTTCGCCCACTGCCGCGCGATCGTCGGCGACACGAGGAACCCACGCCGCGCGTGCTCGATCGCGGGCTCGAACAGGCGGGCGAAGGGGAGCCGGCCGAACCGGTCCGACAGCGCCCGCCATGCGGCCACGGCGCCGGGAACCGTCGCCACGTCCCACCCGCGCTGCGGCAGCCGCGACTGTCCGTCGAACCTCGCACGGGTCAGGGCCGAAGGCGCCCGGCCGGAACTGTTGAGGCCGTGAAGGCCCTCGCCGTCCCAGACGATGGCGTAGGCGTCGCTGCCGATCCCGTTCATGGTCGGCTCGACCACCGTGAGCGCGATGGCGGTGGCGATCGCCGCGTCGGCGGCGCTTCCGCCCTCGCGCAAGGCCCAGAGACCGGCCTGCGCCGCGAGCGGCTGCGTCGTGCAGACCATCGCGTCGCCGTAGACCGGCGGGCGGCGCGACGGATAGGGCGTCTCGGCGAGGGCGGGGGTGGGGGGCGTCACGGCGGTGCTCCGGCTGGATCCGCCCGCACTCTATGCATCCGCCTCCGATCGAGGGACGAAAAATCAACGTTCCGTCTCCCAACGACGTCCCGTGGCTTCGTCCGGGGGGACGCAGAGAGATGACAGACGCCAACACGACGCTGGTCGCCATCTCCGCCGCGGTGGAGGCGCAGAGCGCCGCCACGATCGAGATCGCGCGGAACGTCGAGCCGGCGTCCGCCGGCACGTCGGCGGTGACGAGCCGCATGGGCCTCGTCACGGGAGAGGCGAACGAGACCGGCGACGCCTCGCGCGAGGTCCTCGCGGCCGCGGCCGATCTGTCGACCCAGTCGGACCGGCTGGAAGGCGAAACGGGCGCCTTCGTGGAGGCGCCGCGGACGGTGGTGTGAGGGAGGCTTTAGCGCGGGGGTTCCCCCTCACCCGGCGCCCAGCAGCCGCAGGCACGCCCCGAAGAGGCGCGACCCGGGGTCCGCCAGCTCGAGCGGCGAATCGAAATGGTGGCGCCCCGCCTGTTCCCACGCGTCGAGCGATCCGCCCTGCTCGCCCCACGTCCGCGCGAAAGCGCGCGACTGGCGGACGAACTCCGGCGTCTCGCACTCGGCGCAGACCACGAGGGTCGGAACGACCCGTTCGCGTGGCAGGAGAAGGGGGCTGTTGCGTGCCACCGCGGCCGAATCGAGCCCGAGCGGCGCATTCACGTAGCTGAGGCGGATCGGTTCGAGGTCGTAGACCCCGCCGATCAGGACCAGGGCCGCGGGGACCGCGTCGTCCGCCGCACCCGGCGCGGCGAGCATGGCCGAGAGCTGCGCCCCGGCGGAATGACCGGCGACGACCACCCGCTCGGGGTCGGCGCCGAACGTCGCCGCGTTCCGATGGATCCAGGCGACGGCCGCCCTGACCTCGGCGACGATGTCGTCGAGCGTCGCGTGCGGGGCGAGGGTGTAGTTGACCGCGACGAAGTCCACGCCGCGCTCGACGAAGGCGGCGGCGGGATAGGTGCTGTCGTCCTTGTGGAGCGCCTGCCAGTAGCCGCCGTGGACGAAGACCATGACCGGCCTGTCCGACCCGGCCGCCGGGAACCAGTCGAGCGTCTGCGCCGCCCCCGGCCCGTAGGCGAGGCCGAGGCGGGCCCCCGGGGCGAGCGCGGCGCGGACCGCCGCGCTGCGGTCGCGGTAGGCGTCGAGAAAGACGCCGATGTCCTCGATCATCGAGCTCGGCGAATAGGCGCGGTCGAGTTCGGCCTGCGTCAGGCCCCGCCAGACGACCGGTCCGCTCACAGCGAAACCCATCCCGGCGGCGGCTGCTTGCCCGGGTGGACCGTGCCGCAGGACGGGCAGGTGCGCGCCTTCTCGTCGGCGTAGAAGGCCGTGTAGAGGGGCGGCAGGTCGGTCACGATGTTCTTCACCGCCACCTCGATGCGGTGGACGAGGCCGCCGCACGAGAAGCAGAACCATTCGAACCCGTCCTTCGCGTCCGGCGTGCGGGCGCCCTCCACCACGAGGCCGACCGAGCCCGCGACGGGCCGCTGCGGCGAATGGCGGACGTGGGCGGGAAGCATGAACACGTCGCCCTCGCGGATGCGGACGTCCTCGATCCGGCCGTCGACGACGACCTTCAGAATCATGTCGCCCTTGAGCTGGTAGAAGAACTCCTCCACCGGATCGTCGTGGAAGTCGACGCGCTGGTTCGGACCGCCGACGACCTGGACGATCATCCCTGAATCCTCGAACACCAGCTTGTTGCCGACCGGCGGCTTGAGCAGGTGCGCGTGGGCGTCGATCCAGGCCTGGAAGTTGAAGGGCTTCGGGAGAGCGGGCATCGGCGGGGTCCTCGTCCTGGCGTCGGGTCAGTCGGCGGCGGCGGCCGGCGCGTCGGTCCGCAGGCCGCAGCCTTCGAACGCGGCCCGGATCGCGGCCTTCTCGGCCGCGGTGAGCGCGAGGCTCGGCCGGCGGACCGGCCCGCCCGCCTGCCCAAGCAGATCCATCCAGTATTTCGCGTGGGCGTGCGGCTTGTCCGGCGGGCGGGTCGACTTGAAGGCGTGGCGGACGGGGTCGAGGCTGTCGCGGACCCTGCGGGCGGCCTCCACCTCGCCCCGGAAGGCGAGGTCGGTGTAGTCCGCGATCCGCCGGTCGACGCGCGTCTGGTAGAGGAAGGGCGGGTTGGAGCAGAGATAGAGACGCCAGCCCAGTTCGACGATGTTGTCGAACCACTCGTCCTCGGACGCGGAGGAGACGAGAAGCCGGTCCCCCGCGAGGTGCGTCAGCGTCGCATACATATCACGCGGCACGCTGTACTTGATGGCGACGACGTTGGGGATGTCGGCGATGCGGGCGCAGAGTTCCGGCGACATCAGATAGCCGCTGTCGGGGTGGCTCCACATCGCGATGCCGATGTCCACCTGCGCGGCGACGTGGCGGTAGTACTCCTCCACGACCGCGTCCGGCCGGTGGACGAAGTGGAGCACGGGCGCGTGGACCACGATCCAGTCCGCACCCACCGCCTGCGCGTGGCGGGCCAGCTCGATCACCGTGTCGAGGTTCTGGTCCGAGCAGGACATGATCGTCTGTGCCCGCCCCGCCGTGGCCTCCACCGCCAGCTCGAACGTCCGCTTGCGCTCGGCGACCGACATGGCGAAGAACTCGCCCTGCTTGCCGGCGATGAACAGGCCGGCGATGCCGAGGTCGTCGACCCAGTGGCGGACGTTGCGCCGGAACCCGTCCTCGTCCAGCGAGAGATCGGGGCGGAACGGCGTCAGGGCCGCCGCCCAGACCCCGCGCATGGTCGCCCGCGCATGCGCCTTGGCGTCGGCCTTCGCGTGCTTCATGCCGTCCTCGCTCCGGTTTCCGGCGGTTCGGCATGATCGATCCCGAATGCGGGGGGCGCGTCAAGATCGCCGACGATTGACAGGCGCCCCGCAGCCCCCGACCCTGCCCGCCGCTCGGGGAGGGGGACCGGATCGATGGGTGGCACGGCGCGACTGGGCGAGCGGATGATCACGACCGCCGAGATGGCGGCCCTGTTCTCCGACCACGCGACGATCGGGCGCATTCTCGACTTCGAGGCGGCGCTGGCGCGGGCGCTCGCCGCAGCCGGCCTGTGCGGCGCCGACGAGGCGGCCGTGATCGCCGCCGCCTGCGACGCCGACCTCTACGATGCCGACCGCCTCGCGGAGGAAGGCGCACGCGCCGGGACCGTCGTGATCCCGCTGGTGAAGGCCCTGACGGGGCGGGTCGCCGCGGCGGCGCCCGACGCGGCCGCCCACGTCCATCGCGGCGCCACCAGCCAGGACGCGATCGACACGGGCCTCGTCCTCCAGCTGCGCGACGCGGTCGCGGTCCTCGACCGCGACCTCGCCCGGGCGGCCGACGCCGCGGCCGTCCTCGTGACGACGCACCGATCGACGCTCATGCTCGGCCGCACCCTGCTCCAGCCGGGCGGGCCCACGACGTTCGGCCTCAAGGCCGCGGGCTGGATGGCGGCGATCGACGCCGCCCGCCTGCGCATGCGTCGGGCCGCAGAGGACGCGCTCGTGCTTCAGTTCGGCGGCGCGGTCGGCACGCTCGGGTCGCTGGAGGGCGCGGGGATCGCGGTGGCCGAGGCGCTGGCCGGCGACCTCGGCCTCCCCTGCCCGCCCCTGCCCTGGCATTCCCGGCGCGACGACCTCGCCGCCCTCGCGGCGGCGGTGACGATCGGCACGGGCACGCTGGCCAAGGTGGGGCGGGACGTATCGCTCCTGATGCAGTACGAGGTCTCCGAGGCGGCGGAGCCCGGGGGCGGCGGACGCGGCGGCTCGTCGGCCATGCCGCACAAGCGGAACCCGACGGCCTCCATGATCGCGCGCGCGGCGGCGGCGCGGGCGAGCGGCCTGCTCGCGACGTTGACGGCGACGATGGACCACGAGCAGGAGCGCGCGGTCGGTGGCTGGCAGGCGGAGTGGGCCGTCTGGCCCGCCCTGATGGAGGTCGCGGCCGGCGCCGCCGCGGCGACGGTTGAGACGCTCGAAGGGCTGCGGGTGGACGACGCGCGGATGTCGCGGAACCTCGCGGCGCTGAACGGCGTGGTCCTGTCGGAGCGGCTTGCGCTCGCGCTGGCCTCCCGCCTCGGCAAGGGCGAGGCTCACGCACTCGTCGAAACCCTGACCCGCCGCGCCGTCGCCGACGGCCGGCCGCTCCGCGACGTCGCGGGGGAGACGGCTGCGGTGGCCGACCGGCTCGCGCCCGCCGAACTCGACGCGCTGTTCGACCCGCGCGGTGCGCTGGGCGCCGCCGAGGCGTTCGTCGACCGTGCCCTCGCGGCCCGGCCCACGGCGGACGGACCGGGGGCGGCCGGCTAGGCGGAGGGGCGGCCCGGCACGACCGGCGGGCCGGCGGGCGCGTCGGTTTCGGGCGAAGGGACGTGCCGCTCCGCACCGAAGACGAGGGCGACGCGGGTCCCCTGCCCCGGGCGGCTGCGGATCTCGACGGCGCCGCCGTGAAGGCGCATCAGGGCGTCGGTGATGGCCAGGCCGAGGCCCACGCCCTCGGTCACCTCCAGCCCGCCCTGGCTGATGCGCTCGAACGGGCGGCGCGCGCGCTCGACCTCCTCCTCCGTCATCCCGATCCCGGTGTCGACGACGGCGACGAAGGGGCGGCCGGCCCCGTCGAGACCGGCCGAGAGTTCCACCCGCCCGCCGCCCGGCGTGTACTTCAGGGCGTTGCCGACGATGTTCAGCAGCGCCTGCCGGACCTTGCCGGCGTCCGCCCGGACCGTCAGCGGCTCGCCCTCGACCAGCCAGACGCCGATCCCCGAGCGTTCCGCCAGCGGCGACAGCATCTCGCACACGTCTGCCGCGAGCCGGTCGAGGGCGACAGCCTCCTCCTCGAGGACGAGGCGGCCCGCCTCGATGCGGCTCATCTCGAGGATGCCGGAAATGACGGTGAGGAGATGCTGTCCCGCCTGCTCGATGTCGCCGATGTAGCCCTTCTGCCTGGCGGAGATAGCGCCGAAATGCCCGCCGCCGAGCGCCTGCGCGAAGCCGATGATCGCATTCAGCGGCGTGCGGAGTTCGTGGCTCATGGTCGCGAGGAAGTTGCTCTTGGCCCGGTTCGCCGCCTCGGCGGCGTCCTTCGCGGAGATCAGCGCGCTCGCCGCGCGATCGCGCTCGGCCGTCTGTTCGGCGGCGTTCTCCAGCGCGCGCTCGAGGTTCACCGTCAGGACGTCGATCTCCCGCACGCCGGCGCGCGGCAGCCGCACCGGCGCACCCGGCGCCCGGACGGAGACGGCCCGCGCGATCCGTTCCAGACGGAACGACACGGCCCGCGTCAGCAGCACCGCGACACCGATGGCCACCATCAGCGTCAGGAGGCCCCCCGCCACGACCAGACCCAACCCCTGCCGGTAGGGCGCGTCGAGCAGCGAATAGGGCACGCCGACGATCACGGAGAACCCCGTCGCGGGCGATTGCGCGACGGCGACGAGAAGATCCATCCCGTCCCGGCCGGTGATCCGAACGAGGCTGTCGCCCGTCCCCCCGACCACGTTGGTTATCATCGCCGGGGTGACCGACTGGCCGACCAGCCCGTCGGCCGGACTGCGCCCGATGAAGATGCCATTCCGGTCGACGAGGCCGACGCGCCACCCGTCCGGCAGGGCGTTGCGGTCGAGCACGGCGGCCAGCCGCGCGGTCAGGACCGGCGAGCCGAGCGCGAAGCGGATCTCACCGTCGATCACGACGGGCACGTCGACGGCCATCACCTCGGTGTTCGAGACCGCCCCGTCGAACAGGTTTGTGATGGCGGGCCGGCCGCTCTGGAACACGTGGTCGAGGGTGGTGGCATCGGCCCGGGTGGGCAGTTGGGTTCCGTAGGGCTGCCGGGTGCTGAGCAGCTGTCTGGCCTGCCGGTCGAGCAGGACCACCCAGGTCCCGGGATCGACCCGGGCGATGGTGGAGGAGGCGAAGGCATGGAAATCCCCGAGGTCGCCGGAGCGGATCTGCGGCGAGGCGGCCAGCACCTCCAGCCGCTTGATCGCAGCCTCCACCTCCGCGTCCACTGCCGCCGAAAGGAGCCTTGCGCGCGCGACCACGTCGATCGCCAGCTGCGCGTCCCGGGCGGACCGCAGCATCGAGACCACCACGACGCCGAAGCCCGACAACGGCAGCGAGACGGCGACGACGAGGAGGACCTGCCGACCGATCAAGCTCGAGGTGAAGCCGCGAAGCATCGACAGCATCGACGAACGTCCCAGGTTGCGGGGGGGAGAGTATACGCCAACTCTTCCAGAATTGGAGTTAGCCGAAACGATTGGGACAAGGTCGCCACATTGGCGCCCCGGACGGGGCCGATTATCCTGGCGGCGGCTTTCGAGGGCGGACGGGCTCCCGCGCGATGATCATCTGGGGAAAGATCCTGGGCGGGGCGGCGGGCTTCGCCATCGGCGGACCGATCGGCGCGCTGCTCGGCGCGATGGCCGGTCATGCCGTCGACACCATGCAGGCGACCGGGGAAGAGGTGCCGCCCGAGGGTCCGCGCGACGAGACGCGCGAGATCGCCTTCACCGTCGGTGTCATCGTATTGGCGGCCAAGATGGCGAAGGCCGACGGCACGGTGACTGGCCACGAGGTCGACGCGTTCCGCGAGATCGTCGACGTGCCCGAAGAGGAGATGCGCAACGTCAACCGGCTGTTCGACATCGCCAAGCGGGACAGCAGCGGTTACGAGCCCTACGCCCGCCAGATCGCGAAGCTCCTCCACAACCGGCCGGCCGTGCTGGAGAAGCTGCTGGACGGCCTTTTCCACATCGCCCAGTCGGACGGCGCCCTGCACGAGGCGGAGCTGGTCTATCTGCGTGCGGTGGCGCGGATCTTCGGATTCGACGAGGCCGCATTCGAGCGCATCCGCCGGTCGAACGGCGACGGCGGCGACGATCCCTACGCGATCCTCGGGATCGGCGCCGACGCGGACGATGGGGCGCTCAAGGCCGCGTACCGCCGGCGCGCCCGGGAAAACCATCCCGACACCCTGATCGCGCAGGGCATGCCGCCGGAATTCGTGGCCATCGCGACCGCCCGGACAGCCCGGATCAACGCCGCCTGGGCGCTGATCCGGCGCGAACGCGGCATCGCGTGAGGGCGGCCGGCGTCAGCTCTGGCCGGTCCGCTCGCGCAGGACCTGGATGATGGCGCGCGGGTTGCCGCCGCGCTGGGTGATGACGCTCTCGAACTCCTGACGGGTGGTGAACGCCTGGCTGACGTTCTCCACCGCGAGATCGATCACCCGGTAGGCCTGCGCGGCGCGGCGCAGGCGCCACTCGATCCGGATCAGGCCGCCGTCCGGCGGGGACAGTTCGGTCGGGACGACGATGTCCCGCTCCCCCACCCGCGGCTGGCCGGACACGCGGAACAGGCGGGACACGTCCCAGTTTCCGCCGTAGTAGCGACGGAATCGGTCCCGGTAGACCTGCATGGCGTAGGCACGGAACAGGCGCTCGTACTCGGCCCGGTCGGGCGGCTGCAGCGCGTTCCAGTAGCGGCCCAGCGTGAAGCGCGCCGCGTACTCCATGTCGAGCCGCTCGTCGATGACGCGGAGCATCCGCCCCTCGACGTCGCCGCTGCCGAGCGCGTCGCCGACGGCCTGGGCGGTCCTGATGACGAAATCGGCGGCGTCCGGCGCGCCCTGCGCCCGCACGGGACCCGCGACCACCACGCCTGCGAGCATCGCGGCGCACCCGGAAAGAACCTGACGACGATCGAACATCCGAACTCCCCGCACGGAAAAGGCACTCGGCCCCATGCCGCCCATGCTCCTTGGAGAAGCTTCTAACAGCAGGTTGCGACGAAAGTTAGTCCCCGTCGCGCGGGCAGGCCAGCATCCGTGTCCGATCCGTGCGCATCGTCGCGGGATGGGAGCCATGCGCGCGCTGGGGTTCCGGACGGTGCGCGCGGGCGTCAAGGTGCCAACGTCCTCCGCCACGACGGTCTGCCCCCATGCGTCCCCTCGACGTCCTGACCGTCGTGTTCGTCATGCTGATCTGGGGCGTGAACTTCACCGTCGCCAAGACCGGCATGGCGGAGATCTCGCCGATCCTGATGATCTTCCTGCGGTTCACGCTCGTGGCCGCGCTCCTCGTTCCTTTCGTCCCCCGCCCCACCCCGCCGCAGATGCGGCGGATCGCCGTCATCGGCCTATGCTTCGGCGGGCTGCACTTCCCGCTCATGTTCGTCGGGATCTCGGGGGTCGATGCCTCCTACGCGGCGATCGCGTCGCAGCTGAGCGTGCCGTTCTCGGCGCTGCTCGCGGCCGCGTTCTACGGCGACAGGCTCGGCTGGCGCCGCACGCTTGGCCTCCTGATCGCCTTCGCCGGAATCGCCGTCATCGCCGGCCGGCCGACGGGGTCGAGCAGCCTCTTCTACCTCGGCCTGCTGATCGCGGGCGCCGCCTTCTGGTCGGTGGCCAACATGCAGATCAAGGAACTCGGACCGATCGACGGGTTCCAGCTCTCGGCGTGGATCGCCGTGTTCTCGGTCCCGCTCCTGCTCGCGGCCTCCCTGGTGTTCGAGGACGGGCAGATGGAGCAGATCGCGTCCGCCGGATGGATCGGCTGGGGTGCGGTCGTCTATCAGGGCGTGGCGGTGGCGATCCTGTCCTACAGCCTCTGGTACCCGCTTGTGCGCCGATACGACGTGAACGTCGTGATGCCGTTCAACCTGCTGAATCCCGTCTTCGGCGTTCTGTGCGCCGTCCTCATCCTCGGCGATCCGCTGACCTGGAGCCTGCTGGTCGGCGCGGCGCTCGTCATCGGCGGCGTCGGCATCATCACCGTCCGCCGCCCGCGCCTCGTCGACGCGCGGGCATCGAACAACACCTGACGGTGGCTCAGACGTTGAGGAGCAGGTTCTCCCGCTCCCAGGAGGAGATGACGCGGTTGTAGGCCTCGAACTCGGCCTCCTTCACCGCCGTCAAAGCGTCGACGAACCGCTCGCCGAAGATCTCGCGCAGCGGGCGCGAGGCGTTGAACTTGGCGAGCGCCTCGGACTGATGGCGCGGCAGGGTGAAGGCGAGGCGGTAGGCCGACCCCTTCACCGGGTCGCTGGGCTCCAGCCCCAGCGTCATCCCGAGATAGCCGCAGGCGAGCGAGGCGGCGATCGCGAGGTAGGGATTGGCGTCGGCGCCCGCGATGCGGTTCTCCACCCGGCGGGCCTCGGGCGGCGTGACGGGCACGCGCAGGCCCGTGGTGCGGTTGTCGCGGCCCCAGTGGACGTTGATCGGGGCGTCCGCGTTCGGCACGAGGCGGCGGTAGGAGTTCACGTTCGGGGCGAGCAGCGGCATCGCCGCCGGGAGGAACTTCTGGAGCCCGGCCACGTGGCTCATGAACAGCGCGGTGTCGCGCCCGTCCGCGTCGGCGAAGAGGTTCGTCCCCGTCGCGACGTCCACGACGCTCTGGTGGACGTGCATGGCGCTGCCCGGCTCGGCCTGCATCGGCTTCGCCATGAACGTCGCGTAGACGTCGTGGCGGATCGCCGCCTGGCGGACGGTCCGCTTGAACAGGAAGACCTGGTCGGCGAGTTCCATCGGATCGCCGTGGTTGAAGTTGATCTCGATCTGCGCGGCCCCCGCCTCGTGGGTCAGGGTGTCCACGTCGATCTCCTGCGCGGCGCAGAAGTCGTAGACGTCCTCGAAGATGGGATCGAACTCGTTGACGGCGTCGATGCCGAACGCCTGCCTCCCGCTCTCCTGCCGGCCGGACCGGCCGATGGGGGGCTGCAGCGGATAGTCGGGGTCCTTGTTGACCTGGACCAGATAGAATTCGAGTTCGGGGGCCACGATCGGCTTCCAGCCCCTGGCCGTGTAGAGGTCGAGCACCCGCTTGAGCAGGTACCGCGGCGCGAAGTCGACCGCGCTGCCGTCGGCGTAGACGCAGTCGCCGATCACCTGCGCCGTCGGCTCCTTGTACCAGGGGACGAGACGGATCGTGCCCTCATCGGGGATCAGGTAGATGTCGGAGTTCTCGTCCGAGGTGACGTCCTCGTCCTCGGGGTACTCCCCGGTCACGGTCTGGACGAAGATCGCCTCCGGAAGGCGCAGACCCCGGTCCCGCAGGATGCGGAGGAACTTCTCCGCCGGCAGGATCTTGCCGCGGGCGATGCCGTTCATGTCGGGAACGAGGCACTCGATTTCTGTGACGCGGTGCCGCTTGATGAAATCTTCCATGATCTGCATGGCTGGCCGCGCGTGAATGCGCGCATCTCCTGTGCGGATGGTGCGTCCTTCAATGTGGGGGCGGACACCCCTCGGGCGCCAGAGCGGCATCGTCGCCGACGACGGCCGGCCCGGAAGAGCCGGCCGTCGACGCGACGATCAGTCGAGACCACGGAGCACCTCGGCCAGCATCCCGAACATCTCGTCGATGTGCGACCGCTCCAGGATCAGCGGCGGCGAGAGGGCGATGATGTCGCCCGTCGTCCGGATCAGGAGACCCTTCTCGTAGCACTTCAGGAAGGCGTCGAAGGCGCGCGCGGTCGGGCGGCCCGGGATCGGCTCCAGCTCGATGCCCGCGATGATGCCGAGGTTCCGGCAGTCGATCACGTGCGGCAGGCCCTTCAGGGAATGGACCGCGTCCTCCCAGTAGCCCGCCATCGAGGCCGCACGGGCGAACAGCCCCTCCTCCTGATAGACGTCGAGCGTGGCGAGGGCCGCGGCGCAGGCCAGCGGGTGGCCGGAGTAGGTGTAGCCGTGGAACAGCTCGATCTGCCCGTCCGGCGCCTTCATGAAGGCGTCGTGGATGAAGTCCCTGGCGAAGACGGCGCCCATCGGCACGGCCGCGTTGGTGATGCCCTTGGCCACCGTGATCAGGTCGGGCTGCACGCCGAAATGGTCGGTCGCGAAGGCCGAGCCGAGGCGGCCGAAGCCGGTGATCACCTCGTCGAAGATGAGCAGGAGCCCGTGCTTGTCGCAGATGGCGCGCAGCTTCTCCAGATAGCCCTTGGGCGGGATCAGCACGCCGGTGGAGCCGGCCACCGGCTCGACGATGACGGCGGCGATGGTCGAGGGATCGTGCAGCGCCACGATCCGCTCGAGTTCGTCCGCGAGGTGCGCGCCCCATTCGGGCTGGCCGCGGCTGAACGCCTGCTTCGAGCGGTCGTGGGTGTGGGGAAGGTGGTCCACGCCGGCCAGCAGCGGCCCGAAGAACTTGCGGTTGTTGACGATGCCGCCGACCGAGATGCCGCCGAAGCCGACGCCGTGATAGCCGCGCTCCCGCCCGATCAGACGGGTCCGCTGGCCCTCGCCGCGCGCGCGGTGATAGGCGAGCGCGATCTTGAGCGCGGTGTCCACCGCCTCGGAGCCGGAGTTGGCGTAGAACACGTGGTCGAAGCCGGTCGGCAGCATGGCCGTCAGCCGCGACGCCAGTTCGAAGGCGAGCGGATGGCCCATCTGGAAGGTCGGCGCGAAGTCCAGTTCCTGCGCCGTCGCCTTGATCGCCTCGACGATCTTCGGCCGGGCGTGGCCGGCGTTGACGCACCAGAGGCCGGCCGTGCCGTCGAGGATGCGGCGACCGTCGTGGCTGCGGTAGTGCATGCCCTCCGCCGACACCAGAAGACGCGGCGCCTTCTTGAACTGCCGGTTGTTGGTGAACGGCATCCAAAAGGCTTCGAGATTGTTCGGGATCGTGGCGTGCACGGGCGACGGACCGTCCATGACGGGACCTCTCGGACGAACGGTTGAGGGGCTGCAAACACCAGCCTATCCGCCCCCGGCGGCGGGCTCAAGGCCGCGCACCGCCGGCCCGCCGGCGGTCAGCGTTCGGCGGGGAAGCGGACATGGAACGCGGCCCCGGCCCCGCCGCTCTCCAGCGCCACCTGCCCGCCGATCTGGCGGGCGAGGGCCTTGACGAGCTGAAGCCCCAGTCCCGGTGGCCGGTCCATCGAGAAGCCGGCGGGAAGGCCGGGTCCCCGGTCCGCCACGGTGAGGGCGAGGGCGTCCGCCCTTTCGGCCGTGAGCGATACCGCGACGCGCGCGGGATCGCCGCCGCGCCGGCCGAACTTCAGCGCGTTCGTCACCAGTTCGTTCACGATGATGGCCAGCGGGATGGCGCGGTCGGTGTCGATCGCCACGTCGGCCGCCAGTGCCACCACGACGTCGTCCTCCCGGCTGCGCAGGTGGGCAAGGTCGTCGCACAGGCGCCGGACCAGAGGCGCCAGGCGGACCCGCTTGAGGTCGGCCGTCCGGTCGAGCCCCTCATGGACGGCGGCGATCGAATTGACGCGGGAGGACGCCTCCACGAAACGGCGGCGGCCCTCCGGGTCGCCGATGTCCCGGCTCTCCAGCCGCAGCAGGCTCGCCACGAGCTGGAGACTGTTCTTCGTGCGATGGTTGAGCTCCACCATCAGGGCGTCCTTGTGGCGCAGGAGCGTCTCCCGCTCGGTGACGTCGCGCACCACGCCGATCGCCCCGACCCGCGAACCGCCCCGGCCGGCGGCTCCACCGCCGTCCCAAGTGCCACCATCGTCGCCGACGGTCCGGCCCCGCACGGCGACCCATCGCACCTCTCCATCCCCGTCGGCGAGCCGGAACCGGAGGTCGATCTCGACGGGCGCGGTCGCCCCGCGCCAGCGGCGGGCCGCCGCCCGGACGAGGCAGCGGTCCTCGGCGGGCAGGCGGCGCAGCGCCGCGCGCAGCGTCACCGGGCCGACCATCGGCAAACGGAGCAGCGCGCGCGCCTCGGCGGACAGGATCAGCGCGCCGGTCGTGCGGTCGATCTCCCACACGCCCAGCCCGCCGGCCTCGAGCGCCGCGGCGAGGCGTTCGGCGCGAAGACCAACGCATCCCCGCCGCGCCGTCGGCGACGGCTCACCGCGTGGCTCGCGGGGCGCTTGGCGGCGGGGCATGGCGGGGGCCTGCTCGTGACGGCGGGAAGGACGGCGCGACGGACCCGTTATAAGGACCTGACCCGTTGTAGGGACATTGCCCTTCGGCGGGATGCATCCGGGCGGGGGTGCTCCCGACCCGAGGGCGCGGGCACCCCCGCCGGAAGGTGATGGCGGAGCCAGCCCCCCTACGTCCGAAATCGCACCCGCGCTCACGCTCAGGTGGCCGATGCATCCGTCCGGCGGCAGGACAATCGAAAGGCATCGAACGACCATGGGAAGGGAAGGTAGAGACCAGGCCGGCGGCGCCGGCGACCATTCGGAGGAATGCGATATGACGATCCGTCGGCTTCTGTCGGGAAGCCTCGTGCTGCTGTTCGCGGTCATCGGGATCATGGCCGGGACGAACCTGTGGGGCGTGGACCGCCTGTCCACCTCCATGCGGACGATCTACGAGGATCGCGTGGTGCCGCTGCGTGATCTCAAGATCATATCCGACGCCTACGCGGTCTTCGTCGTCGACGCCTCCCACAAGGTGCGCAACGGGAACTGGGACTGGCCGGAGGCGGGGGAATCGGTCGCCACCGCCCGCGAGCAGATCGAGAAGCACTGGACGACCTATCTCGCGACGACGCTCACGGTCGAGGAGGCGAGGCTCGTCGCCGAGGCGAAGCGGCTGAAGTCCGCCGCCGACATCGCGGTCGCCGACCTGACGGCGATCATCGCGCGCCGTGACCGCGACGCGCTGGACGGGTTCGTGCGGGGGACGCTCTACGCCGCCATCGACCCCTACACCGAAGTGATCACGAAGCTCATCGACCTCCAGGTCGAGGTCGCGGCTGCGACCTACGCGTCCGACGTCCGGCTCGGGGATCGCATCGAGATCCTCTCCTTCCTGCTCGCCGCGCTCGGCCTCGTCTCGGTCCTGGCCGTCGGCCTGGTCACGGTCCGGCGCGTCCTCCGGCCGATCGCCGGGATGACGGCCGCGATGGAGCGCATCGCCGGGGGCGACTTCGCGATCGAGGTCCCGGGCACGGGCACCGCCGGCGAGATCGGCGCCATGGCGGGGGCCGTCGCGGTCTTCCGGCAGAACGGGCTGGAGCGGCAGCGTCTCGAGGCCGAGCAGGCGGACCGTGCGGCCGCAGCGGCGGCGGACCGGCGGCAGGCGCTGTTCGCGATGGCGGACGACCTGGAACGGTCGATCTCCCGCATGCTGTCCGACGCCAGCGCCGCGTCGACGCAACTCGCGGCCACGATCGGCCAGGTGTCCCGGTCGGCCGAGGCCACGACGGCCGAGGCCGGATCGGCCGCAAGCGCCGCCGGCATGGCCACCCAGAACATCCAGATGGTTGCTGCCGCGACCGAGGAGTTCAACGCCGCCCTGGCCGAGGTGTCGGGCCGGATCGGCGACGCGGCGCGGTCGGCGTCCGACGCCGCCGGGGCGGCCTCGCGGGCGGGGGAGATGGTCGACGGCCTGCTCGGCGCGTCGGCGCGGATCAACGAGGTCACCAGCCTCATCGGCGCGATCGCGGCGCAGACCAACCTGCTGGCGCTGAACGCCACGATCGAGGCGGCCCGGGCCGGCGAGGCGGGCCGTGGCTTCGCGGTCGTCGCGTCGGAGGTCAAGAGCCTCGCGAACCAGACGGGCCGCGCGACCGACGACATCCAGCGCGAGATCGGCGCCATGCAGTCCGCCATCGGTGGCGTGGTGGAGGTGATCCGGGAGATCGTTGGCCGGATCCGCACCGTCGACGACATGAACGGGGCCATCGCGGCGGCGGTCGAGGAGCAGTCCGCGACCACCGGCGACATCGCCCGCAACATGTCGGAGGCGGCGAACGGGGTCGGCAGCGTCGACACGAACATCAAGGCGGTGTCGTCGGCCGCCCTCGACACCAATGCGGCGATCACGCAGATGCAGGCGTCGGTCGAGGTGCTGGCGAAGGAGATCCGGGCGGTCGAGACGAGCGTGGCGACGTTCCTCGGCGACGTCCGGGGTCGCGAGGAGGGGAGCCCCGCCGTCGCGGCGAAGGCTCCCCTGGCGAAGGCCGCCTGAGCGAAGGCCGCCTGAGCGAGGGCCGCCTGAGCGAGGGCCGCCTGAGCGAGGGCCGCCTGAGCGAGGGCCGCCTGAGCGAGGGCCGCCTGAGCG
>Ga0315907_10003749_pt1 | contig 17616 bp, 18 predicted proteins | sample LakEriMetagenome_3_FD_203525 | JGI IMG/M metagenome (GOLD analysis project Ga0315907, IMG submission 203525) | Freshwater fungal communities from buoy surface, Lake Erie, Ohio, United States - Buoy 12 MA123 | ecosystem: Environmental > Aquatic > Freshwater > Lake > Lake biofilm | place: USA... | reverse complement strand
ACGAATGGACAGAAACGTTCCGGGCGGGGAATGAGGCATGCCGAAACGGGCAACGATAAACCCCGTGCTCCAGATCAGGACAAAGACCAGCGGCATGGCCTTCAGCCAGTTGTTAGGGGTAGGTTTAATCACCCGGGTCCTGGCGCAACGAAATACTCACCTCACCTCGCCTTAGCGCGAATTTCGGGCAGAGCTTTTTGCAGGTAATAGACCATGGACCAGATGGTCAGCACCGCCGAGACATAAATCAGGACCGTGCCCCAAAAATGCGTGTCAATCACCTGAAACAAAGGACCATCAAACAGCAAAAACGGAATCGCCACCATTTGCACCGTGGTCTTGACTTTGCCCAGCATGTGCACCGCCACGCTGCGAGAGGCGCCTATCTGTGCCATCCATTCGCGTAAAGCAGAGATGGCGATTTCACGGCCAATGATGACCAAAGCAACCAAGGCATGCAGTCGGTTCAGGTGCACCAGGATCAAGAGTGCTGCACAAACCAGAAACTTATCCGCCACAGGATCCAGAAAAGCACCAAAGGAAGAGGTCATGTTCAAACGGCGCGCCAGGTAACCGTCTGCCCAGTCGGTCAAAGCGACGACCACAAAAAGGACAGTGGCCAGCAGGTTTTGCATGCTCGGTGCAATCTGCAAATAAAACACGCCCACCACCAGCGGAATCGCCACGATGCGTGCCCAAGTCAGGAGTGTCGGCAAATTGAAAAACATGGCTGGATTGTGCCGACAAAAAGTCAATCACACCGAAGTCGCTTCAATCAAGGCTGCGCGGCTTGAAGAGACGGTCGTCATTAAACAGGAAGGTTTCATTGAACTTCCAGGGCTTAGGCAGGCGACTGACGTCGCCAAAGGGCGCGGCGCGGCGCAGGGCGTCCATCGCCAATTGGGTGGTGTCTTTCGCCTGGTTGGGGTGGCGCATCACTTCCATACGGCGGATGCTGCCATCGGCATGAAGTTCCACTGTGATGACGGGAATGGCCAGCAAGATGTCTGGCACGACGCCGGTGTACGTGCCCTGAGGGTTGGCTGCCACCAAGCGAAGTCCCGCCTGCTTGCGAAACTCGTCCCAGCTGCGAGCCGCCCTGGGTGGGGCCAGTGAAGGAGCAGCCGCTGGCGGCGACATGGCTTCGGGGCGGCTCGTTTTGCCAGGCGCTGGGACCGGCGCCGGCCAATCGCCGGGCTCCCGTTGCGGCACGGAACTGGAGCAAGCGGCGAGCGACATGGCGAGCAGCCGCGCGACCCAACGACGCAAGGTTTCAATGAAGGACACGGTAGATCTCCTCGGCCAGTGTTTTGGATATGCCGTCGACGGTTTGCAGGTCCTGCACGCTGGCATTGGCCACACCGCGCACGCCGCCGAATCGCTGTAAGAGTTTGGCACGCTTGCGCGGACCCACGCCGGGAATGTCTTCGAGTTGGCTGCCGCCCGTACGCACACTGGCCCGTTTGGCCCGCATGCCGGTGATGGCAAAACGATGCGCTTCATCACGAATTTGGGCCACCAGCATCAGCGCAGCCGAGGTCGGGTCGAGAGACACTTTCGGCCGCCCATCCGCAAACACCAACTCTTCCAGGCCGACTTTGCGACCCTCGCCTTTCTCCACACCCACAAGCAAGGCCACATCCAGGCCCAGCTCTTCAAACACCTCGCGTGCCACACCCACCTGGCCTTTGCCACCGTCGATAAGAACCAAGTCCGGCAGACGCGCACCACCGGCTGAATCCGTGGATCCGGTGTTTTCAGCCAAAAGGGCGGCGAGTTTGCCGTAGCGCCGCGTCAGCACTTGGCGCATGGCGGCGTAGTCATCTCCACCTTCTATGCCCTCAATGTTGTAGCGGCGGTACTGGGCGCTTTGCATCTTGTGGCCCTCGAACACGACACAGCTGGCCTGGGTGGCCTCGCCCGCGGTGTGGCTGATGTCAAAACATTCGATGCGCAGCAGCTCCAGTTTGTCGAGGTCCAAGCCCAAAGTCTGCGCCAAAGCGCGCGTGCGTGCTTGTTGCGACCCCTCCTCCGCCAGCAACTGCGCGAGTTTCAACTCAGCACCGCGCAGACACATGTCCAACCAGGCCCGGCGGGCTTCCCTCGGTTGGTGCTGGGCCGTGACCTTATGGCCCGCTTGTTCACCCAACGTGTCGATGAGCGTTTTATCAACCGGGTGGCTCAAAACCAGCAGCGGGGGTAGCTGCCCGTCCAAATAATGCTGGGCTAAAAACGCCTCCAGGACCTGGCGTTCCAAGATGTTCGAATCGATGGGTTCGTAATCAGGGGCTGCTTCATCACCCACGGGTTCACTGCCCTCCTGGGCACGGTCGACCGCAGCTTCAACGTGAACGGGAAAGTAAGGCCGATCGCCCAAATGCCGGCCGCCACGCACCATGGCCAGGTTGACACAGGCACGGCCGCCCTGCACTTTCACCGCGAGGATGTCGGCGTCTTTGACACGGCTGTCGCTGTTGTCTTCCACCGCCTGCTGGTGCAACACCTTGGACAGTGCGCCAAGCTGGTTGCGAATTTCTGCCGCTTCTTCAAAACGCAGCGCGTCAGCGTGCATCATCATTTGCGCTTGAAGCGTCTCCATGATTTCTTGCTGCTCGCCATTCAGAAAACGTTCGGCATTGGTGACGTCGCGGGCATAGTCGTCAAAGCCAATGTGGCCCACACACGGTGCCGAGCAACGTTTGATTTGGTACAACAAACAAGGTCGCGAGCGGTTGCTGAATACCGTGTCCTCACAGGTGCGCAGACGAAACACCTTTTGCAGCAACTGCACCGACTCTTTCACTGCCCAGGCGCTGGGGTAGGGGCCGAAGTAGCGATGGCGGGCATCCACCGCGCCACGGTAATAAACCATGCGCGGGTAGGCACCTGGGGTGACGCCCTCGTCATTCTTGCTGCGGCGCGTGCCGGTGATTTTCAGGTAGGGATAACTCTTGTCGTCGCGGAACAAAATGTTGTAACGCGGCTGCAAGGTTTTGATGAGGTTGTTTTCTAGCAGCAAAGCCTCGGCCTCGGACCGCACCACCGTGGTCTCCATGCGAACGATCTTGCTCACCATGTGGCCAATGCGGGTGCCGCCATGGTTCTTCTGAAAATAGCTGGACACCCGCTTTTTCAGGTCTTTGGCCTTGCCCACATACAACAGGACGTCCGCAGCATCGAAGTAACGGTACACGCCAGGCAAACTGGGCAAGGCAGCCACATCGGCCAGCACTTTTTGACGGCGTGGATCTTCATCTGGACTGTCTGCGGGCGGTGTGAAATCAATCGTGTCTGACATAGCCCGCATTTTGCCGCCCTTGATAATTTGCGGATGGCATCTGCGCATCCGCTCCAAGAAACGACCCCACACTGGGATATTTTTTGCCGTGTCATCGACAACTTTGGTGACATTGGTGTGTGCTGGCGCTTGAGTGCGGATCTGGCCGCTCGGGGCCAGCAGGTTCGGTTGTGGGTGGACGATGCCAGCGCCTTGGCCTGGATGGCGCCGCGCGGGACCAAGGGCGTGACCGTCTTGCCTTGGCCATCCGATGCCCGTGTTTTTGAGCTGGGTCAGGTGGTGATTGAAGCCTTTGGCTGCGAGCTGCCCGACTTCATCGTGGAGCGGATGAAACAAAGCTCCAAACGGCCTCGTTGGATCAACCTGGAGTACCTCAGCGCCGAAGACTACGTCGAACGTTGCCACGGTTTACCTTCGCCGCAATGGAGCGGACCCGGACAAGGATTGATCAAACATTTTTTTTACCCGGGGTTCACGGGCAAAACCGGCGGGCTGTTGCGCGAGCAGGATTTGCAGAATCGACGGCAAGCATTTGATGCCAATGCTTGGCGGGCCAGCCTCGGCCTGCCCAGCGGGACCGGCGAGCGCTGGGTCAGCCTCTTCGCTTATGACAACCCGGCCTTGCCACAACTCTTACAGGCCTTGGCAGAGGTCCCGACCCGGTTGCTGGTAGCGCCGGGCGCTTTGGCATCGAAAGCGCAACAGTTGTTGGCAGATGCAACACGCCATACCCACTTGACCCTGCACCCCTTGCCTCACGTCGATCAAACCGAATACGACCACCTCCTATGGGCCTGCGACTTGAACTTCGTGCGCGGTGAGGACTCCTTTGTGCGCGCCCAGTGGGCGGGCTGTCCTTTCGTCTGGCAGATCTACCCCCAAGACGATGCTGCGCACGATGCCAAGTTAATGGCATTTTTGGACCGTTTTTTGGCGAGCGCTGATGTGGATTTGCGCCGAGCCGTCACCTCTTTGCACCGGGTTTGGAACGGTCTGATCCACACCGAGACGGCGTCTTCGTGCAAGCTGCCGCCCGCGACGCCTTGGATGGCTCACTGCCAGCACTGGCGCACTCAGCTATGTGCCCAAGACGATCTGTGCACCCAGTTGATGCGTTTTTCATCAGAACAACGGTAAAATCACGGGTTTTGCGCGAACCGGTGGGGGAAATTCACCCACAGACCGCGCGCTCACCGCATCCGGCGGATCCCGCCTTTGTTGGATGCACTCCACACGGAACTCGTTATGAAGATCGCTCAAGAAATTCGCGCCGGCAACGTCATCATGCAGGGCAAAGACCCCATGGTTGTTTTGAGAACTGAATACAGCCGTGGCGGCCGCAACTCGGCCACCGTGCGTATGAAACTCAAGAGTTTGCTCAACAACTCCGGCACCGAAGTCGTCTTCAAGGCCGACGACAAAATGGACCAGGTCATTCTGGACAAAAAAGAGTGCACCTACTCTTACTTTGCCGATCCGATGTACGCCTTCATGGACGCCGACTACAACCAGTTTGAAGTCGAAGCCGAAAACATGGGCGACGCCATCCAGTACCTGGAAGACAGCATGCCCGTCGAAGTGGTGTTCTACGACGGTAAAGCCATCTCGGTCGAGTTGCCCACGAGCCTGGTGCGTGAAGTCACCTACACCGAACCCGCCGTCAAAGGCGACACCTCAGGCAAGGTGATGAAACCCGCCAAACTGGCCACCGGCTTTGAAATTTCGGTGCCGCTTTTTGTGGAAACTGGCGACAAAATCGAAATCGACACCCGCACGCACGAGTACCGCAAGCGCGTTTGATTTTTTGCGCCCGGTTGGCGCCCCTCAAAATCAGGGCACTTCGGTGCCCTTTTTTGTGCCTGCCCTGTTTTGAATACAAAACCCATTGAACCTGCCGCGCTGTCGTTGACTGACCAAGGGCAGCACTTTTCGCCCACGCATGGCGAGGATGGTGATCCGCAGCACGCGTCCTCGTTGGAGGACAGCGCTGCGTTATGGGGCGGACTCAAATGGCCCAACGACAGTGCGGCACGGTTCACCGTGCTCGACACCCGCTTCGCCTGGGGTCAGCGCTTTCTGGCCGCATGGAGAGATTGGCAACGGCGACCAGAACCGAAAGCGGCACTTGACTTCATTGCGCTGGAAACCCGCCCGCTGGTGCGCGACGACTTGGCGCAGATGCAAGCGCTGCTGCCCGGTGCAGACTGGGCTGAGCTGGCCGATTCATTGCGAGCCCAGTGGCCACCCCTCACACCGAATCTGCATGTGCTGAGTTTTGAGCAAGGCCGTGTGCGCTTGCTTCTGGCCCTCGGCGAAACCCGGCAATGGCTGCGGGAGTTGGTGGCGACCGTGGACGCCTTTTTCATCGATCCCAGTTTTCATCCGCAAGCCTGCAAATCATTGGCCCGATTGGCAGCATTCGGCGCAACGCTGCACGCCCGCTGCCCGATTGCGGAGCATGCCTCACTGCATGCCGGTCTTCAGGCCGCTGGGTTTGTGGTGCAGGCCAGAACGCTTGAAGATGGCGCGGTCACGGTCGCCCGCTATCAACCCGCTTTCGAGCCGCGTCCGCCCGCTGGACGTTCCCAGGCTCACCGCAGCAACCGTACCCAAAAAGAGCGCCACGCCCTCATCGTGGGCGCCGGTTTGGCGGGTTGCGCCACCGCATTGGCCCTGGCTGGCCAGGGGTGGCGCTGCACGGTCATCGACCGGAACAGTGGCCCGGCCGAGGAAACTTCAGGCAATCCAGCCGGCCTTTTTCACGGGGTGGTCCATGGGCACGACGGCCACCACGCGCGTTGGGGCCGTGCAGCCGCACTGCAAGCAGCGGTTTGGTTGGCGTATGCGTTGTCCAAGGCGCCCAACACCCATCCAGCCCACCGGGTCGGTGAAATAAAGGGTTTGCTGCGCCTACAAACAGACGGCCATGCAGCGGCCGAGATGCGCACCACCTTGAAACGCCTGGGACTTCCCGAAGACTACGTTCAAGCCCTGGACGCCACCGACGTGGCGCACCGCAGCGGTTTGCCCGCCCGTCATGCCGCGTGGTTTTATCCCCAAGGCGGTTGGGTGCAACCTCGCTGGTTGTGCCAACACTGGTTGAATGAATCTCAAGCAGCGTTTCTGGGCCATACCCACGTCGAGGCCATCGCCCACGAGGCGGGGCAGTGGCGGGTGTTGGATGGTGCAGGCCAGACGCTCGCGCAGGCTCCGGCCTTGGTACTGGCCAACGCGCACCATGCCATGCGACTGCTCCAACCCTGGTTGCACGGCGCTGATTGGTCTGTGGAGGCCGTACGCGGTCAAATCAGTCAACTGCCACAAGCCATTGTCGATTCCACCCCCCTGGTGTTGCCGCGATTGCCACTGGCTGGTGCAGGTTATGTGCTGCCGAGGACGGCCGATGGACTGTTGTTTGGTGCAACCAGTCAAAACGGCGACACCGACGCCGGGGTGCGTTGGTCCGACCACCAACACAACCTGAGCCAACTGGAGAACCTGCTCGGGCATTCCTTGCCAGAGACTGTGTGGACGTCAGCTCAATGGCAGGGCCGAACAGGATGGCGGTGCATGACACAAGATCGCCTGCCCATCGCGGGTGCGGTCCCCGATGTTCAAGACCCCACCCGAATCGACCAGCCGCGCCTGGTTCCGCGCGTCCACGGCCTGCATGTGTGCATGGCCTTGGGATCGCGGGGCATCACCTGGGCGCCACTTCTGGCCGAGGTGGTGGCCTGCGGTATCAGTGGCGCGGCGGTACCGCTGGAGTCCAGCTTGCTCGATGCGATCGACCCGGCCCGTTTTGTCGTCCGTGATGCGCGTCGACCGAACGAGCACCCACCACACAGGCTGTCGACCTCGGGGCCTTCAATGGCCGCGGGTTAAAGCGGGGCACCGATCGAACAAGCCTGGACAAGGGCGCGGCGGTATCGGTCGGGTTCTGGGATGGCTCCGATGGGGTGGAAACTCGAATGCGCCAGTCGACTCGTCCTCTGTGAAACAGCCTCAAGGGGCAGATCCTTCGGCAGGTGCATCGGGTGCACCCTCGCCAGATTCACGGGCCTCAGCAGCTGCTTCGGCGGCGTCAGCGGCATCAGCCTCAGGGTCTTGTCCCGGCTTGCGGGCAGCCTTCTCCTTGAGTTTGTCTTCTTTCTTTTTCTTCTTGGCCAACTCACGTTGGCGTTTCTCAAAAGAGTAATTTGGCTTGGCCATGCACCATCCTTCAGCGGCAAAAAACAAAATCGGGCATCACTACCCGACAACAACTGCGAGGTTACGCGCTTTTCAAGTGCATTCCTGCCCCACGCCCGCAGAATTTGAGTCTGTGGACATACAAATCACCGTCGCTTTCAAAAAGTGAGTGTCTTGACACCATCGACACCACCCAACAAACAAATGGCTGCGCGGTGGCGGGCAAAAATGCCCACACTCACCACCCCAGGCCATTGGTTCACTTCGGTCTCCATCGCCAGCGGATCCGCAATGCGTAAGCCGCGCACGTCCAGAATTTGGCAACCGTTGTCAGTGACAACACCCGACCTCACACTGGCCTGCCCGCCCAGCGCCGCAAAACGCCGTGCGATTTGCGCGGCGGCCATGGGGATCACTTCCACTGGCAAGGGAAAGCTTCCCAGCACGTCCACCAATTTAGAAGCATCCGCGATACACACAAAACGCTCGGCCAAGTCGGCCACAATTTTTTCGCGTGTCAGCGCCGCTCCACCACCTTTGATCATGTGGCCTTGTGGGTTGATTTCATCTGCGCCATCGATGTAAACCGGAATATGCTCGACGCTGTTGCTGTCCAGCACCGCGATGCCATGCGCACGCAGCCGCTCCGAGCTTTTTTCGCTGCTGGACACGGCCCCTTGAATGTGGCCTTTCATCGATGCCAGTGCATCAATGAAGCAATTGACGGTGGAGCCCGTGCCCACGCCGACGATAGAACCTGGCACCACATAGGCCAGGGCCGCTTGGCCCACCAGGGCTTTGAGTTGATCTTGGTTCATGGAATAAGAAGAGTGGCGTTTGAGACAATCGCCTGATTATCCAAGACGCCCGCCACAAACTGCGCAAACCATGCCCTTGATCCCCTACGCCCTGACCCGCCCTTTTCTCTTCGGCTTGGACCCCGAAACCGCGCACGACCTCACCTTAGGCGCCCTGGCCCGAATTCAACACACCCCATTGATTTGCGCGGTGGCCCAATCCCGTGTGGACGACCCGGTCACGGTAGCCGGTTTGAAATTCCCCAACCGCATCGGCCTGGCCGCGGGCCTGGATAAAAACGGCCGCTGCATCGACGGTTTGGGCGCGATGGGGTTTGGTTTCATTGAAGTCGGGACTGTCACGCCCAAAGCACAAAGCGGCAACCCCAAACCGCGCATGTTTCGGCTGCCTGAGGCCAACGCCCTCATCAACCGCCTGGGCTTCAACAACGAAGGGCTGGACAGTTTTCTGCACAACGTCAAACAAGCCAGCTTTCGCCGAAAGGGCGGCATCCTCGGACTGAACATTGGCAAGAACGCGACCACCCCCATCGAACACGCAGCAGACGACTACCTCACCTGCCTGGACGGTGTCTACCCCCACGCGGATTACGTGACGGTGAACATCAGCAGTCCCAACACCAAAAACCTGCGCGAGCTGCAAAGTGATGCCGCGCTGGACGCACTTCTCGGCGCCATCCAGTCGCGTCGCAGTGCACTGGCAGAGCAGCACGGCAAACAAGTGCCCATCTTCGTCAAGATTGCCCCCGATTTGGACGAGGCTCAGGTGAGTGTCATCGCACGCACCATCCAAAACAACGGCATGGACGGTGTCGTCGCGACCAACACCACCATTGCGCGCGACCAGGTCGCGCATTTGCAGCATGGCAACGAGACCGGTGGGCTGTCGGGTGCGCCCGTACAACAGGCCTCTAACCGCGTCATCGCGCAGTTGCGTGCAGCCCTCGGTGCCAAGGTACCCATCATTGGCGTGGGTGGTGTGATGAGTGGCGAGGATGCTGTGGCCAAACGGAAAGCGGGAGCGGACCTGGTGCAGATTTACACGGGTTTCATCTACAAGGGACCCGGCTTGGTCACGGATGCAGCCGAGGCGCTGAAGGCGGCTCGTTGATGGGCGGCCTTGCAACGACAACGCATTCAGGTCAACTCAAGAACTTGTGCATCACCAGCACATCCACCAGCCCCAGGCGGTGGTGCTGAAACGCTTGGGGCACGGTGCCCACCACGTTGAAGCCATGCTTCTTCCATAAACGCACCGCGCCTTCGTTGCTGGTGACCACAAAGTTGAACTGCATGGCCCTGAAACCCATGGTCAGGGCTTGCTGCTGCGAGTGTTCACACATGGCTGAGGCGACGCCGCGCCCTTGCGCCTGTGCTGCAGTGGCGTAACCGCAGTTGCTCACATGAGACCCCAAGCCAGGTTGGTTGGGTTTGATGAAGTAGCTGCCCAACACGTCACCCTTTGCATCGCAGGCCACAAAGGTGGCTGCGGGCAATTGGACCCAGATGGCACGCATCTCGTCTTCGGAGAGGTCGCGCGCAAACGCATACGCTTCACCACCGCGAACAATCGGCTCCAGGACGGACCACACGGCAGGCCAGTCATTCGGATTGAAAGCACGGATCGTGATGTCGGGGCCCGGCTGAACCAGGGCATTGGTTGCGGGAGGGTGCTGGAATGTGTCGCTCATGACTGCAGTTTGCCAGACGGTGGTGCCGGTCAATCCTGGTAAGAGGCCGTTCGCGGATCAAGTCGCAGCAGTGCCTGCGTCAACTCACGTAAGGTGGTTTGCAACGGGACAAAACCCGCGTTGCGCTCCAGCGTGACTTCATCCATGTAAAGCCGCTTGTTGATCTCCAGTTGAATCGAATGCTGGTGTTGCGTGGGTTTGCCATGCCTGCGAACGATTTCCACGCCCTTGTAGGGGTGGTTGACGCTGACGGTGTAGCCCCGGCTGTTCAGGAAACGTTCAATCCAGTGGGTCAGGCGCGGGTCGGCACTGCTGCCATCGCGATCTCCCAGTACAAAATCGGCATGCACCAGCCACGGGTGGTCTGTGGAATACGCCTGGGCCACGGCTGGCATGGAGTGGCAATCGATGTGGATCACAAAGCCGTGGCGCTCACGGGCGGCATGCACGGCGTGGTCCAGCGCGTGGTGGTAAGGAAACCAGCAGCGATCGATGCGGGACTGAACCTCGGCCACCGACAGTTTGCGGTCGTAGATGGGCGTGCCGTCGTCCAGCATGCGCCACACCAGGCCTTTGCCCAGACGGACTTTGGCGCCACCACTGGTAGGGCCGGGCCACGGCAGGTCCAACAAGGTTTCGTCGATCTCATCGACCGCACGGTTCACGTCTACATAAGAACGTGGGAACAGAGCCTGCACCAGCGATGCGCCCAGCTCGGGTGCAAAGCCCCAGAGTTCTTCAACATAAGTGTCTTCTGCGCCACGCAAGGCCCGTTGCGGGCAACTGTGACCAAAGTCCTGCGGGTAAGCCGTGCCGCTGTGGGGCGAGTCCAGCACCAAAGCAGAGGTGCCCAGCGCCACATCGACGCTTTGGGGTTGGGTATTCAAATTCATGGTGGGTTAAAAAATGAAGTCAGCGAAGAGTCGTGCCGGTGAGCAACTTCCGTCAATCCACGATGCGCCCATCGCGCGCGATCAAGGTGATGTCCACAAACTTGGAGCCGTGGTGTTTTTTGGGAGAAAAACGCACGGTGTACCCCCCCAGATCAAACTCGTTCATGCGCTCCAGCGTTTGCACCAGGGCCTCACGGCTCGGAGTGCTGCCGCTGCGGCGCAAGGCCTCCACCATCACTTTGGCGGCCATCATGCCCTCCAGGCCGATGTAATCCGGTTTGGCCTGCGGATTGAATTTGGCCAGCACCTGACGGTACTCCACGGCAACCAGTTTGTTTTTGTGCGGGTTGGGTGCGGTTTGGCTGATGGAAATACCAGCAGCGAGCGGACCCAACTCGGTCACCAACTGCTTCACGCCAATCAAGCTGCGGGCGTAGTACTGCGTTTTTCCCGAGCGAACTTTTTCAAAGTCGCGCACAAATGCGACCGCATCGCTGCCCGACGCACCAATGATGAGGGCTTGCAAGTCCACGCCTTTCAGTGCGTCGATGGCCGCAGCAGGATCTTTGGAGGTGGTTTTCATGCTGCCGATGGCTTGCAACTTCAGGCCGGCGTCGCTCATGCGGGCCTGGGTTTCTGCGAGCAGTTCTTTGCCCGACACACTGTCGTAGTGCAACAGGCCAATGCGGGTCAGGCCGATGGTGCGCAGGTGTTGAACGATCTGCCCCAACTCATCCGAGAAACTGGCGCGGGTGGTGAACACGTAGGGAGAGTGTTTGGCGTACAGCTCTTCATAGCCCGTGTAGGGCGCGAACAGGGGCACCTGCGCGGCCTCGGCCAGGGGGATGGTGGCTTTGACGGTATTGGTCCAGGTGTAGCCGAAAAGGGCCAGCACCTTGTCTTTGTTCAGCAGTTGGTCTGTGTTGGCCTTGGCTTTGTCCACTGAATAGGCGTCGTCCAGACTGAGCAAGCGAATCTTGCGACCGGCCACCCCACCTCTGGCATTGACGTGGTCGAAGTAAGCCAAGGCACCATCGCGGTAAGAAGTGGCTTGCGAGGCAAAACTGCCGGTGAATGAAGCAGACTGGCCCAGAACAATCTCGCGCTCCGTGACGCCCGGACCGCTTTGTGCCCAAACTTGCAACGGTATTCCGGTCAATACAACAGCACCCACTCGACAAACCACCGACAAGAAAGTGTTCATGATGTCTCCAAACACGCTGGCGCCCAACCCGGGGCCAACAGGCCACGGATTGACGCAAACGACAGAAGGAAAAATAGCCCGGCACGACACCAGGCCGAGGTCACTCAGTCGAGCTGGATCTTGGCGAAACGCGAGGTCCGCTGCATGCGGTCGATCTCTTTGCGGATCTGCACGCCGAATTGCTGAGGCGAGGTCAAGGTGGAGGGGTACAGACCCTGCGCCGCCAGCTTTTCTTTCATGCCCGGCGCTTTGAGTGCCGCCACGACGCCCGCATGCAGGCGCTTGACCACATCGTCTGGCGTTCCTGCAGGCGCCACCAAACCAAACCATGACGGCAGGTTGTTGCTGTCGTTGCCCACGTCACTGAAGGTGGGCACATTGGGCAAGGCATCCAGCTTTTCAGGCCAAGACACTGCCAGCGCATGCACGCGGCCCGACTTGATGTGCGGCAAGGCGGAGGCCACCTGGTCAAAGTAGGCGTTCACCTGGCCCGCAATCAGATCGGTGATGGCGGGCGCCGCACCCCGGTAAGGAATGTGCAGCATGAAGGTTTTGGTGGAGGCCTTAAAAATCTCGCCCCACATGTGGCCGATGGTGCCGTTGCCCGGTGAGGCGTAGGTGTATTTGCCGGGGTTGTCGTTGAGCAGTTTGATGAACGAGGCGTAGTCCTTCACGCCCAACTTGTCAGACACGATCAACACGCCGGGTGCTTTCACCAATTCGGCCACCGGCGTGAAACTTTTATCGGCGTCGTACGGCAAGGTTTTGTACACGGCGGGGTTCACACCGTGGGTGGACAAAGTCGCCACACCCAGCGTCAATCCATCGGGGGCGGCGCGTGCAACTTCGGCCATGCCAATGGAACCACCCGCACCGGCCTTGTTTTCCACAATCACAGGCTGACCCAGTTCTTTGGAGAGTTGTTCACCGACGGCTCGCGCCGTGATGTCGGTGGCACCGCCTGGTGGGAAAGGAACGATCAAACGAATCGGTTTGGCCTGTGCCCAAGAAACACTGGGAACGACGGCGCTAGCGGCCAAGGCGGAGGCTGCTGCAATGAGGTGGCGACGTTGCATGGTGGAACTCCAAGAGGTGAGGTTGTGTGGGATCGACAACTGAATCTTGCTCCCACAGGGCAACCTTAACAAGCGAAAATGCGGCAAGAGAACATTCCAAATGAGAATGAAATTCCCTGATGAACAAACGCCTGCACCCCCCCACCCACCTGCTGCGTGCTTTTGTCACGACGGCACAGCTTGGCACCATTTCCGCTGCAGCAGATGCTTTGCATGTCACGCAAAGTGCGGTAAGCAAACAGGTACAAGAACTTGAGCAATGGTTGGGAATTTTGCTCTTCGCCAGGGTTAAAAAACGCCTGCAACTGACGCCGCCTGGCCAGCGCTATTTGCTGGCCGTGCAGCCGCTGCTGGTGCAATTGGAAGCCGCCACGCTTGATGTGATGAGCACCCCCGCAGACGGCGGCGTGCTGCATCTGTCAGCCCTGCCCACCTTCGGTGCAAAGTGGCTGATTCCACGTTTACCTGCTTTTCAAACGGCCCATCCGAAAGTGCTGCTGCAGTTTGTGCCTTATGTACAGGGCTATGACTTCACCCGCGCCGACCTTGACTGCGCAATCCGCTACGGTGAGGGCGCTTGGCCAGGAGCCGTGTCGGAGTATGTGATTGGCCGCGACATGACCTTGATCGCCCCCCCCTCCAAACCCGGAGACGCCCCCCTGCGTCGTCCTACCGACATCGTGCACCACCGCCTGTTGCAGCATGTCAGCGTGCCCAATGCCTGGGTGAACTGGTGCGAGCGGCACCAGGTGGCAGGCGTGAACCCCCACAGTGGCATTCAGCTGGACCAATACGTGGCCATCATCCGCGCCGTGGCAGCGGGCATGGGGTTGGCGTTGGTGCCCACCTGTTTGATCGAAGAAGAATTGGCACGAGGCGAAGTCGTGTCGCCGCGGTGGAGCGCGACCCACCGGGAAACGGCGCAGGCAGGTTACTTCTTTTGTTACCCCGAGAACAAGGCGCACCTGGAACCCTTGGTGATTTTCAAGCGGTGGTTGCTGTCGCAAGTGACCGAGCCCTGATTGCCTTTGTTTGCAGCGCTCGCACAGCGCACGTCATCGCAGCGTCACTCGGCCGTCATGCTGTTGCCATCTGACGTAGGCACATTCGGTCGTCGATCTCGGCCGTCCGCCGGTGGTCTTCATGCACCCAAAAACCGGAGGAATGTATGCCCACAAGATTCAGCCCCGCCGCACCACGATTTGCCTTGCTTACTGCTGTTTGCGCCAGTCTGGTGGCTTGCGGCGGTGGTGGTGGTGACACCCCCGCCAGCGTGAGCACCTGGGGCGCAATCGACGCACAACCCTTGGTCACCGGCCACCGAGGTGCTTCGGGTTACCGTCCTGAACATACGATTGAGGCCTACACCTTGGCCATCGACCAAGGCGCCGATTTGATCGAGCCCGACTTGGTGGCCACCAAAGACGGCGTGCTCATTGCCCGCCACGAGCCCATGCTGGGCGGCACCACCGATGTGGCCAGCCGCCCCGAATTCGCCAGCCGCAAAACCACCAAGATGGTCGATGGTGTAGCCACCACCGATTTTTTTGCCAGCGACTTCACCTTGGCCGAAATCAAAACCCTGCGTGCGGTGCAAGCCTTCGCCGAACGTGACCAGCGTTACAACGGCCAGTTCCAAATTCCCACCTTCGACGAGGTGCTGGCCCTCGCCCAAACCAAGGCCAGAGAAAAAGGCCGCACCATTGGCGTTTATCCCGAAACCAAGCACCCCACCTTCCACCAAGACCTGAACCTGGCGCTGGAGGACCGCCTGCTGGCTGCGCTCACCAAGGTGGGCTGGAACAGCGCCGCTGCACCGGTGTTCATCCAGTCGTTTGAGCAAGCCAATTTGAAATCACTGCGCACCAAAACCAAAGTGCGTTTGATTCAGTTGGTGGACGCCGACGACGTGAACGTGGTGACCGGAGCCATCACCTTCGCAGCGCCCTACGACCGCCCTTATGACTGGACACGCGCCGGTCGCGCCGGTACCTTTGGCGATTTGCTCACCCCCGCTGGCCTGGACGAAATCAAGACCTATGCCGATGGCGTAGCCCCTTGGAAGCGTTACATCGTGACCGTGAAGGCCACCTTGGACGCACAAGGCAAACCGCGCGACATGAATGGCGACGGTGCTGTGAACGACGCCGACTTTGATGCCGTGGCCAACACCGCCCTGCCCGCCGAGGTCAAAAAACGCGGCCTCTTGCTGCACACCTGGACCTTCCGCAACGAAGCCCGCCGCTTGGCACGCAGCTACGGCAACGACCCCGCGAAGGAATACGACCAGTTCTTCAAACTGGGCATCAATGGCTTGTTCAGCGACTTCCCTGACAGCGCGGTCACCGCGCGTGATGCGTATTGGGCAACCCGCAAATAAGGAGCATCGTCAGCCATCGACGATGAATTTGCGCTAGATCAAAAACGTGCGCGACGCCTTTGGCGCAGCCATGGGCTTTTGACTTGGCGCAAACGGCGACGGTGGTGGTGGTTGTGAAATTCTGTTGGAGGAACACCCCTCTCACAACAGGAAAACAACCATGAAATCCAACTTACTTCAGCGGGCCGTGCTTGCACTGGCCGTGGTGGGCGGCGTCGTCATGCCCCTGGCTGCTCAAGCGCAAAACTCTCCTTGGCTGGTGCGCGTGCGCGCCGTCAATCTGGACAGCAGCAATAAAGACTCCACAGGCCTGGGCCTGTCGATCAATGACAAGGTCATTCCGGAAGTCGACATTTCGTACTTTTTCACGCCCAACCTGGCCGCCGAGCTGGTGCTGACCTACCCCCAGAAACAAGATGTGCGCTCGAGCGGCGTCAACATTGGCAGCTTCAAACACCTGCCCCCCACATTGACCGCGCAGTACCACTTCACCGGCATGGGCGCATTCAAGCCCTATGTGGGCGCTGGGGTGAACTACACCCTGATTTCCAGCGTGAAGTTCGCGCCTGCGGTGCAAGCCGCCTTGCAACCCAGTCTGGAGAAAAACAGTTTTGGTTTTGCCGTTCAAGCCGGCTTCGACTATGAAATTGCCAAGAACACTTACCTGAACTTCGACATCAAAAAAGTGCAGATTCGGACCGATGTGAAAGCCGCCGGCGTCAAAGTGGGCGAATTCAAAATTGACCCTGTGCTGCTGGGTGTGGGCGTGGGCTGGCGTTTTTAAAAAAACAAACCGGTGAATCTCAGGCCACGCTGAGATTCATCTGTTTGAACAACCATCAAGTGTGAATCAGCCGCCCGCCACCAAACGACCAGTTCTCCCAGGACGTTTCCTTCAAGCACACCATCACGTTTTCAGGGTTCAAACCCACTTCGCTGAGTTTTTCCATCAACTCAGTGAGCAACTTCTTTTTGACCTTCACACTGCGCCCCACCGACCAGAGTATTTCGATCAGCACGAAGTCTTGATCTCGGTCGCTCTGTAAATCAGGATACCGGGCATCAAAACGGAAATCGTCCGCGTCCAATTCCAGAACGCGTTGAAATTGGTCCGTGGCCGGTACGCCGCTTGAGACCAAACAAGCATGCACCGCATCCAGCACCTTGGTTTTAAATGCGCTGGTTTTGGGCTTACGCACAGTGACGGTGATCAGTGGCATAAGGGCTCCTGCAAAAAATTCATCATGCCGGAAATTCTCATTCGCCGCTGTCGTGCACCGAGGGCGGTTTCACCACGGTCACAGGCACAGGAGACAAAGCAAGCATGTCTCTGGCCACTGTTCCGATTACAGCAACGCTCAACACACCGTCCATGCCAGCGTGACCTGCCCCACAAGCCGCCATGATGACGGCTTGGCAACCGTGTCCTTCCAGGATTTCCAGCAGCAAACGGGCTGGATCGCCGGTGGCGACTGCGGTTTCCACTTCTTGTCCACCGTCACGCAACAGGGCCACCGTTTGGCTCATCAGGTCCACTGCGGCCGCTTCGCGAATTTTCTCCAGCACCTCAGGGTCGTGGGCCACCACCATTTCATACAGCGTGGCCGGGTCTTGCACATTGGCCACCACGAAACGTGCATGCAACCCCTTGCTGACCAACAGCAAGGCATGCCGTGCAGCGAGCAGTGCGTGGGTCGATCCGTCGGTCGGAATCAAAATCTTGAACATGGCGCTCTTCCAGTGGCTGAGTGAAGTCTTACCTTACGCCCACTGCATGCGCTTGACCAGGGCTTTGCGGTCGACACGGCTGAAGCTCAAGGCAAATTACTCGGCCGGACACTCCAAACGGGGTTGATGTTGAAGTTGTTGGCCAGTTGCGACCAGTTGCTGGCCGAGGTCAGGCGCTGGTAGGCCTCCAGTGCGCCGGGTACCCGGTGTTGAACAGCGTAAGCAATGGCCGGCTGCATATTGCCCCAGTAACTGGTGGCTTCGGGGAAGAAGCCACCTCGCAGTTGCGTGCCCGACCCCGGTGGGTTGGGCACTTCGGTGCGGGCTCTGTAAATCT
>Ga0315907_10003748_pt1 | contig 17618 bp, 19 predicted proteins | sample LakEriMetagenome_3_FD_203525 | JGI IMG/M metagenome (GOLD analysis project Ga0315907, IMG submission 203525) | Freshwater fungal communities from buoy surface, Lake Erie, Ohio, United States - Buoy 12 MA123 | ecosystem: Environmental > Aquatic > Freshwater > Lake > Lake biofilm | place: USA... | reverse complement strand
AGCTAAGGCGATCGGGTCAAGAGCAGGAGCGAGACTGCATATTAGCGGAAGAAATCCTACTAGCGCGATCTTCGTAATTGCGGTTTTGATCATAGTTAATATTGCTTTTAGCTTGTTTCTGCCATCATAAAGTTATAGGTTAGTAAAGCAGAAATGAGAATGAGCAGTAGGTTTATAAATTAGAAGAACAAATTAGAAGAGATGAGTCTTTATCCATCACACCACACCAATGACTTTAGCAAGGAAACCCATCGAATTGTAGATTTCAATTATTTATCGTATTTGCTTGGTCACTTTAATATGATGAGTCGAACGGCGTAAATCTATTTGTCTACCCACACAATTGTTCTTGATTCTACACCATTACTTTTGAGGACACTGGCGATCGCACCACTTACATCTCGATCCAATCCTAAATTCCACATTGTCTGAAAATCTTGGTAGGACAAAACATAAGTTTGGCTATTAGTATCTGTATAAGTAATTTGTTGGCTTTTGGGATCGGCTCCTGTCACTACAATCCAGTGTAGATAAGGAATTGAGCCAATATAGGGTATCGATAAACCACCGACACGCACCAAGGCGATCGCAGGTTTCCCCGATCGCACTAAATTAATTAGCCGATTAAAACTAGTTTGTGGGGATTTCTTGACGCGATCGCCTTCCCAGCGCTGCATGACCTGTTGCAATGTCTGCGGCGGCGTGCCAGTTCGCACCTCAATCCATCGGTTATCCAAAGGATTACGGAATTTTTGCGGCAAAAATAGTTTTTTGTCAGTCGCGGCTCGAACTGTTGCATAGTTAACATCATGACCGTAGTAACGTAATATTCGCGCCGCCGAATTTGGACCACAACTCCAACTATCATTCTGAGCGCCTGTATCAGGCAGTTGAATTGGTTCAGATGAGCCATTAGTAGCAACTAAATCCTGAGATTTATCTGGAGATTTATTCTGGGATTTTTTTGCTGCCGCATGGGGACGATTGAGCGTGGTAACTGCTGATATTGCTGGTGTGACTGTTACGGCTATGGCGATAGTAGCGATCGCAAGTGTAGAATTTTTTAAAAAACCCATAAAACCTCGCATGGACTTTTCGGTATTTTTACAGCAGTTTTTAAATGGCTTGTCGATTGGCAGTGTCTACGCCATCTTTGCCCTTGGCTACACATTAGTATTCTCGATTTTAGGAATCATTAACTTTGCTCACGGTGCTGTATTTACGCTCGGAGCATATTTTACTTATGTCCTCTGTGGCGGTGCATTTGGATTTAATGGCATACTTGCCAACTTATCCTTACCTAAAGAACTGCATTTACCCTTTTTTGTTGCCATTTTCATCAGCAGTATTCTCGCTGGATGTGTAAGTATCCTGATCGAGCGGATTGCCTTCCGCCCACTACGCGATCGCAAAGCCGATCCATTGCTCACCTTAGTTTCTAGTTTGGGCGTAGCTGTAGTCATCGTCAACACGATCCAATATTTTGTGGGAGCCGAGAGTTATAACTTCCCCGCTAATATTTATGGAAACCTACCACCAGCGATAAATTTCGGCACAATCGACAAACCAATTAACATTCGTACCGTCCAAATAGTCATTTTTGGTGTGTCAGGGATTATTTTAGCAATTCTCACCTATGGGATTAACTTCACCAAGCTAGGCAAAGCGATGAAAGCTGTGGCTGAAGATGCTACCACCGCTAGTCTTTTGGGCATAAATACCGATTTTTTCATTCTGCTCACCTTTTTCGTGTCAGGATTCTTAGCTGGACTAGCAGGAACTCTAGTTGGCTCCAGCGTCAGTATTGCTGGCCCCTATTTTGGCATCGGCTTTGGCTTAAAAGGTCTAGCGGTAATCGTCTTGGGCGGACTGGGCAATATTCCTGGAGCCGTCGTTGGGGGCATTATCTTAGGACTTGCTGAGTCTTTTGTACCATCCGATCAGTCAGCATACAAAGATGCCGTAGCTTTTGCTTTACTATTTATCGTCCTACTTGTCCGACCACAAGGACTCCTCGGCAAAACCTTCGTCCAGAAAGTCTAGAAAAACAGCGGCGCTTCGCCCCGCTGTTTGGGTTTAACAAGAAATATTTGTAACCGTCCAAGGGGGGTACGAATTTGGTGGGTTTCAGGCTCATCAAATGACCTAAATCAAGACAAATCAGCGTTAAAGCACCTCAAAAATTGCTGGAATGACCATTTCTCGTTACCCCCTTGGACACTTACAAATATTTTTTTCCTTTGAGTTTCATTTACTTTTATGTATTAACTAAAACTCCGTGAGAAGATAACTAGAGTATGTATTCTGCATCACAGACATAAATTATTTTTAGATAATTTCCAAGCATCAAGCAAGTTATTAAGCAAAAGCCTATACAGAGGGTTTGGTTATGTTGCACTCACTTTATTATTCCATCAGCGCTATTCAAGACGAAGCAAGACATTTACTCGAAAGTGGAAGACTTACGCGCAGTCAACCCATTCATACTCTTTGTCGCTTCTTTCGCGATCGCGAATGGTGTCAAATCGAACAAGAATTAGAAAATAATCAATATCTATTACGCGATCGCATTTGTGATTTAGTCAGTCGTGAATGTTGGCAGAGTGATTAAGTTATTACAAAATTGGAAAACAAATCTTCCTCTTATTTTGTGGTGAATTGACGAAATACTAGTCTTTAACTGCACAAAAGTTATACAATCTGACAAGGTTTAGCCTTATTGCTAACCGTGTAAGCATCAATGGAGGTAATTCAAACCATTGGCGAGTCAGCAAGCGCAAAAACTGAGTCAAGGCATTAGCCTAATCAACCGCCTCAAAAAATTTGTTGACCAATCTGCTAATATGCTGAACTTAGATGAAGATGTGGCAATAGATAGGGGCATGACTCAAATTATTAAGTCGGCGGTAATGGTAATTGGTGGTGGAGAGGATAAAGTCCAAGACCGCAAAATTCTCAAAGCCTTTGTAGAAAGTTCTGGTGGCTCCCAAGCTCGCATTGCTATAATTCCATGCGCCTCAAGAGAACCTGATATTATTGGGAGAATTTATCATGATATCTTCACTGAACTTGGTGCAAGTGTAGTTGAAGTATTAGATATACGCGAACGTCCTCATGATGACTATCCCGAAGCCGAGGCTCTAGTAGATCGGTTTACAGGCATTTTTATGACTGGCGGCGACCAGTTGCGTTTATGTGGCTTGATTGCTGATACTCCCTTTGCAATCACGATCGCCAAGCGCATAGATCAACATCGGATAGTTTTAGCTGGCACAAGTGCTGGAGCTGCGGCTATGGGCTATCACATGATTTCAGGAGGTAGTAGTGGCGAGTCACCTCATAAGGAGCTTGTGAATATGAGTACTGGCTTGAATATCTTGCCTGAAATTATTGTTGATCAGCATTTTCATAACCGTAATCGCATGGCCCGTCTAATGACTGCGATCGCGGCGCATCCTGACAAAATTGGCATCGGTATCGATGAAGATACCGTGGCAATTTTTGAGCCAAACAATACTATGCGCGTTTTGGGACGTGGCACTGTCACCGTAGTCGATCCTGGTGAGGTTTCCTACAGCAATCAACTATGGGTTAGTGGTGCTGCACCTTTAACAATCCACAATTTGCGAGTGCATATTCTTGCCGCTGGCTGCAAGTATCACATGCTCAAGCGCATTCCTATTAGTCCGTCAGTATAAAAAAAGGCTCGCAATGCGAGCCTTTTTTTATTTATTCCAACCCCCTGCCTCTGGGGTATCAACAATTGATTTAAGCCCTTCTAGAGTTGAAGGCAGCGATCGCGGATCCATAAACATCACTTTGCTACTGCCACTGGAACCAATTGTCGTTCCCATCGCAATATAGTTCTGAGCCAGCAAAAATTGCAGTGCTTCCTGAGATTGAGGATTGCCCTTCATTGACTGCAATAAGACCTGCATCGCTTGAGATGTTCCTTGAGCTTTTAAAACCTGCTCTTGGCGCTCCGCTTCAGCACGCAAAATTCGTGACTGCTTCTGCCCCTCTGCTTCTAAAATGGCAGATTTTTGTGAAGCCTCAGCATTAAGTAACTGTGACTCTGCCAACCCCTTCGCCTGATTAACGGCAGCTTCGCGCTCACCCTCAGAATTGAGAATGGCAGCCCTTTTTCTGCGCTCCGCTGTCATTTGCATTTCCATAGCTTCCTGCACAGCTTTTGCAGGTAGGATGTCGCGTAACTCCACCCTTGTTACTTTCACGCCCCAAGGATCGGTGGCATCATCTAAGTCACGTAACAGAACTTCATTAATTTTGTTTCTTGCCGTGAAAGTTTCGTCAAGCTCTAAGCTACCTAATTCGGCACGAATCTGAGTCAAGACAATATTTGCCATCGCTTGACGTAAATTTTCCACACGATAAAAGGCTTTTTCCATATCAACTACACGCCAGTAAACCACTGCATCGGCAGTAATCGACACGTTATCGCGAGTAATACATTGTTGTGGTGGAATATCTAGCACCTGCTCTTTAATTGATCCTTTGTAGCTAACGGTATCAATAAAGGGCAAGATAAAGTGGGGACCAGCAGGCAGTTTACGTTTGTATTTACCAAAGGACGCAACTAGTGCTTCTTCACCTTGGTTGACTATTTTAAATGAAGAACTACCTAGACCAAAGAAGACACCCGCACCGATCACAAAGCTAAATAATAAGTCCATAATGTTTTTCCATCGTTGCTTGAACTCACGTTAATAATAGCGCGATCAATCTACGCGAGGCGATTTGCTAAACAACGAAAACTTTGCTCACGGTTTCAACAATTTTGGCGATCGTGGGAATGTTGTCGATGATGCGTTTTAAGGCTCTTAGCGCCTTGCTGGCAAGGGTTAATTTTTCTTCGGGCTTGTCATGGAGGGCAATTTTAGCAAGATTTTCGACTTGTTCGAGAGCATCTGCTTTGTCTTCATCAGCCAGATCTTTGTCAGCGCTAATTGCTTCTTGCAGTTGGGTTAAGAGAGTTTTGATATCGCCACTGTTTTCTTTGTTGGGGATTTGGTTAATCGCATTGGTAACATTGCCTTTGATTTCGCCAAGGTTGATCACGTTACCAGAAATATCTCGACCTGCTTTAATTGTTACGGGATTTTGCTCTGCCACTGCTTTAGCCTCATTTTGAATATTTCTGAACCTGAGAGATTTTCTCCCTTAAACGATCGCCCTCGCAAATTTTGACCAGCATAGTTTTTCGCCTTAGAGGTCATAGCCTTAAAACTTCCAGAAATTTGGATTAATTTTACGATGACTCTTCAAAATTTTCTGCCAAATTTACAACCTGTAGCGCACTAGACAAATGACTTATACTCGAAAAATATAGTTACATCAGACTAACGATGACAACCCTAACAGTCACCCTAACCGAATCCTTGACCCTATACCTGCAAGAGCAAATAGCATCAGGATATTACACCAACGCCAATGACTACATTCAATCCTTAATTCAGCAAGATCGATCGCGCAAACAATACCTCGAACCCCTCATTCTCGAAGGTATCGCTTCAGGAGCGCCAACCCCCATGACGAACGACGATTGGAATGAAATCCGTCAATCAGTCCGCAACAATTACAATGATCGCACTCAAAATAGCTAATAACCAATGGCTAACATCAACAAACGTCCGATCGTAATTCAGGACTTAATTGCCCATGCAACCAATATCAGTCTGGAAAATCTTGATGCAAGCGATCGCTTTCTCTACTCTGCTGAAGCCACGTTTAATGTTATTGATCAGTTTCCAGCGATCGGCAGACTTAGTAACTTCAGCCATCCACAACTAACTCAAGTTCGCCAGTACCAAATTAAAGGGTTTACAAAATACATCATTTTTTATCTGATTCAATCTCCTGAAACTGTTGAAATCCTTCGGGTTCTACATGGCGCTCAAGATCTCGAATCTATACTTACCGAATAGCAAGTAGCTACTTAGCTACTTGCTATCAGATATTAGACCTCAATGCCTAATGATGCTAGGCGATCGCGTAAGTTTTGAGCCTCTAGTTCAGCAAGTCTAGCCCGTTCTTCCGCAGATTCTGCTCGTTGCTGGGCATCAGCGGCACGTTGAGTTTGTGCTTGCAAAGCCGCAAATAACTCACTGGGGATTAACAACTTTTCACCGTTATCTTGTCGATAGAAATTAATCAGAGAACCTTCGACTTCAAGTCGCAATCCTAAAACTTGACTCAAGCCATCAGCGATCGCCTCATAAACCAGTGAATCTTCTTCCTTTTCTGGCAGATTAGCTTGACGACGATAGCCACGTAACTTTTCAGGAATCCATTCACCTTTAGGATCGAAAAGCCAATATTCTAAAACCCCAATACTTTCATAAAGCTCCCGCTTTTTCAATTGGTCGTGAGCTTGGGTACTTTCTGAAGTCATCTCAAAAATTATGCTGGGTATTTTGCCTGTTTCCCAAATTTTGTAATTGTCATAGGGTTGTTGCGGAATATCCAAAATCACCATTACATCAGGCGCAACTCGCAATCTGGGAAAGCCATTGGCGTAATACAAAAACTGATCAGCAAGGACAACAGGCGATCGCTCAGAAAAATTTTCTGCTAAATAATTGCGTAATACTGCTACCGTTGCAATGATTGCATCAGCATGAACAGAAGTCTCTGCCAAGGGTTCACCATCCTCAGACGGATAAAATATTTCTTTCTGGATTTTTTGAGTTTCTTGAACTTGTAGAATAGACTCAAGATCGGGGGCAATAATTGGTGTCATAGCTCAAACAATGCGATCGCACTGACAGCAGGGGACTGTTAAAGATATTTTTTAATTATAGCGATCGCCGCAAATATAGCTAGGAGACAGCGCTCCGCGCCACCTCCTACTTTTTGTTTTTTAATTATCGCGATCGCGATCAACGCCGCAAATATACTTAGTCACGAAGCGATCGCTGAAAATGCTAACGTATTAAGGGAAATTTACAATTCTTCAAGCCTTGTATTTAATGGCTAATTCCTGATGGCTAAATGTGTAATTAATCGCCGAGCCGAATTTTCTGCTAGTCATCGTTACTGGCTACCCGAAATTCCAGACGATGAAAATCAAGCCAAATTTGGCTTATGTACAAACTTTCCACCCCACGGTCATAACTACGTTTTGTATGTTGGGATGCAAGGCGAAATTGACAACACTGGCATGGTACTTAACCTCTCAGATGTCAAACACACGATCGCCCGTGAAGTTACGACTCAATTAAATTTTTCCTATCTCAACCAAGCATGGGAAGAGTTTGAGCAAACCCTCCCTACCACTGAAAATATTGCCCGTGTGATCTGGCAGCGTTTAGCGCCGCACCTACCACTGGTAAATATCCGCTTATACGAACATCCTGAACTCTGGGCTGATTATCAAGGTAATGACATGCAAGCAAATTTAACAATTAGCACTCACTTTTCTGCGGCTCATCGCCTCGCTTTAGATACCCTCTCTCTCGAAGAAAACACAGAAATTTATGGCAAATGCGCTCGTGTGCATGGTCATGGACATAATTACCATTTAGATGTCTCTATTTCTGGCGAAATCGATCCTCGCACTGGCATGATTGCGGATCTAAGTGAGTTTCAAAAAGCTTTAGATCAGTATGTACTTGATCCAATGGATCACACCTTCCTAAACAAAGATATTCCTTACTTTGCGGAAGTTGTACCAACTGCTGAAAATATTGCAGTCTATATTCAAAAAGTACTAACGCAACCAATTCGTGAAATCGGCGCAAAGTTGCACAGTATTAAGTTGATTGAAAGCCCGAATAACTCCTGTGAAGTTTACGGAGAATATCAACTTTCTGAGATTGAACATTCTTTAGAAGAAGCTTTAGCAAAATCAGCCTAGTCACCAGATGAGCGATGCTTTGCATCGCTCATCCCTAAATAACCAGTTAAAAAATATTCCATCATGTCTGACGTAGATGTTTCGGCAATAGAAAGCGAACCTGAAGAAGAAATCGTTATCGATCGCCTTGAGTTGGATAAGGTAATCACAAGGCTCACTAATACCCTCGAAGATGGTATAAAAAATGGAATTAAGCGCGGATTATTGCATTTGCCAGCTAGCGATCGCCATTTGTTACTCATCGCCTCTGACATGGTGCAGAAATCAAAAAAATTTCCTAATTACAAGTTGACCTTTTATCACAAAGGCATGGGCGAAGGTACAAACACCTGTGCTGTCACCTTTACAGAATTATAGGTAAGCATCCAGTAAGGGAATGATTACGAAGCTGAAGCCAACCGCACAGGATGCAGTTCTCGGCGGTCAAGTACCACCACCGCTTGGTGCTGTTGTGTTAGGCGGTTTGGAAGGGGTAAAATGCAGATTGAGTAGCCCTGCGATCGCGCCAAGAATTGCCGCTTTGAGAGAAGCTCTCAACTATGGCGCAACAGGTTTGGAATTGATTTTACGGGGTCTAGAAGATGAATCGCTCAAAGTACAGCGCACGGCTCTGTTATTGCTGTGGCGCAGACCTGAATCGCACATTCGTCAAGCTTTAGCTAACTATAGTCAATATCATCTATTCGATATTGTTGATACTTTGCAAGGTCATTCCGAAGCGATCGCAACTTTAGCTTTGTCATCCAATGGCAGAATTTTATATAGCGCTGGTGCAGACTTCACGATCAAGGTTTGGGACTTAGGAAAAGATCAAACTCAACATAAGCAGATTGGCGCAATTCGCGGTCACAGTCATATTGTTACGTCCATTGCCCTCAGTGCGAATGGTCGCATACTAGTCAGCGGTAGTCGCGATAAAACGATCAAGCTCTGGGATGCGCGATCGGGAAAGGAACTGCTGACATTGACAGGACATATTGGCTATGTCAACTCGGTGGCAATTACGCCCGATGGCAAGACTTTAGTTACAGGCAGTCAAGACACCACAATTAAGCATTGGGATATCAGAACGGGGACAGAAATTCGTACCCTAAGAGGTCACACCAGTTTGGTAGATTCCGTTGCTCTGAGTCCTGATGGTAAAGCGATCGCCAGTTGCAGTTGGGACACGACGATTCGGGTATGGGATTTAATTTCGGGTAAACAGCGCTGGGAATTTATTGGACATTCAGCGCGAGTTCTCTCCTTTGCGATTAGTCCCGATGGACGCACCCTTGTCAGTGGCAGTCTCGACACTCGCATCAAGGTCTGGGATTTGCAAACAGGTAAGGCGATTCGTACTCTAGAAGGGCATTGGGGCTGGGTGAAGTCGCTGGTTATTAGTCGTGATGGTAAAACCTTGATTAGTGCTAGTTATAAAGAAATTCGCGTATGGAATTTAGAAACAGGTGAACCAATTCAAGTCCTTAATGGACATATCAATCTGATTAATGCGATCGCCCTCAGTCCAGATGGACAAACTCTAGTTAGCGGCGGCGAAGACTGCAATATTCATGTCTGGAGTATTCCCTAACAAAAAAGGTCTGGCAAAGCCCGATCTTTTTTTTATTCTTAACTACTGCGTAATCTCTGAATCTGGTGATCGCTTTGTTGCGCCCATGTAATGTTTTTTTGCTGATTAAAAAATGCTTGCGCTTGAATAAAAGATTGAATCGCTTCTTGCTTCTGTCCAGCCCTTACCTGCGCCACCCCAAGCGTATAAAAAGCCTCCGCATAGTCTTTACGGAATTGCAAAGCATTACGCAATTGCCCGATCGCCTTTTCTGTCTGACCTTGAATTAATAAAGCCGCCCCCAAATTGTAATAAGCCTCTGCATATTCAGGATTTAGTTGTAGCGCCTTGGCATAGTAGGCGATCGCCTTTTGGAGATCACCCTGAGCTTGAATTAATAGCCCTAGGTTATAGATCGTTTCAGGCGATTGGGGATTAAGTTTTAGAGCTTGATTAAGATTAGCGATCGCCTTATTAATGTCTTTCTTTTCTTTAAAGGCTAGACCGAGATTGTAATAAGCCACAGAGAGCTTTGGATCAAGACGGACAGCTTTTTGTAAATTGGAAATAGCTTGAGTAGGATCGCCCGACTGCAATTGAGCCGCACCTAAATTACTGAAAGCCATCGCAAACTTAGGATCGAGTCTCGTGGCACGCTGAAAAGAATAAATTGCATCCTTAAGCTTACCTAACTGTGCATAAGCTAGCCCCAGATTGTAATGTGCGGCTGTAAGTTCAGGATTTTTCTTGATTGCCGCCCGAAAGATTACCACCGCCCCTTCTAAATTCTCCAAACGCACATAGGCATTACCACGCTCCAAAAGCTGTTCGGCAGTTTCATTAGGTGGGACAACAACCTGTTGCTGAAACTGCACTTTTTGAGGTGGCTTTTCACGCAGTTGGGCGATCGCCACATCTGCACACACCCCAACGACTAAGACCGACGCGACAACTCCCAAAACTGGTTTCATAATCTTTTCTGGTCTGAATTCTTGATAAAGAATGTTAAATTGAGAAAGCTAAATTTGAGTAAAAAATTAGCGATCGCTATTAAGCTCTAAGCTTATTTACAGCAATTACTCATCAAACCCAAACCAAGAAATTTTTTAAAAGGGTTGCTTTGCGACCCTTTTAAAAAATTTCTTGTGGTTTGTTTAATCGGTAATTGCTGTAAATAAGCTTCACAAATACAAGTCCTGTAAACATGATTCTCGTTATCGACAATTACGACAGCTTTACCTATAACCTTGTACAGTACCTTGGGGAATTATTACCAGAATTCCCTACATTAGGCGAAATTATAGTTAAGCGAAATGACGAAATAAGCATCGAAGAAGTCAAGCAACTTCGCCCCGCAGGAGTCGTAATTTCACCAGGTCCCGGTCGTCCCGAAGAAGCGGGCGTATCCCTAGATATCATTCGGGAAATGGACGCAAACACTCCGATATTAGGCGTATGTCTCGGACATCAGAGTATGGGTTTAATGTATGGCGGCAAAGTTGTCTCCGCGCCTTACTTAATGCATGGCAAGACCTCACAAATTTATCATACGGGAGTCGGTATTTTGGCGGGACTAGCCAATCCATTTACCGCAACTCGATATCATAGTCTGGTGATTGACCGACACAATTGCCCCGATGTACTTGAAGTTACAGCATGGACTGAAGATGACATAATCATGGGAGTCCGACACAAGCAATATCCTCACGTTCAAGGTGTACAATTCCATCCTGAAAGCATCTTGACTGAAGCAGGCAAAGACTTGCTGAGAAACTTCCTCAAAGGATTAAGCGTCACAGTCTAATACCTAAAGTATCGTGGTGGGGGCTTCCTCACGCAACCAAAAAAATACTCAATTAACTAAACAACATGCGCCGCAGACAAATTCTTCGACTCGCCCAAGGTGGACTAATCTCAGCATTTACCGCAGGAATCATTGCTGACGCAGCCAACTCGCAGACAAATTCAACCCTAAGACTTCAATGGTTAGGGCATCTGTCATTTTTTATCTCAGGGGATAATGTCAGTTTTTTAACACATCCTTTCCGTCCTGCGGGTTGTACAGCTAAATTAACCTCTCCTACGGCAAAATCTGACTATATTTTAATTAGCTCACGATTATTAGATGAAGGATATTTAGAAAATCTCCCCAAAGATACGCGAGTTTTGTCTGAGCCAGGTTCTTACAATCTCAAGGGGATTAATCTTCAAGGCATTACCATGGATCACGATCGCATTGGTGGTCGCAGATTTGGCCGCAATGTGGCATGGCGCTGGAAACAATCAGGTATTTTTATATTGCATTTAGGTGGGGCAGCCGCACCCATCAATGCTTCTCAAAGAATTTTGATGGGTCGTCCCGATGTTTTGATCTTGCCCATTGGCGGTAATCCTCAAGGTACTGATCCAATGCAACTAAAAGCTTATTCCCCAGTCGAAGCTAGGGCGATCGTCCAAGAACTTAATCCACGCATTGTCATTCCCACTTATTACCGTACTGACAAATCCAGTAATTCTTGCCAATTGGCATCCGTAGATGAGTTTCTCGCACTTATGCCCCCCGATACGGTGCGTAAACTCGAAGGCTCAACTCTAGAGCTTAATGCTAGTAGTCTCCCGCAAACTACGGTAGTGCGCGTTCTCAAATCATAAACCAAATCATAAAAAAGGAGACTTGCTTAGCAAGTCTCCTTTTTTTATGGCGATACTCTCACGATAGTTCCTACGGTCACTTGGCTAAATAATTCGCGGACATCTTCGTTATACATACGGATACAGCCATGAGAGGCTGCTTGCCCCACCGAAGCTCGGTTAGGAGTGCCATGAAAACCAGACCACTCTTTACCATTTGTCCAAAAGCCAATCCAGCGATCGCCTAGCGGATTTTCAGGATCTTTGCTAGGGATTACGTCACCCGTAAAAGGATTTTGCCAAGCAGGATACTCGATAGTCTCTAAAACTCGATGATTACCCATTGGTGTACTCCAACCCGCCTTACCTACAGCGATCGGATATGTTTTTAAAGGGATTTCCCCATGAAAGGCGGTAACCTTGCGCTTGCTGATGCTAACTTCAAGACGAGTGATTTGCATCAGTTCGCGATCCCAGAGTTGTCGATTAGGGTTAATCGTATAGAGCGAGCCTAGTGCTGGTAATTTCTTTTGATAGGCAAGAGCTTGATAGAGCAAGACAGCTAGTTCACTTTTAGTAATCGGTGTAGTAGGCGCAAGAATCCTTGGGTCGGGATAGTTAGTGACTAAACCTTGTTGGGTAAGTGTCGCGATCGCAGGAATAGCATAGTCAGGGACTTTCAAGGCATCACGATACATTGATAGTAAATATGTTTGCGGTGTTGTGTGAGCTTTGTTATTCAGACCAAGCTGTCTTGAGATGGCTACTAATACTTCAGCTTTGGTGGCAAGATCATTGAGTCTTGATGTAATTCTTGGCACATTCCGATTGGCAAAGGCGATCTCTAGCAAGTTCGCAAGTTCAGCGCGGGTAATGGGGCGATCGGGCTGAAATTGACTAGTTGAATCAGGATAAACTAAAGCAGCATTCAAAGATGGCCGTAACAATAACCCTTCAACAAACAATCGCGACCAGTGATTTTGTAAATCAATGAATAAAATGCGCTTGGGATTCGATGAATTACTTTTAGTATCTAGATTTTTTGCCCAAGTAATATCATTTTGAAGATTTCCACTGAGTGAAATAAAAGCAAATATATTGGCAGCGATAACAACGCGCACAAAAGAAGATAAAAGACTTTGCGATCGCATCCCCATAATTTTCAATTGCTATTGCGCTTAGATTTGACTTAATTATCCAAAGTAGCTATGAAGTCTAACATATTGCACCTCTATCGAGATCGGCATGACTAGAGTAAAGAATGTACTTCACGCATCCTTTTATTTCTTACGAGGAAAACTTGTGTCATCCCAGTTCACAGAAGTGTTGCGACACTTCTGTGAACTGAAACCCAAACCCAGCAAGGGTTTTAAAAACAAAAAATGGCATAGCCATTTTTTGTTTTGGTATAAGTCCTCAGTAAGTAGACACGCTTAATTAAATACATACCCAAACCCGTAAGGTTACGACTCGAAGGGGCGCAACCTTACAGGTTGGAATTTATTCTGCACAGGTACTTATTGTATAAATTTTCAACTAGAAGAATCATGACAAACTTTTAAAAGTTTGTCATGATTCTGGGCTGAGTATAAAGGGATATAGTCGCGGGGTGAAATCCGAATAGAGACAACGGTTAGCTTTTATGACATATCAGTACAATATGATGAGAGTAAACCGTAAAGATAAACTATGATCCCCACCGTAATTGAACAGTCTGGTCGTGGCGAAAGAGCCTTTGACATTTTTTCGCGTCTACTGCGGGAGCGGATCGTATTTTTAGGGCAACAAGTTGACGACAGTATTTCTAATATCATCGTTGCTCAGTTGCTTTTTCTCGAAGCCGATGATCCCGAAAAAGATATTTTCTTGTATATCAATTCCCCTGGTGGTTCTGTAACCGCAGGTATGGCAATTTACGATACGATGCAACACATTCGCCCTGATGTTTCCACAATTTGTGTGGGATTAGCGGCAAGTATGGGGGCTTTTTTGCTCACAGGTGGCGCTAAGGGTAAAAGACTATCTTTGCCCCATACACGCATCATGATTCACCAACCTCTCGGCGGCGCACAGGGTCAAGCGACCGATATCGAAATCCAAGCCAAGGAAATCCTGTATCACAAGAATCGCCTGAATGAGCTGATGGCTTTTCATACTGGTCAGCCTATTGAGCGCATTGCTGAGGATACTGATCGCGATTTCTTCATGGCTCCTGATGAAGCAAAAAATTACGGCTTAATCGATGAAGTTGTAGCTCAACGTCCGAAATTTGAAGTTGCTAATTAGTATTTTAAAAAATGGCTCAAAGACTTGAGCCATTTTTTGTTTTTAGTATTTAATTTTGAGTAAATATGCTTGAAGCAAACTCTTTGAAATCCCTTAAACAAGAAGCTGAAGTAAATTCTTGTGATGATCAGGTGTGGCTGCGTCTAGCACGAGCCTGTTATCAGCAAGTAAATTGGGAAGAGGCGATCGCGGCTTATGATCGAGCTATTGATATCCGACATCAGTACGCAGCAGAGAATTATGATCCTAGCAATATCTTAGTCACATCCTCCTCAAATATTTCTAATAGTAATGAAGATGGTTCTAGTTCATTAGATGAAGCATTTACTTACTATCAAGAAACTTTAGAAATAGAATCCGAATACGCAGTATTCTATCTTCATTATGGGTATTTCCTGCGCGATCAATTACAGATTAGTGCAGCCGAATTGGCATTTCACAAATGTCTAGAGATTAATCCAGAATTGGCTGAATCCTTTCTTGAGTTAGGCAACATTGAATATAACCGATGTAACTATGCGGCATCTGTACAATATTTTCAAAATGCGCTTGTTCATAAACCCGAATATGCCGAAGCCTATTGCAATATTGGTAACTGTTTAGCATTACAAGGTCAGTTTGAAGAAGCGATTACTTGTTATGAACAAGCCTATGCCATAAATCCCAACTTGCCCGAACTTTCTCAGAAGTTGAACAAAATCTACAACAGGTTCGTACCACGTTGGCATTTCCCAATGATGAATGATACTTACCGCAATGATTGCTATGAAAAGACCTTACAAAAACTAGTCAAGCCTGATTCTATAGTTTTAGATATTGGTTCGGGCTCTGGATTACTAGCCCTTATGGCTGCAAGGGCTGGTGCAAAGCAAGTATATACATGTGAAAAGGTGAATGTAATCGCTAATATCGCCCGACAAATTGTGGAGGCTAATGGCTACAGTCAACAGATTACTACGTTTAATAAACTATCTGATGATTTAAAAGTCGGTGAGGATTTAGCTGAACCTGCCGATATCTTAGTCAGCGAAATTTTTGATGTGGGACTCTTAGCAGAGTATGCAGTACCTTCTATTCGTCACGCCCGAGAGCACTTACTGAAACCCAGTGCCAAGATTATTCCTAGGGCAGCAACTGTATATGCAGCTTTGGTTGATAGTCAGGATGTATTTCATACGGATCGTGTGAATATGGTATCTGGTTTTGATCTGAGTTTTTTTAATACTTTTTCCAAAAAAGAAGATTACTTGCAATTATTTTTGCGTAACTTCAAACATAAAATCCTCTGTCAGCCTTTTGAGGTCTTTGAGTTTGACTTCTGCGGAGCTAATATCAAGCCTGAAAATCGCAAGATAGCTGTCCAGATTACGCAAAATGGAAATTGCCATGCGATCGCTTTCTGGTTCCGTTTATGGCTAGATGATGAGATTTATCTGGATACCAGCCCCTTGAGTCAAGATACTTGCTGGATGCAGGCTGTACATATTGTCGATCCGCCTAACGTTGTTCATGCTGGGCAGGAAGTAGTAGTATTAGCGAGCCACGATACCACCTACATTGATTTAAAGTTGGATGAGTAGAAAAGTGTTGTCACACTTTCGTGAATTGGTATATAGCGCTTTTCAAGCAAGCGAGGTACAAAGGTTAGTTTCCCCGCATTTGGCGGGGAAACTAACCCATACTTCACTAGATTGGTAAATGCTATAAAGGCTTTCTAATATGTAATGTGTGAGGAGACATATTTATGAAATTGTTTGGGACAGATGGTATTCGTGGGCATGTTGGGAGTTTTTTAACAGCCCCACTAGCCTTAGAGGTTGGGATTAGTGCAGGAAAAATTTTAAAAGAACGGATTGAGCTTGATCGATCTAATAGAGCCAATGTAATTGCGATCGGGCAAGATTCTCGGACATCGGGCGATATGCTCTCGTCAGCTATTTCTGCTGGTTTGACTGCTGCTGGTTGGAATGTTTGGCATATTGGGCTATGTCCTACGCCTGCGGTCGCCTACTTGACGGCTAATTCTCCTGAAATCTTTGGCGGTGTAATGATTTCCGCAAGCCATAATCCACCTGAAGATAATGGTATTAAGTTCTTTGGTGATAATGGGGCAAAACTCTGCGGTGAGACTCAACAAGCGATCGAAAAACTTTTAGAATCGCGCCTCCATGCTGATCTGGTCAACTCATCAACAGATTGGGGTAAATATCACGAAAAATCGCATTTAATAGCTGATTATCAAGAGTCTTTACAATCCTCGATCGCTACAGATTTAAGCGGTTTAAAAGTAGTTTTGGATCTTGCGTGGGGTTCTGCGACCCGTGTATCGCTAGAAGTATTTCGCAACTTGGGTGCAGAAGTAATTTGCTTGCACCAAGAGCCCGATGGCGATCGCATTAATGTCAATTGCGGCTCCACTCATCTCGAACCATTACGGGCAGCGGTGCAGGAACATCAAGCAAATATAGGCTTTGCCTTTGATGGTGATGCTGATCGAGTCTTAGCTGTTGATAGCAATGGTCGAGTGGTTGATGGAGATTACATCCTGTACCTGTGGGGTCAGGAGCTAATGGAAAATAATCAACTACCCGACAGTGCGATCGTTACAACTGTAATGGCAAATCTAGGATTTGAACGCGCATGGCAAAAACTAGGCGGTAATTTTGTGCGTACAGCCGTTGGCGATCAATATGTCCATGCCGAAATGGTGCGATCGGGCGCAATGCTCGGTGGTGAGCAGTCAGGGCATGTTCTATGCCGTCACTATGCGGTGAGTGGTGATGGGCTATTGGCAGCATTACATCTAGCCGCCCTTGCTAAGCAAAAAGCTCCTTTATCAGAATTGATGGATCAAAGTTTTCATCCTTATCCACAGTTGCTCAAAAATGTGCGTGTTGAAGATCGCGAACTGCGACGCAATTGGCAGACCTGTGATGCATTAGTACAGGCGATCGCTTTAGCCGAACAGGATTTAGGCGATCGGGGTCGAATTTTGGTGCGGGCTTCGGGGACGGAGCCATTGATGCGGGTAATGGTGGAAGCAGAAACCCTTGATTTGGCTCAACATTGGACTAATAGTTTGACAGGATTAATTGAGAAACAATTTGTCAACAACTAAAAAAAGAGTCGGTGCAAAGCATCGCCTCTTTTTTTAGCTATGCTAATACTAAATCAAGAAATGGCGTAGCTATTTCTTGATTTAAAAAACCTTACTGAGTCGTTCAGTTCAATTCACAAAAATGTTGTCACACTTTTGTGAATTGAACTGAACGA
>Ga0315907_10003745_pt1 | contig 17626 bp, 17 predicted proteins | sample LakEriMetagenome_3_FD_203525 | JGI IMG/M metagenome (GOLD analysis project Ga0315907, IMG submission 203525) | Freshwater fungal communities from buoy surface, Lake Erie, Ohio, United States - Buoy 12 MA123 | ecosystem: Environmental > Aquatic > Freshwater > Lake > Lake biofilm | place: USA... | reverse complement strand
AGATACGTCCTGCCAGTGTGGCTCCCGATGAGCTAAGAACCGGCGCAGAATTACGCCGCGAATCGCTCAGCAAGGTGGGGGAATTTGAAGTGGCCAAGGGTGGGGGAATTTGACCGGCCAACGGGGTCCACGCGGTTAGCTATTTCAGGGAGCGAAACAAACTTGAGATCGACGTGCAACGGGGAGCCCCCCTCATCTCCGTCATACAGACAGATGAGCACGCGGGGTTCCCCAACATGCTCACCCGTAAACGCGGCGACTAACGGGCCAAGTCCGGCTGCGATTGTGTGCCGCTCAACGGAGACAGCCTCTGCGTCAGTGGGCTCGACCGCGATCACCAAGTCTAGGTCGCTGAACTCGTCCATCATGCCATTGGCGAAGGAGCCGGCGGCAGCGACGCCAACGAATCTTTGGTCGGCTTGCAAGAGGCGAAGCGCTCGAGCGAGGAACGTCGAGTGTGCGTGAGTAGCACCAGTGGTCGAAGCTACATCGTTTTTCATCGAATTTAATCGGTCAATGTATGAAATCAGGGGGCGATTCTGGAGCGCGGCTTTTGGCCGATACATTCAATTCCGTCTGCCGATAGATAGGTGTCTGCATTAGTTATCATTAGCCCTTGAATGCTGTTTCGTTGATTAGATTGAGATCCTTCAGACCTTCGCTTCCAACTTCGGATAGTGGACATCCGGTTGTTCCAGCCGGACCAAACCAATGCCAGACGGGAATAGTTCGCCAGGGAAAGCGAAGTTGCGTGTAGCGCAACATCGGCTTCTCCGTGTTTTTCGCACGGACCTCGAACCAAAAGCGAGTAATTCGAGAATCCTGTTCATCGATCGCGTCGGAATAAATTCGATAAGACACGGGAAGCGCTGCGTCAGCCGCTTCGAACGAATATGATGTCGTTGGAAGCGCGGGCGCGCCGAGGTAGCGAACATCTACTAACGTACCTGGAGCAATCAACGGGGGCGGCGAATCATTGGCCTTCGGCACGCGGATAAAGGCGATGTTCGGCATTCGACTAAGGTAGGATCTTGCTACCTGCTCGCTTGCTTGTTCTAGGTCCCATCCCTTCCCCTTTTCCAACTTCTCATAAACCTTCAACCCGCCTTCAGCTGCACACAGTTGCTTGAATTCGTAGTAATTCCAAAACACATCAGCCTTCCACACAAACCAAAGTGCGATCACGCTGGTGATCGTGATGAGAGGCTTCTTCCAACTATCGGGCTTTTGAATGTTGGGTTGGCTCACGCGCCTATCCAGAACGCGAGTGTCAGAGTTAAATCGTTTTTCATCGAATTCGCTGGATCAAGGTATGAAATCAGGAGGCGGTCGGGAACAGCGGCTTTTGGCCGAATTGTGCCAACCGAGTTGCGTTTCCACAAGTGTGAAAACCGCTCAATTCCACACAATATTCCGGATACCCCTTTTTTGCCCGAAGAGTCTAGGCGGTCCCTCATTTCGTCAGCCGATTTGACGCCTTCCCACCGGCCAATTTCGTCTCCAGAAGCCCGTCAGAGGACGGTGTCGCCCGCTTTTTTAGCCCGGTCACCCAGGACATCGTCCACGGTCGTGTGCCAAGCGCCATGCCAATCGTTTGCCGTTGATCAGCTGGCAGATAGCTATCGAGCTCAGCCAGCTCGTGCAACTCCTGCGCGATCCGCTCCAGCTTGCGCTCAAGAAGTGTTACCGAGGCGCGTGACAAATCACGAAACTCGAAACGAAAAAACCCGCCCTGTGCGGCGAAGTCGGCTTGCAGAAAATCACTCACCACCGAGCGCCCGTGCGAGCGGCGGATCGGACCGTCACGCTGTAAACGGATCGTTTTCGGCACTTTGAGCCGCACAGCATTGTTAGTGCCAAGTTCGATTAAGCCCAATCGGTCGAGCTGCAACAACAAGGCAGTGCACTCTGCCGGTGTGAGTTGATAAGTTGCCAGGATCGCGTCCACAGTCCAATCGTTGAACACCAGATAAAACATTCCCAGCAGCTTCGCATCCGCCGCCAGTGCTTGCTCCTGTGCGGTGGTCATCTCGTTGGTGTCGGCGCTCGCGCCGCGCGCCAATCGAGCTAGATCAAAGAAATCAATCTCTAGCACGAGGCAGATGTCCTCGATTCTCTTGAGCGTGAACGTCTCCTCCGCAAATAGCCTCTTGACGCTGGCGTGCGACAGTTTGAGCCGCCGCGCTAAGTCTTCATACGTGATGTTGCGCGATTTCAGCGTGACCTTCAGGGCGCGGATCAGGGTGCTGGTGTGGGCTTTGGCGGTCATGGTAGCGGTTGAACGGTAATAGGGTATTGATATTCGATACTACACGAGTTTGGTATTGCATACCAATGCCAGTGCGTTAACAATGGCGTCACTGCATTCCAGAACCAGTCGTACCAACCGCGCCACCTAATGGAGATCGTAACCATGAAACGCCAAACCATCGTCAACCTCAGCGTCGCCGTCTTGTTCGCCTCAACGTCCATCATCGGTTTAGCTTCAGAAGCGACCGAGTGCACACAACCTTGTGCCGCAGCTGCGGAGACCATAACCATCCTGCCTGCGCGTCCGCTCGCCTTGGTTGAGCCCGACGCAAGCAACGAAGCGCGCGTTGGGTCGGGAGCTACCTGCGGTGCTACTCAACCGGAGTTGGTCAAACAGGCGGAAGCGATGAACGATCGCATCAAGCCAGTCAAGGAGTTGGTCGGCTACGTGCGCTCACCACAGGGACTAGCCATCAAATTAGTGAACGACCATGTAGTGAGGATTCCGGCATGGGTAGGTTGGGCTGTGGATCCAATCGGCAATTTGAAAAATCGTGCGGTCGGCGAAGCGCGGGATCAGGCCAAAAGCCTGATCAAGTCCCAGACCAGTCAGTCGAACAGTTGCGGCGAGTCAGTGCCGGCCGTAATCGTGCCGAGCGAAGACACTTATTCAGCCGTCTAAACAAAAGTTCAAAAGGATCAACATGAACACGACCATGCGAACCCGTCTCTATGTGGCCGCCCTTGGCCTGTCCGCTGCCTGTGTAATGGCTTCGGCCCCAGCGAAAGCGGGGTCTCTGAGCGACGCTTCACGCGCTTCCATCGACGCATCCGTTGCCATTCCAGTTACCTTGGTTCGCGGCAGTGTGCACTTGTTCAAAGACGCGGGGCAGTTCTCGGTCACCAGTGTAAAGATTGTTGGCGATGTATCCGTCATCGCGTTACGCGGCTTGGCAGACGGCGCGGAGGCGACAGTGCGGATAAGTGGCAAAGTTATCGAGGGTTCGGCTATCGCTGCCGGCGTGGTGCTACAGGCAACTGTCTCAGCGACCGGCGTAATGCTCGTCGCGGCAGGCAAAGCACTGATGTTCATTCCGAACGAAGTTGGCAGGTCGCTGCTGCATCACTCACGCTCGCGTGAAACGGGCGGAGTCAACATTAATCGTGAAATGCCATAACAGATGACGATCGTACGCCCCCTCATGTTGGTTTGTTTTTGCGTTACCGCGCACGTTAATACCGCGTTTGCCGGGCAATCCTGCGAAGAGCGCCTGCCCAGCCCAGCGATCATTCAGCAGGCGCTCAAACTGGGCGAAGAGACCCGGCAAAAACTTGTCACCTCAGGTGCCGAGGTCGCGCTCATCGCACGCGCCGGACAGGATTTGTCGAAATATGGCTTGCGCTATTCACACTTTGGCTTTGTCTGGCGCGATCACCCGAAGGGCGCGTGGACCGTGGTGCACGAACTCAACCAGTGCGGCACCACGACGTCCGACATCTACGACGAAGGATTGGGCAATTTTTTTCTCGACGATTTGTGGAAACTCGAAGCGGTGATTCTGATTCCCAACGCCGCCACGCAGCAGCGACTGGCCGCCATGCTCGCCCAGCGCACACACCTGCGTTTTCACGATGGCCACTACAACATGGTCGCCTACCCGTTTTCAACCAAGTACCAAAACTCCAACCAATGGGCGCTGGAAATTTTCGCGGCGGCTGAAGCGCGTGACGCGATGATCACTTCCCGCGACCAGGCGCAACAGTGGCTCAAATTTGCCGGCTATGAGCCGACCGAGCTCAAGCTCGACACCTTCACCCGTTTGGGTGCGCGCATGACCAAAGCCAACATCGCCTTCGACGACCATCCGGGTGAGCTGCGTTGGTCCAACCGCATCCGTACCGTAACAGTTGATTCGGTGTTCAACTTTGTCTCAAAGCGCGATCCCGGTGCGTTACGTATTCTGATCGGCGCGGGCTGAGCGGATCGATTACGGTGCACGACAGGCCAGGAGTTAAAGCGGTCAAATGGCGACTTCGCTATTTGCAATGGCCGGTATAAAAACGCCGGGCACACACCGCCTCGTATCGGGCGTTGCCGCCGATCTCGACTTGAGCGCCCTCCGTCACGCGATTGCCCGCAGCATCAAGCCGCACGTTCATCGTAGCCTTGCGGCCACAGCGGCAGATCGTCTTCATTTCCTCTAAATCATCGGCCAGCGTTAGCAGCGCCTTGGAGCCGGGGAAGGGCTGCCCTTGGAAGTCGCTGCGCAGGCCGTAGCAGATTACGGGCGTGGAAGAGGTGTGCGCAAGACGATGGAGCTGTGTGACCTGTGATTCGCTGAGGAATTGTGCTTCGTCGATAAGGATGCACGAGGGCGCCGGCTTGGCCGCATAGATGGCGGCAAAGTCAGTGTCAGCGGTGAACGTAGCGGCCTCGCGTGTCACGCCTAATCGGGAGGTGACGTTGCCAACACCGTAGCGGTCATCGACCTGAGCATTGTAGAGGTCGACCGACTGCCCGCGCTCTTCGTAGTTATGTGCGACTTGCAGCAGAGAAGTCGATTTGCCGGCGTTCATCGCGGCGAAGCGGAAATAGAGTTTGGCCAATTGGAGACTGACGAGAGTGCGTTTGGGAATGGACCGGTATTTTGCGCGCAGTTTGGGGCGGCTATCAATAATTTCTGGTGACGCAGCCGTCAATTGGCTTGTTGACGCGAGTTTGGGCCAAAAAACGCAGGCCGCGCACCCGGCACCGTGAACCAAGCCGCCCGTTGATACGCACAAAACTTCTCACGCCTTTTATGACTTATTTTTTCTGCGGCTTGCAGCTTTACTTTTGCTCTTGATCTTCTTGTCAGGTTTGTTGTCAATCACAAACCCGATGGGGCGCTTAGGTGGATCGGGCGGTGACATCAATTCTCGGACGGCATCGAAAACCTGTTGTCAGACGGCGGGATGGGCGGCCTCTACAGGGGTTTTCACCATGCCCAATGCCCGTGGCGCGCCAGTACGGCGTCAAGTATTTCCATCGATGAGCGTTGTTGCGTATTCAAACAAAAGGGGTCTACTCTTCGACTTTGCGAGATGCTGAATTCGGATGAACACATCCGGCAGCGGCGTTTAAGGTCACAATTTGCGACCTTAAAGAAAAACTCCTTGGCCGTAAGCGAGCGACAAGAAAATCTGCTCTGTGAAAGCCCCAGTCGAAATTGATTTCGATGTTGAGGATTTGCAACGCATTAGTCGGAGGATGAACTACATCGTCCGGACAACGCCGACGACCAGCCCTTCAATATCGAGCGTTTGTTTCGAGAGATCCACCACAATCGGTAGGTAATCGGGATTCTCCGCCACGAGGAAGGCTTGTTTACCTTTCACCTTCAAGCGTTTGACGGTGGCATCACCTTCAACACGTGCCACCACAATCTGGCCACTACGCGCCTGTTGGGTTTTGTGCACAGCAAGCCAGTCGCCGTCCATGATGCCGACGTCCTTCATGCTCATGCCCTTCACTTGCAGGAGATAGTCTGCGCGTGGCTGAAACATCAGCGGACTGACGGGATAGCGACCGACCATGTTTTCCGCAGCGAGGATTGGTGAACCAGCGGCCACACTGCCGATGAGCGGTAGTCCAAACTCCTCGTCGTTGGCGGCAGTTTCTTCACCCAAGATGCGAATGCCGCGTGATGAGCCGGGTAGCATTTCAATGGCACCCTTGCGCTCCAAGGTCCGAAGGTGCTCCTCAGCGGCATTGGGTGAGCGGAAGCCCAACGCCGCGCAAATTTCGGCGCGTGTCGGCGGCATGCCGTTTTCCGCAATCCATTGTTTAAGGAAGTCGAGTATTTCTTGCTGGCGTACGGTTAAATTTTCCATAACTGACTTTTTATACAGGTTTCACAAGTTTTGCAAGTCTTTTTTGTAAGGGCACGGGGTAAGGGTCTGGCCCAAGCGCGTCAGGGCAGCACTTTTGTCATGTAGTTCGGCTATGCTTCACGCTTCGACCGTCACCGCCGTCCACCGTTTTTCACCCATCCTCAGGAAGTCCGCATGTCGCTACTGTCTTTCTCAAGGCAACCCACCAGATTCTGGCCGTACCGCTTCTGGCTGTTGCTCATGCTCATCACATACGCGGCGCTTGCAGGCCACGTAATGGCTTCGCAACTGCAGGCTGGGCCCATGGTGGGGGCGACCGCCATGCGCCAAGCAAAAATTTGGGTGCAAGCTACCGGCCAAGGGCAGGCGTACATCGAATATTGGGAGCTGGGTACCGCGAAGATGACGCCGGTTCGACTAAAGACCGCGGCCGTTCCACTCACGGAAGAGACGGACTTCGTCGCACAGTTCACGGTTGGGCTGCTCGAACCCGGTCGTACCTATGGTTATCGCGTGATGATCAATGGCAAAGAGCAGAAGGTGCCGCAGGCGCTCACGTTTAAGGCGCAGGCCTTGTGGCAGTGGCGCACCGACGCGCCCGATTGGAAGATGGCCTTTGGCAGCTGTGCTTTTGTCAACGATACGAAATATGACCGGCTCGGACGGCCTTATGGTGGGGCACCCGAGGACAAACGGATTTATGCGTCGATGGCGGGCCAGGCACCCGACCTGACGGTATGGGGTGGCGATTATCTTTACTTTCGCGAAGTCGATGAAGACAGTGAACTGGGCTTGCGTTATCGCTGGCGCTATGACCGCAGCACCGCAGAGCAGCAGGTGCTGCTGCGCACCGGATCACACGTTTCAATCTGGGACGACCATGAATACGGACCCAACAATGGCAATTCCAGTTATCGGTTGAAAGGAGAGGCACTTGCATTGTTCAAACGGTACTGGGCAAACCCAAGTTACGGGCTCCCCGAGTTGCCGGGCACGTTTACCACTTACCGATTTAACGACGCGGAACTCTTTATGCTCGACAATCGGTACTATCGTGATGACGATGAATTACAGGCGAAGGACAAGACCAAGTTGGGTGCAGCGCAACTACGCTGGCTAAAAAACTCGCTTTTGATGTCCGTGTCACCGGTCAAGTTAATTGTCGCCGGAAGCCAGGTGACTAACGACGCAAGCACCTATGATGGTTGGCATAACTTCCCGGAGGAGCGCGCCGACATCCTCAAATTTTTGATTGACCACAAAGTTAACGGCGTCATCTTTCTCACCGGTGATCGGCATTTCACGGAGCTGCTCAAGACTGAGCGTTCCGGTACGTATCCACTTTATGAGTTGACATGCTCGCCACTACTGTCCGGCATCGCATCGGTAGTTGAAAGAGAGCGCGGATACAAAAAAGTCGTCGAGGGAACCTTCGTCGCGCAGCGCAACTTCTGCACGCTGGATTTCAGTGGTAGTAAAGCCGAACGCAAGATCACCATGCGGTCGTTTTCCAATACCGGCGAAAAACTATGGGAGCGTGAACTTAAGTTGTCTGAGCTGCAAACGCCGACCGCAGGAAAACCCTAGTGCTTGCGTGGCTTGTCGCCGGTCAGCGCACCACCGCCGATTAGGAAAAACGCCATCGCCCAAAAAATCGGTGCGAGCCCGAATGCGGCGCCGACCAAACCAAACAACATCGGCATGGTCGTCTGTGATGTATTGATCAGTGTGGTGCGCAGACCAAGCGCTTCGCCGGCGCGGCCCTTCGGGGTGGTTTCGTGCAATAGCGTCAGCGCCATCGGTTGCGGCGCACCCAGGCCAAGGCCCAGCACAAACATCAATATCATCAAAAGTGCGATGTGATGCGTGAAGGGGATCAGCGCGAAACTGCACCCCGCCACCAATAGTGAAAGCTTGAGCACACCCCACGGCCGCATATGTTGTACGAGAAATGGCATCGCCAGTCGTACGCTGAATGTCGCTGCCGCAAATGCGCCCATCACAATGCCGATTTCAGAGGCGCTGAGACCAATGTTGGAGCCGTGGATCGGAATGGCAAAGCCATAAACGTCCCACGCGACGGTGAGGATTGTCATGTTGATGAAAAGACGCCGGACTTCGGTATCTTTTAACAAGTCGAGTACCGGGCCACTCGGTTTTTCTTCTTCCGATTTGTGCGGACGATGCATCGGCAGCAATCGAAACGACAACGCGATGATCGGCAAAACAGTGAACAGCGTTAGCACCAAAAACGTCATTCGATGACCAAAGTTGTCGATGATCACGCCGGACAAGATTGGCGCAATAAATGTCGAGGTCGAAAAACCGAGAGCGACGTAGCTAAAGTTAATCGGTCGTTCGCCCGCGCTGCTCATTTCTCCGACGGCGTGATAAGCGGCAACGTTGATTAACATAAATCCCAAACCGACGATGACGCTGGTGAAGTAGAGCGCGTAGATCGACGGCCACAAGAAAGCGGCGAAAGTGCCGACGCCGACCGCAATCGAGCCGAGCTGAAATGGCTTTTCCACACCGATACGATCAATCCAACGGCCCGACGCGACCGACAAAAGCGCCGGTAGCAGCGCGTATAGCGCCATTAACAAACCAATCGTGAAAGCCGATGATTTCTGATCGATGGCAAATAGCGTTACTGTCACACGGCTACCGTAGGATGCGACATGGTTAAGGATCAATAGAATGATGATGAGGGGCAGCGGCTTCATTACCATAGGTGTTTTCAAGGGCGACTTTCAGTGGTCGGTGGTTTGGGCGAGCCAAACACCCGCGCAGACAATGACGATGCCGACAAAGGTAAGGGGAGTCGGTATGATGCAATACACCAGCCACTCGGCAGCAACGGCAAATATTGGTGGCAAGTAGAGAATGCTGGAGACACGTGTGGCCTGGCCGTGGCGCATCAGGATGTGTAATGCGCTGACACCGAGAATGGAAGCGAGTACCACCAAAAATAGCATCGCCGCGAATAGCTGCCACGCCCATTCCACCTTGGCACTTTCAACAACGATCGCCAGCGGCGCGAGCAGGAGCAATGACGCAACGAATTGGATGAAGGCGGCCGACCAAAGATCGGTATCCGGCAAAAAGCGTCGCTGGTACAACGTGCCGACGGTTAACGCTATCAGCGCCACCAAAACGGCGGTGAGACTCTTGCCATTCATGGCATGGATATCAAGTTTGTGCCATACGACCAACAACACCCCGATCAGTCCAATGCTAATACCTAACCACTGACGTCTTGACGCCGCCTCATTTAACACCAGTGCGGCGATCATTGCCGTCAACAGCGGTTGGGCAGCAAGGATAATGGCGACCACCCCGGCGGAGAGTCCTTCGTATTGGCCATAGTGGCTGCCGGATAAGTGAATAGCATGCATCAACAACCCGGCGACAATAACGTGTCCCCATGCTTTCTTGGTGCGTGGCCAACTTGGGCGCAACCACAGCAATACGGGCAACAGGCAAACAATCCCCAGACAAAAGCGCAATGTCAGAAACGTGAATGGCGCGGCGTACTGCAGGCCGGTTTTGGTTGCGATAAAACCGACGCCCCAAACGCTGACAAAAAACCACGCTAACAGCGCGTCACTTGACGGTACCGGGATTCTCAATGAGCCCGGATTCAAGTGTGGACCCGGTTACGTGTCTCCGCCGCCGACGCGTCGGCAATCACCATCGCAGCACCACGTTCGGCGATCATGAGCGTGGGGGAGTTGGTGTTACCGGAGGTGATGGTTGGCATCACGGAAGCGTCGATTACACGCAGCGCCGCAACACCGCGCACCCGTAATCGCGAGTCAACGACCGCAGTATGATCTGCGTCACGTCCCATCTTGCAGGTGCCGACCGGATGAAAAATGGTGGTGCCAATATTCGCTGCCGCGTCGATCAACTCCGCTTCGGTTTGATGGCGCGAGCCAGGCAGAAATTCCTCAGGTCGTAAATGTGCCATGGCAGGCGCCGCGGCGATACGCCGGGTCAGCTTGATGGCATCGACAGCGGTGGTCTTGTCAACGTTGGTTGAAAGATAGTTGAGAGTAATGGCGGGGGCGTCTGCTGCGTTGGCGGTGCGCAAGCGAACGTGGCCGCGTGAAGTGGGACGAAGATTACACACGCTCATGGTGATGGCTGGAAACCTGTGCAATGGCTCGCCGAACTTGTCCAGTGATAATGGCTGCACGTGGAATTGCAAGTTTGCGGTAACTTGCGCGGGGTCAGACTTTGCAAATGCGCCGAGCTGTGAAGGAGCCATCGTTAATGGCCCACGTCGCCAGAGCGCGAACTGTGCTGCCATTTGTAGCTTTCCCCACCACGTGTGATACCACTCGTTCAATGTTCGAACGCCACGCACCTTGTAGGCCAGCCGAAGTTGTAGATGATCCTGTAGATTCTCGCCCACGCCAGTAAGTTCGTGTGCGGCATGAATACCATATTGATACAACCGGTCCGGCGCACCAATACCGGAAAGTTGTAATAGTTGCGGCGAGTTGATTGCCCCCCCGGCGAGCAACACCTCACCATTTTCGGCAATTGGTGCATAGACGAATTCGCCATCGCGTATGAAGTCCACACCGACGGCACGCGGGGTGCCAGCGCTGCTCTGCAAACGCACTTTAGTGGCGAGTGCCTTTGTCATCACAGTTAAATTGTGACGGGTCATGGCGGGCCGCAAGAGCGCCGTCGCGGCACTCCAGCGCATGCCGACTCGCTGATTGACCTGAAAACGGGCGCTGCCCGAGTTGTCACCACCATTAAAATCTGCCACCGGCCTGATGCCGCATTCGGCCGCCGCTTGCTGCCATGCGTCCAGTACGCGCCAGTCAAGGCGTTGTGGGGCAACGCGCCATTCACCCTGCCCGCCATGAATTGGCGAAGGCCCCGCGAAGTGATTTTCCGTCTGCTTGAATACCGGCAACACCTGATCCCACGACCAGCTGTTATCACCGGTTAATGCCGCCCACTCGTCGTAGTCGCGGCGCTGGCCGCGCATGTAAATCATGGCATTGATGGCAGATGAGCCGCCCAAGGTCTTGCCGCGTGCGTAAAGAATGGACCTGCCATTCAGTCCCGGCTCAGGCTCTGTGCGGTAACACCAGTCGGTGCGCGCGTTGGCGATACAAAACAGGTAACCCACCGGGATGTGAATCCAGTGCCAATCGTCCGCAGCACCTGCTTCGAGAAGCAGCACGCGTTTGGCCGGATTTGCAGACAAACGGTTGGCGAGCAAACACCCGGCCGTGCCGCCACCTACAATCACGTAGTCGTAAGGCGGGAGCGTGGCAGTTGGCGCTGTTGACATGAGGTTTGCAAGTGATGTGATTTGTGGCGGGGATTCTGTTGGCCACACGATTAGAATAACGCAACTTAGCCACGATGCAGAATCCACACCAAAATCGGCCTCAATAATGACGACAAATCTTGCAATCTCTGTGGGCGTTTGCGGCGAGTCCACACTCCTGGTCGGCGACGAACACACCGCCTCGCGTGTCGGCTCCGGCCTCATCGGTGTGCTCGCCACGCCCGTCATGATCAACGTGATTGAGGCCGCTGCGCTAGCATGCTGCGAGGCGTTGTTGCCAGAAGGGCACCAAAGCTTGGGCACACATCTGAATATCTCCCATATCGCTGCCACGCCGGTTGGCATGCGCATCGTGGCGCGTGCCACGGTCACACACGTCGAGGGCCGCAAGATCAGTTTTGCGATCCAAGTTCATGACCAGCGCGACTTGATCGGTGAGGGCACGCACGAACGTGTGGTCGTGAACGTGGCGAAATTTGATTTGCGTGTGCAGGAGAAAATCCGACTGCTGGGCGATAAACTCGTTTAAAGACGGGCAGTTTGGGGTATTTGTGCTTGAAGACGCCCGCCGAATAAAGGGTTTTTGTTTTTACTCGGATCACCAGCAATCCGATCGAACTATCCCTAGGCACAACGTCTAAGTCTGGTCAGCAACCATTTGGAGTGAAAGAACATGAATGAACAGGAACGTGACGGCGTACTGGCCATTGCGATGATGGCCGCATTTGCCGACGGCAATAACACCGATCAAGAGCGTGCTGAGATCCGCCGTATTGCAGACGCACTCGGCGCTGAGAGTGGCGCCAACATGCCGCTCCTCTACCAAAACGTGTTGCTGAAAAAAGTTGGCGTGGCTGATGCTGCCGCGATGGTGACGAGTGGGGAAGGCCGGGCGCTCGCCTACGAATTTGCGGCTGGTGTTTGTAATGCAGATGGCGCGCTATCTCCGGCTGAGATCGCCTTTCTCGCCTCGTTGCAGTCCGCTCTTGGCTTGGCAGCATCTCGGGCGGGCGAGGTGTTAAAACAGTCCGCAGCGATGGCAGCGGCTCCGCTGCTAACCAGTGAATCGATTTCTGCCTCAGTTGAACCGAAGTTTGCTTCAACGATGACTGAGGCCGAACTGGACAAGATGATTCTTAACTACAGCATCTTGAACGGCGCCCTTGAACTTTTGCCGCAGAGTCTCGCTTCGATGGCAATCATTCCGCTGCAAATGAAAATGGTTTATCGCATTGGTAAATCACACGGCTTTGAGTTGGATAAAGGCCACATCAAGGATTTTTTGGCAACGTTGGGTGTTGGCCTGACCTCGCAATATGTTGAACAGTTTGGCCGCCGCCTGGTTGGTGGTTTACTCGGCAAGCTCGCCGGCGGCGTCGGCCGGATGGCAGGTAGCGCCGTCACCGGCTCGGCGTTCTCGTTTGCCACCACTTACGCGCTTGGCCAAGTCGCCAGACGCTACTACGCAAACGGACGGAGTCTTTCCGCTGATACGTTGAAGTCCTCTTTCTCTGGGATGTTGGGCGAGGCAAAACAACTGCAAACCCGCTACCTTCCGGAAATTCGGCAGAAGGCGTCCACCATCGATGTCACGCAGGTGATGAAAGAAGTTGCCGGCTAACCGCATCTGGCCGCAGCCAGCGGCGGCCAGCACTTGTCGGCGCGGCAACCTTGGGGATGACGGATAATCGCCGGACAAAATGTTCGGGAATATTTCATGCACGTGAATAACAAGACCTATGACGTCCTGGTCATCGGCGGCGGCCACAACGGTTTGGTCTGCGCCGCCTATTTGGCGGCTAAGGGCAAGTCGGTGCGGGTATTGGAGCGTCGTTCGGTGGTTGGCGGTGCCGCAGTGACCGAAGAGTTCCATCCGGGCTTTCGCAACTCGACGGCGAGTTATACGGTCAGCCTGCTCAATCCCAAAATCATTCGTGATCTGCGTTTGTATGAGCGCGGCTTGAAAGTGCTCGAGCGGCCATTCTCGAACTTCATGCCGCTCTCCCTACAACTGGGCGACTATTTGAAGGTCGGCGGTGGGCTCGCGGCTACGCAAGCCGAAGTTGCCAAATTTTCTACTAAAGACGCCGCTGCGTTGCCTGACTATTTTGCGATGCTTGATCGTGTGGCGGCGGTGTTAAAAGACTTGTTGTTAGAGACGCCGCCCAACGTCGGCGGGGGGATTAGTGACTTGTTGCAAGCGTGGAAGGTCGGCAAACAATTCAAGGCGCTGGATATGGCGGCGCGCCGTGACGTTCTCGATCTGTTTACCAAAAGCGCGGGTGATGTTCTCGATCAATACTTCGAGTCGGCACCCATCAAGGCGTGTTTTGGCTTTGATAGCGTGGTCGGTAATTTTGCCTCGCCGTATACGCCGGGCTCAGCGTACGTGCTGTTACATCACGTGTTTGGCGAGGTCAACGGCAAGCCCGGTGTCTGGGGACACGCCGTCGGCGGTATGGGTGCCATCACGCAGGCAATGGCGGCGGAGTGTGTCGCCCGTGGCGTTGAAATTTCGCTCGATGCCGATGTTTCAGAAGTGATCGTCGAGCGCGGTTGCGTGGTGGGTGCAAGACTGGCCTCCGGCGAAGTGCTTCATGCGGCGAAGGTTGTCTCGAACTTAAATCCCAAGCTGCTGTTTGGCAAGCTCGTCGACCGCGCGTGTTTGCCAACTGAATTCTCACAGCGCAATGAGGCATACAAATGCGGGTCCGGTACCTTCCGGATGAATGTGGCGTTATCGGAGTTGCCGTTGTTTGCGTGTCTGCCAGAGAATGGGCCTCACTTGTCGTCGGGTATCATCATGGCACCATCGTTGCATTACATGGAACAAGCATATTTTGATGCCAAGACATACGGTTGGTCGCGCGCGCCGATTGTTGAAATTTTGCTTCCTTCGACGGTTGATGATTCCCTGGCACCTCGCGGGCAGCACGTGGCGAGCCTCTTCTGCCAACACGTCGCACCGGAATTACCCGACGGCGGCAGTTGGGACGAACATCGCGAGACGGTTGCCGATTTGATGATCGATACCGTCACAAGATTTGCACCGAATTTTCGTCAAAGTGTCATCGCACGGCAAATCCACTCGCCGCTAGATCTCGAGCGCAAGTTTGGCTTGGTTGGGGGCGATATCTTTCATGGTGCGTTGTCGCTCGACCAACTGTTTTCCGCCCGCCCGGTACTTGGCTACGGCGACTATCGGACCCCGATTGCAGGGTTGTATCAGTGCGGATCGGGTACGCACCCGGGCGGTGGTGTGACAGGTGTTCCCGGCCATAATGCTGCGCGGGAAGTGTTGCGGGATCGGTGGCGTTGGGGCGAGAAGCTTTAACGCCCGAGAACCGCTATTGCCGAGCTTGCGCACCTTTTCGGGTGCTCCCTGCTCGCGGGGCATCCCCTGATTGAGGGTTGCATCTCGAATTTGTCCCAAATTTGGCCGTTCGGGAGGGATACGAATTTACTTCCAACAGCCGCACGGCTAACATTCAGCAGGTGACGAAAGTGTGAATTTTGATCAAGCAAGCACTTTTTGGGGACCTGAACTTTTGCGCTTTTGACTAACTATCGCGTCTCTGGCAGGGTTGGTTACCCCCCCCGGAAGTTCGCGAACAAGAAGATACCAATAAATGCAAGGCTTAACCGAAATAGATAGCGTTGGGTGCGGTGCCTCCAGCCGCCCTCACGCCGCGCTGCTGGGACTTTTGCTGATCACAAGTTGCCTCGCAATGCCAGTCTTTGCGGACACCAAACTGTTTGAAGAGGCAAAGGCGCTTATCGCCGCGTCGAATCCGAAGCAGGCATACTTAAATTTACTCGCAAAGGAAAATGTGCTCGCTGGAAATGTCGAGTATGACTATCTGTTGGGGGTGGCAGCCCTCGACAGCGGCAAGGTCGATGAGGCCATCATTGCATTCGAGCGGGTGCTTGCAGTACAACCCAATAATGCCGGCGCACAGCTAGATTTGGCTCGCGCCTATTTCACGGTTGGCTCGCTGGATTTGGCCGAAGGCACCTTCAAGAAACTACGTGCGCTTAACCCGCCGCCAGCGGCGATGATGGCGATCGATAAATATCTGGTGGCGATCAGCGAGCGAAGGCTGGCAGCGCGCCGCATGCTCAGCCTGTGGGGCGAGATGGCGTTGGGGTACGACAGCAACCTCACCGGGGTTCCCAATGATTTCACCACGGCGATACAGCAGGCGTTCAATCTGGTCGGCGTACTTCCCACAGGCAACTCTATCAAACGTAAAGCCCCCTATCTTGGAACTGGGGTGGGGGCTGACCTGCTGTTCCCGATTTCTGAGCGTTGGAATGGATATGTTGGTGCGGACCTTCGCGGACGCGGCTATAAGCGCGAGTCTGAGTTCAACTCGGGTACCGCCGAGGTTCGCGCCGCAGCGATCTGGGATGGGGGGCAACATCAATTCCGTTTCAACTCCACTTATAACGCCTTCGAGCAGCGTGGTGATGCGCCGGGTGAACCTCAACCAACCAACGACCGCCGGTCGGCGGTTGGCGGCACCGAGTACCGCTATACAATCAGTGGTGCGAATCAGTTGAGTTTCGGTGCCGCAGCCGCGCAAACGCGATTTCCGCGTAACAACATCGAAGATTTTAATTCTACGGTCGCCAGTATCTCGCTCTTGACTTCATCCGGCGGGAAGGGCTCACCGTTGATGCAGCTGACTGGCTATGGCACACGCGACCGCGCCGTTCGAAAACTCGCCGACGGCGTGACAGACAAGTCAAAGAAGGTATCGGGAATTCGTCTCTACGGCCAGACGGGTATCACCGAAAAACTCTCATCGTTTAGCTCAATCGGGTACTCCCAGCGGCGCGATGACAGTCCGTTTGCGCGCGCCACAACCGTTGAATATGGTCGCGACAAGTTGGCAGACGTGACCCTTGGCATCAATTGGCGGTTTCAAGCGGGATGCAACTTGCGTGCGCAATGGTTTGGGTCGCGCAACAATTCCAATATTGCGATATATGACTACACCCGTCACGAAGTATCGTCGACCATCCGCTGCGAATTCCTGTAGTACCTGGGCCACTGAGGAACAATCATGATGTCAACCCAAACTGAGCTGCCCCCACTCCAATCCCGCCCCACGGTGCAATGCGCGAGCGCCCCCGTTTTGAAACGCATTGCATTCGGTTGTCTAGCGTTTGGGGGATTCATCGGTAGTCTGCTGCCGATAAGTGTGCTTGCCGCTAGCGGAACGTTTACCTATGTTGCCGGCCAGGTGTTTGTCGAGCGCAACGGGCAACGCATCGTTGCCGCGCGGGGCGTGGAAGTTGATCCGGGTGACCTGATCGTCGCCGGTGCCGATGGTATGGCACAGCTTTCGATGATCGACCAGGCCAAGCTCTCGTTGCGTTCGAATTCGCAGTTGCGTATCGAACGATACCAACGTAAAGCGGGGGATCAAGATGGTGCGGTATTGTCGCTGCTGCGCGGCACGCTGCGGACATTTACCGGACTATTGACTGCATCTAACCGCGACAAATACCAAATGAAAACACGAGTCGCGACGGTGGGTATTCGCGGCTCTGGCAACATCCTTGCCCACGAAGAGGAAGAGGGCAAGCCGCCGGTGACGATCAATCACACCATTGAAGGTAGCCATATCATCTCAAGCTTGACAGGGAACTTCGCGCCTATTATCACGCTGCCCAATGACACGGTTAAGGTAGAGCCGGGCAAACCACCGGAGCGCATCCCCACGCCGCCCTCAATTCTCAACTCATCGAACACGATGATCGCCAAGGGAGAGGCTGGCTCAACCAAACAAGGGGCCGCGTCTGAACCGGCACCTGCCCCGGCACCATCGCCGACGGTAAATGCGGCGGGTTCAGGATCCGGCAGCACGGGTGGAAGTGGTAACACGACCGCGCCGCCGCCGGTTGTGACGCCCATTATTCCGCCAGTCGTGATCGCCTCGGATCCCACCGGTTTGCGCGATATCGTGCTGGCCGGTGCCGGCACGACCTATTCGGGACAAGCCACTGCCGCCCAAAGCACTTTCGAAGGTACCGGTCTGCGTGCTTTTAACCTAAATCCGGCAGTTACCCTGCCGCTGTAAGTTGGGCTGACGGTAGCCAAGGTGGCAGTGGGCGCGTGATTTTGGCCACTACGTATTCCAGAAATGTCTTCCATCGATCCGTAAAAGGCAACTG
>Ga0315907_10003744_pt1 | contig 17626 bp, 14 predicted proteins | sample LakEriMetagenome_3_FD_203525 | JGI IMG/M metagenome (GOLD analysis project Ga0315907, IMG submission 203525) | Freshwater fungal communities from buoy surface, Lake Erie, Ohio, United States - Buoy 12 MA123 | ecosystem: Environmental > Aquatic > Freshwater > Lake > Lake biofilm | place: USA... | reverse complement strand
GGGCGCTGCCAGTAGCCCTGCATGACCTGCGGACCCTTCACACATAGCTCGCCGATTTCGCCCTGCGGCAGGATGTTGCCATCGTCGTCCTTGATGCAGCAGTATGTCGAGGAAACAGGCAGACCGATGGCGCCATTGAATTCCTTTAGGTCGAGCGGGTTCATGCAGCAGGCCGGCGAGGTTTCGGTCAGGCCGTAGGCTTCAATCAGGGTCACCCCGGTCACTTTTTTCCATTTCTCCGCTACCGCTTTCTGCACGGCCATGCCGCCGCCCAAAGCGAGATGCATTCGGCTGAAGTCGAGCTTGTCGAATCCTGGGGTATTGAGCAAGCCATTGAAAAGGGTATTCACGCCGGTAATGGCGGTGAAATTGCTTTTCTTCAATTCTTTGACGAATCCGGGCATGTCGCGCGGGTTGGTGATCAGGTAGTTCAGGCCACCGAACTTCATGAACACGAGACAGTTCGCGGTCAAGGCGAAGATATGGTAAAGCGGCAGGGCGGTGATGATGACTTCGCTGCCTTCCTTGGCATTCTTGCCGATCCAGGAAGAGGACTGTTGCATGTTGGCAACCAGATTACTGTGGCTCAGCATGGCGCCTTTCGATACGCCGGTGGTTCCGCCTGTGTACTGGAGGAAAGCGATTTCATTCGGTTGGATGCTGACATGCGGCAATTTGTGTTTGGCGCCCTTGGCAAGCGCTTTGCGGAACCGGATGGCTTCAGGAAGATCGTAATCGGGCACAGCCTGTTTTACGTGGTTCAGAACGAAATCGACGACCAGGCCTTTCGGACCGAGCATCTCTCCGACGCTGGTGGTGATGACCTGTCGCACTTTTGTTTCGTGCAGGACTTCCTCGGCCGTGCAGGCAAAATTATCCAGAACCAGAAGCGCAACGGCCCCCGAATCGTTGAGTTGGTGTTTTAGCTCTCGCGCGGTATACATCGGATTGGTATTGACCACGGTCAGGCCGGCGCGCAGAACCCCGAAAATGGCGATGGGATACTGGAGCACGTTCGGCAGCATGATGGCAACGCGTTCGCCTTTCTTCAGTTTCAGTTCGTGAATCAGATAGCTGGCGAATTGCGCGCTCAGTTCATCGACTTCCCGGTAGCTGATGGTTTTTCCGAAATTACTGAAGGCCGGACGGTCGGCGAATTTGGAAATCGCTTTTTCCAGCACGGAAACGATCGAAGGGAATTCACTGATGTCGATGTCATGCGGAACATCGGAAGCGTAGCTGTCAAGCCAGGGACGGTTCATGCTCATGGGTTTCAGGTGTGCATCGGGATTAGCCCATTTGAGCATAAGCTCTAAATACTGGCAAGCCCGCACGAATGAAAAAAGCGGCCGGAGCTGCTTTTTTCATCAGGCGTTCACGCGGCTCAGCCGGCCTTGCGCGCTGCCAGCTGGCGCAGCACATAGTGCAGGATGCCACCGTGACGGAAGTACTCGACTTCCTTCGGCGTCAGCAACAACACTTTGGCCTGGAAACGTTTGACCGATCCATCAGGCGCGGTGGCCTGAACGTCGGCAACTTTTCCGGCGCCGTCCTTCAGGCCGGTGATGTCGAAGCTCTCGTCACCCTTCAGTCCATGACTGGCAGCGCTTTCACCATCGAGGAACTGCAAGGGCAGAACGCCCATGCCGACCAGGTTCGAGCGGTGGATACGCTCGAAGCTTTCGGCGATCACGGCCTTGACACCCAACAGGGTAGTGCCTTTCGCGGCCCAGTCACGCGAGGAGCCCGTGCCGTATTCCTTGCCGGCGATGACCACCAGCGGCACACTCTCGGCTTTGTAGCGCATGGCGGCGTCGTAGATGGCGAGTTTGTCGTTGGACGGATAGTGGATGGTGTTGCCGCCTTCCTCGCCGCCCAGCATCAGGTTCTTGATGCGGATGTTGGCGAAGGTGCCGCGCACCATCACGTCATCATTGCCCCGGCGCGAACCATAGGAGTTGAAGTCGACCGGCTTGACACCTCGCGACTGCAGGAACTGGCCTGCCGGCGAGCTGGCTTTGATATTGCCGGCCGGCGAGATGTGATCGGTGGTGATCGAGTCCCCGAATAGGCCCAACAGACGGGCTCCACGGATGTCAGCGATGCTGCCGATGGCCATGCTCATGCCGTCGAAGTAAGGCGGGTTCTTGATGTAAGTCGAGTCGCCGCTCCAGGCGAAAATCTCGCCTTCGGGCGAAGCAATCTGGTTCCAGCGCGAATCGCCTTTGAATACGTCGGCGTAGTTCTTCTTGAACATTTCCGGACCTATTGAAGCAGCAATCGCATCACTGATTTCCTGGTTGCTCGGCCAGATGTCCTTGAGGAACACGTCAATGCCGGAAATGTCCTTGCCCAGCGGTTCACGGCTCAGGTCGATGTTCACGGTGCCGGCGAGGGCGTACGCGACCACCAGCGGCGGCGATGCCAGATAGTTCATCTTCACTTCGGCGTGAACGCGGCCTTCGAAATTGCGGTTGCCCGACAGCACCGAAGCGACGGTCAGGTCGCCTGCGGCGATGGCGGCGCTGACTTCCGGCGGCAGCGGGCCGGAGTTACCGATGCAGGTGGTACAGCCGTAGCCGACCACGAAAAAGCCCATGGCTTCGAGGTCCTTCAGCACATCGGCCTTCTTCAAATAGTCGGTAACCACCAGCGAGCCCGGTCCGAGCGAGGTTTTCACCCACGGCGCCGGTTTCAGGCCGCGTACCGCCGCTTTGCGGGCGAGCAGACCAGCACCCAGCATAACGGCCGGATTTGAGGTGTTGGTACAGGATGTGATGGCGGCAATCACTACCGCGCCGTCCTTCATTTCCACCGGCTGGCCGTTGATTTGGGTTTGGACCGTTCCTAATGTAGCCGTGACATCGCCACCTTCATTTTCGAACTTCGCGACATCGCCGTTTTTCGGTTTGCGGTTAACGGTCAGGGCCACCAGATTATCCGTGTAGTTCTGTTTCATGTCGGTCAGCAGTACACGGTCCTGCGGGCGTTTCGGGCCGGCCAGAGACGGTTTGACTTCGCCCATGTCCAGATGCAGTACCGCGCTGTACTCGGCTTCGGCATCGGTTCGCCACAGGCCTTGGACCTTGGCATAGGCCTCGACCAGATTGATCAGTGTTTCTTCTCGGCCGGACAGGCGCAGATAGTTCAGCGATTCGGCATCAATCGGGAAGATGCCGCAGGTCGCACCGTACTCCGGCGCCATGTTGGCGATGGTGGCGCGGTCGGCCAAGGGCAGGTGGTTAAGGCCGTCGCCGAAGAACTCGACGAACTTGCCGACCACGCCGTGCTTGCGCAGCATCTGGGTCACGGTCAGCACCAGGTCTGTCGCGGTCGCGCCTTCCGGCAGCTTGCCGGTCAGCTTGAAACCAACCACCTGAGGAATCAGCATCGAGCTCGGCTGGCCGAGCATCGCCGCTTCGGCCTCGATACCGCCGACACCCCAACCCAGCACGCCAATGCCGTTGATCATAGTGGTGTGTGAATCGGTGCCGAACACGCTGTCCGGGAAGGCGTACAGGGTGCCGTCGATGTCACGCTCCATGACTACGCGTGCGAGGTTCTCCAGGTTGACCTGATGCACGATGCCGGTATTCGGCGGTACGACCTTGAAGTTGTTGAAGGCTTTCTGGCCCCAGCGCAGGAAGCTGTAGCGCTCGCCGTTACGGGCGAACTCAATCTGGCCGTTTTCATCCAGCGAACTGGCCTTTCCGAAGGAATCGACCTGCACCGAGTGGTCGATGACCAGCTCGGAGGGAATCAGCGGGTTGATATTGGAAGCCGAACCGCCGAGCTTGACCACGGCATCGCGCATCGCAGCAAGATCGACCACGCAGGGCACGCCAGTGAAATCCTGCAAGACGACCCGTGCCGGCATGAAGGCGATTTCGGTATCCGGCTCCTGCTTGGCATCCCATTGGGCAACGGCTTCGATGGAAGCCTTGGTCACCGAAACGCCGTCTTCACAACGAAGCAGGTTCTCGAGCAGGATTTTCATTGAGTAGGGCAGTTTGCTGATGTCGAAGCGCTGGCCGAGCTTTTCCAGGCTGAAAATGGTGTAGGTCTGACCGTTGACGGTCAGGTGTTCGCGCGTGGCGAAGGAGTCGGACATGGGAGGCTCCTGAATAAGGGGGAAATGCAGACGGCATGGGACTTCGTCAGCCCAATATTATGCCCGATTCCGACCTGTTTTTGGTGCTTATTTCTCGACGAAAGCCCGCTCGAACACGTAATGACCGGCCTGTCCGATCTTGCTGGAGGCGATGAATCCCTTAGCGTCCAGAATGCGACGGAAGTCTGCCAGCATGCCCGGACTGCCGCAGATCATCGCGCGGTCGGTTTCCGGATTGAGCCCGGGGAATCCAAGGAAGCGGGGAATCTCGCCATTCTCGAGCAAGGTGGTGGCGCGGCCGTGCAAGGCAAACGGCTCACGCGAGACCACAGGGACGTAATGAAGCTGACGGCTGATTTGCTCACCGAGGTATTCATGACGAGGCAGCTCGTTTTTGAAATAGTCGGTGTAGGCTAGGTCTTTGGCATAACGTACGCCATGAACCACGACCACATGTTCAAATCGTTCGTAGGTTTCAGGGTCTTTGATGATGGCAAGGAAAGGCGCAAGACCGGTGCCGGTGGAAAGTAGATAAAGCACCTTGCCGGGATGCACATCGCTGATCAAAAGGGTGCCGGTCGGCTTGCGGCTGATCAGCAGGCAATCACCGGGCTGAATATGTTTCAGACGTGAGGTCAGCGGGCCGTTAGGTACCTTGATGCTGAAGAATTCAAGATGCTCTTCCCAGTTGGCGCTGGCAATGGAGTAGGCCCGGACCAGAGGCATGCCGTCAACTTCCAGCCCGATCATCACGAACTGGCCGTTGTTGAAGCGGAAACCGTCATCACGCGCGACCGTGAAGCTGAAGTACTGATCCGTCCAGTGGCGGACGTCCAGCACGGCTTCCTTGATGTAGGGTGATGTCATTAAAGTCTTTCCGATCAAAGGGATGGCGGGCCTATGTTGCGTGCAGACGAGGAAAAACCCTGGTGTATGATACGACGATTGCTGAACAGAGGGGCTTGATTCGGATCAAGTTCAAAGAAAATCAGATATTTATTGGTATTTGCTTGCGTCTTGCTGTATAGTGCGCTTACTGATTTTGCTTAGGGCCAACATGGCTTGTGGCCCGGTGCGGTAGATTTTGTGGTCCGCTTCATCGTTACATCGCGGTATTCCTAGCAAAACAGTCCTACTTTCGGGTGGGTTTTTCTCGTTTTATCTAGGAGTAATACTATGTCAGATCGTCAAATCGGTACCGTCAAGTGGTTCAACGATGCCAAAGGCTTCGGCTTCATCACCCCGGAAAGCGGCGAAGATGTGTTCGTGCACTTCCGTTCCATCCAGGGCAATGGCTTCAAATCGCTGAAAGAAGGCCAGAAAGTGAGCTTCAAGCTCGTGAAAGGCCAGAAAGGCATGCAAGCCGACGAAGTCAATCCTGAGTAATAAAAGACGTCCGCGTCTTACTGAAAACCCCGACACGTCGGGGTTTTTTTTCAATCATTCGAGGAACCCAGAGTAATGCAAATCAGCGAAAACAGCGTGGTCAGCTTCCATTACACCCTTACTGACAAAAACGGTCAGGTCATCGACAGTTCGGCTGGCCATGCGCCGCTGACCTATCTGCATGGCGTCGGTCAGATCGTGCCGGGACTGGAAAACGCATTGATCGGCAAGCAGGCCGGCGACAAACTCGATGTCGAAGTGGCCGCTGCCGAAGGTTATGGCGAACATCACGACTTCATGGTGCAGCAGGTGCCGCGCGAAGCCTTCCAGGGCGTCGATGACATCGAGCCGGGCATGCAGTTTCAGGCGCAGACGCCACAGGGTGGCATGACCGTGACCGTGACTGCCGTCGATGAAACGATTGTCACCGTGGATGGCAACCATCCGCTCGCCGGCAAGAATCTGTTCTTCGCGGTTGAAATCGTGACCGTACGCGACGCCACTGATGAAGAAAAGGCGCATGGACATGTGCACGGCGAGGGCGGTCATCATCATTGATGGGCCTAAACTCCCGTTCAAAAAAAAACACCGCCAAGGCGGTGTTTTTTTGGGCATGAAAAGTTTAAAAGGATTCAAAAATTCCTGCGGCACCCATGCCGGTACCGATGCACATGGTGACCATGCCGTATTTGGCCTTGGTGCGTTGCATGCCGTGCACGATGGTCGCGGTGCGGATGGCGCCAGTGGCACCCAACGGATGGCCGAGCGCGATGGCACCTCCGCAGGGATTGACCTTGGAAGCATCCAGTTTGCAGTCGCGGATGACCGCTAGCGCCTGTGCGGCAAACGCTTCGTTCAGTTCAATCCAATCCAACTGATCCTGATTCAGGCCGGCCTGCTTCAGGGCTTTCGGAATGGCGGCAATCGGTCCGATGCCCATGATTTCCGGGGCAACGCCGGCGACCGAGAAACTCACGAAACGGGCAATCGGTGTCAAACCGTAATCCTTGACGGCCTGCGCCGATGCCAAGAGTACGGCGCCGGCGCCATCCGACATCTGCGAACTGTTGCCTGCCGTGACCGATCCGCGGGCTTTAAATACCGGCTTGAGTTTGGCGAGTCCTTCAAGGCTGGTGTCCGCACGCGGACCTTCATCGTTGGCCAAGGTTTTATTGCGGGTAATGATGCGGGACCCTGCCAGATCGGCTGATTTCACGACCACGTCATAAGGCGATATTTCGGCGCTGAAGTGCCCGGACTGGATGGCGGCAAGGGCTTTCTGATGCGAACCGTAGGCGAAGGCGTCCTGATCTTCGCGCGATACGTTCCACTGCGCAGCCACGTTTTCGGCAGTAATGCCCATGCCATAGGCGATGGCAATATGGTCGTTCTCGAATATCGAGGGCGCCATTGCGATCTTGTTGCCCATCATCGGCACCATGCTCATCGATTCGGTGCCGGCGGCGATCATCAGATCGGCTTCGCCCAAACGTATGCGGTCGGCCGCCAGGGCAACGGCTTGCAGACCGGAGGAACAGAATCGGTTGATGGTCTGGGCCGATACAGATTGCGGCAAGCCGGCCAACAACGCGCCGATGCGTGCGACATTCATGCCTTGCTCGCCCTCAGGCATGGCGCAGCCAACGATGACGTCATCGATGCGTTCGGGATCGATTCCGGGGGCCAGCGCAACGACCTGCCGGAGGCAGTGTGCCAGCATGTCGGCCGGATGTACGCTCTTGAAAGCGCCACGCGGGGCTTTGGCCACTGGGGTACGGGTGGCAGCGACAATATATGCTTCTTGGATATTTTTCATGGCGGGTCCTGATTAATTGCGCAGCGGTTTGCCGTTCTTCAGCATGTAGGCGATCCGTTCCTGGGTTTTCGGCATCATCGCCAGTGCCACGAAGTGTTCGCGCTCCAGATCCAGCAGCCATTGTTCGTCAACCAGCGTGCCGCGGTCGACATCGCCGCCGCAGAGCACCGTGGCTATGCGGGTCGATACTTCCAGGTCGTGATCGGAAATGAAGCCGCCGGCATGCATGTTGGTTAGCATCATCCTGAAGGTGGCGATGCCGATGGATCCGGCAACGGGTATGGCTTTCGGCGCCACCGGCGGACGGTAGGCGGATTCGGCCATGGCCCGGGCCTGGGCCTTGGCGACATGCAGCAGCTCATAGGCATTGAATACAACGACATCGCCGTCGCGCGCCAACTTCAGTTCTTTGGCTTCCAAGGCGGATCCGGAAACCTTACCCATGGCGACTGCTTCGAAGTAGGGCTTCAGACCGGCGTGCACATCGCCGTTCGGCGGATTCAAACCGACGCGTACCGCGATTTCCTTGAGGCCGCCACCGGCCGGCAGCAGGCCGACGCCGGCTTCAACCAAGCCGATATAACTTTCCAGTGCGAACACCGTGCGTGCGGCATGCATCTGGAATTCGCAACCCCCGCCCAGCGCCATGCCGCGTACCGCCGCCACCACCGGAATCTGTGCATATTTGATGCGCATACTGGTGGCCTGGAACTGACCAATCATGGTCCGAAAGTCCTCGATACGGCCTTCCTGCAATGATGCCAGCACGCCAGACAGGTCGGCCCCGGCGGAGAACGGTTCCTTGGTCTGCCAAACCACCAGGCCTTGGAATTGCTGCTCTGCCAGATCGATGGCCTTCTGTACACCGGCAAGGACACCGTCACCGACGGTATTCATCTTCGATTTGAAACTGAGCACGCCGATGCCGTCGCCATCGTGCCATAGGCAGACGAAATCGTCTTCATAAGCGGTTTCGCCGGGCGCGAAGCGTTCACCGAGCAGCGGATCGGGATAGCGCTGGCGCGCATATACCGGATTTGCCGAGCGCGGCAACATCGTCGATTGCGATGCGCTGTAACTGCCGTCCTTACCATGCACGCCCTCCACAGCGGATACCCAGGCTGGCAAGGGCGCATGGCTCATGCTTTTGCCGGCGGCGATGTCTTCAGCGATCCAGGCGGCGACCTGCTTCCAATCGGCCGCCTGCCAGAGTTCAAGCGGCCCCAGATTCCAGCCGTAGCCCCAGCGTATGGCAAAATCGAGTTCGCGGGCACTGGCCGCGATATCGGCCAGATGGTAGGCACAGTAGTGGAACAGATCCCGGAAGCAGGACCAGAGGAACTGCGCCTGTGGGTGCGCCGAGGCCCGCAGCGCCCTGAACTTGGTCTGTGGATTGCGGTCCTTCAGGATGACAAGCACCTCAGGATCAACCTGTCCGGCACTCGGACGGTACTGCTTGCTGGCCAGATCCAGCACGTGGATTTCCTTACCGACTTTTTTGAAAATTCCCGCTCCGGTTTTCTGGCCCAAGGCCTTGGCGTCAATAAGCGTCTGCAGGAAATCGGGTACGGTGAAGTGCGGATGCCAGGGATCGGCGGGCAGGGTGTCGGCCATGGTTTTGATGGTCAAACCCATGGTATCGAGGCCGACCACGTCGCAGGTGCGGTAGGTCGCCGATTTCGGACGTCCGATGAGCGGGCCGGTCAGCACGTCGACTTCGTCGAAGCCCATGCCGAACTGGTCGGTGTGGTACAGGGTCGAAAGAATCGAAAACACGCCGATGCGGTTGGCGATGAAGTTCGGCGTATCCTTGGCGGTGACGACCCCTTTGCCCAGCGTGCTGACCAGAAAGGCTTCCAGCGCAAATAGCACAGCCGTATCGGTTATGGCGCAGGGAATCAGCTCCACCAGATGCATGTAGCGCGGCGGATTGAAGAAATGCACGCCGCAGAAGCGATGGTGCAGGGATTCATCGAGCACTTCGGAGAGCGCGTTTATCGAGAGCCCGGATGTATTCGAGGCCAGAACCGCCCGGGGACCGACAAACGGCAGAATCCTCGCATATAGGGATTTCTTCCAATCGATGCGCTCGGCAATGGCCTCAATGATCAAGTCGCAGCCTTTCAGGCGCTCGAGATGTTCGTCATAGTTGGCAGGTTCGATGTTCTGTACAAGGGCTTTGCTGGCCAGCGGAGCAGGGGACAATTTGCCCAGATTGGCCAGTGCCTTGCCGACCACGGCATTCTTGTCGGCAGCTTCGGCCGGGAGGTCGAAGAGGATGACCGGCACACCGGCATTGGCCAGGTGGGCAGCAATCTGCGCGCCCATGACGCCGGCGCCGAGGACGGCGACTTTCTTGAAACGGTAATCAGACATCGGAATACTCCATTAATCAGGCTCTGAGGCCGGCTTGGGCAAAGGTGATGAGGTGCTGCGCGGCTTTCTCGCAGTGGGCTTTTTCGGTCACGCCGGGCTGACGCCGGATGAGACCGAAGTCCGCCATCGCATAGGTCAGTGCCCCGGCGGTGAAGTCCATTCGCCAGTAAAGCTCTTCTTTGCTCAGTTGCGGTAAACAGTTCGCGATGGCTTTGGCGAACTCGCGCAGGACCTGACCATAGTTCTCGGACAGGAAATTACGCAGGCCATCATTCTTCTCCGCATAGGCGCGGGCAAGAACGCGAACGAAGGAGGCGCCGTGCCGGTCGAGGGTCAATGCCAGCGCAGGCTGGATGAAGGCAAGCAGGATACCGTTCAGATCGGCAGGATCCCTGGCGATGCTCTCGGAAAGAGCGCTCAGGCGTTTTTCGCTCATTTCATCCATGCGGTGCTTGAACACTTCATGCACCAGATTTTCCTTGGAACCGAAGTGGTAGTTGACCGCAGCGATGTTGACATCCGCTCGGGAGGTCACCTGCCGCAGGGAGGTGCCCGCGAATCCGTGCTGCGCAAACAGGTCTTCAGCCGCATGCAGAATGCGTTCTTTCGTGTTGAAATGGTTTGTCATGCCTTCCTCGGAACGAATTAAACGATTGTTTCAATCGTATGCTTGTAAGAGTTCGGGGTCAAGTCAGTACGGTAGATGCTTGAATTTCCATTGAAAGCTGGTGTTGTCTGCGGGCGCTCAAGGCTAAAAAATGCTAAAATAACCGTTTCACCGACCCCCAAGAACCGGAGCAGCCCCATGGCCATCGAACGTACCATTTCCATCATCAAACCCGACGCCGTCGCCAAGAACGTCATCGGCCAGATCTACAGCCGTTTCGAGAACAACGGCCTGAAAGTCGTCGCCGCCAAGATGAAGCACCTGTCCCGCCGCGAGGCTGAAGGTTTTTATGCCGTTCACCGCGAGCGTTCGTTCTTCAATGCGCTGGTTGAATTCATGATTTCCGGCCCGGTCATGATCCAGGTCCTCGAAGGCGAGAATGCCATGCTCAAGAACCGCGAGCTGATGGGCGCCACCAATCCTAAAGACGCTGCCCCGGGCACCATCCGTGCCGATTTCGCCGAGTCCATCGATGCCAATGCCGTGCATGGTTCCGACAGTCTCGAAAACGCCGCCATCGAAATCGCCTACTTCTTCTCCGCCACGGAAGTCAGCGCGCGCTGAGCCATGACCGACGCGGCCAAAGTCAATCTGCTCGACCTGGACCGTGACGGTCTGGAACGTTTTTTCGCCGACGAGCTCGGCGAGAAGCGTTTCCGTGCACATCAGGTGATGAAGTGGATGTACCACCGCCACATCTGTGATTTCGCCGAAATGAGCGATCTTGGCAAAGATCTGCGGGCCAAGCTGGAGGAGCGAGCGGTGGTCATGCCGCCACCCGTAATCCTCGACAAACCCTCCGCTGACGGCACTCACAAGTGGCTGCTCGGGATGGATCAGGCCAATGCCATCGAGGCGGTGTTCATCCCCGACAAGGGCAGGGGCACGCTCTGTGTTTCGAGCCAGGTCGGCTGCGGCCTGAACTGCCAGTTCTGCTCAACCGCGACCCAGGGATTCAACCGCAACCTCAGTACCGCCGAAATCATCGGCCAGGTTTGGGTCGCCGCCAAACATCTGGGCAACGTGCCCCACAGACAGCGCAAACTCACCAATGTGGTGATGATGGGCATGGGCGAACCCTTGCTCAATTTCGATAACGTGGTCCGGGCCATGAGCATCATGCGCGATGACTACGGCTTCGGTCTGGCAAATAAGCGCGTCACTCTCTCGACCGCCGGCCTGGTTCCCATGATCGATCGCCTATCAGAGCTCAGTGATGTTTCTCTGGCAGTTTCCCTGCATGCGCCGACTGATGAACTGCGTACTGAGCTGGTGCCCCTGAACAAAAAATACCCGATCGAGGAACTGCTGGATGCCTGCGTACGTTACGCACTGCGTAAACCGCGCACGTCGATTACCTTTGAATACACCATGATGCAGGGTGTGAATGACCTTCCCGAGCACGCCCGTGCTCTGGCAAAACTCATGCGTCGGATCGATGCCAAAGTCCAGCGCGCCAACACCGCCAAGGTTAATCTGATCCCGTTCAATCCCTTCGCCGGAACCCGGTTCGAACGTTCCGAAGAATCACGAATCCGCGACTTCCAGAAACTTTTGCTCGACTCAGGTGTCTTAACTATGGTCAGAAGAACCCGTGGCGACGATATCGATGCCGCCTGCGGCCAGCTGAAAGGACAGGTGATGGACAAAACCCGCCGTCAGGCCGAGTTCAAACGGAAATCGTACATCGACAGCATCACTCGGATAAACTGAAGCTATGGATCCCATTCAAAACCCCCTGTTCCGAGAGCCCATCGGCATGACCTTCCGGGCCAAACGTGAACTCATGGACCTAAGCGTTGAAGATGCCGCGAAAGCCCTCAAATTCGGAACCCATCTGATTGAGGCGATTGAACACGAGGAATGGCAGAAACTCGGAGCCCCGATTTATGCCAAGAGCTATATCAATTCCTACATCAAGCTACTGGGCTTGAGCGAAGAAATCCGTAATGAAATCCCGGGCATGACTGCGACGCCTCAACTTAAAGCCATCACGTATGCCAAAATCGAGCCGGCACGGCGCTCGCCGAAATGGCTGCTGCCGGCGGTCAGTCTGATTGCCGTGGCGGCGCTGGTGGCCTACATAAATCTCCGGCAATCGCCTTCGGAGGCAGTATCACTGGATGCGCTGGTCGGGCAAACGGTTGCTCACGAGAACCAGGCGATACGGGCCGCCGTCGTCATCGATGGCCAGAGCAATTTTCCGGAGACTGGTCCAAAATCCGAACTGCTGGCCGCATCCCCTGTCAAAGCCAATGAAATGCTTATACGCAGCAGCCAGCAAAGCTGGGTCGAAGTACGTGGCAAAGACGGTTCGGTCCTGTTCAGCGGAACACTCGGCGGCACCGCGGAATTCCGACAGGATCCCGCCAAAGTCGGTAAAATCACCGTTGGCAATGCCAGCACAGCGGAAATCACTCTGGGTGGCGTCAAGCTCGACATCTCACCCTTGATCCGCGACGAAGTGGCCCGCTTCACTCTCTCCGATGACGGAAAACCGACAGCTACCGATCCCGTCCCGACTCCAACCCTCCCGAACGAATAATCAATCCTTATGTCCGACCAATACGACGAACACGAACAGAGCGAACGCGTCAAACAATGGCTGCTGAAGAACGGCTCTAACCTGCTGACCGGCATTCTACTGATCATCGCCGCCATCAGCGGCTGGTACTGGTGGCAAGGTCGGCAGGCCCAGCAATCCCAGGAAGCCGGTACCCAATACCATACCTTCGTTCAAGCAATTGACAAGCCCGATACCGCCAAAGCCATCGTGCTCGGTGAGGCCATCATCACCAATTATGCGGATTCCGACTTCGCTTTTCTGGCCGCCTTGCGTCTTTCCCGGATCCACGCCGAGCTCGGCAAATACGATCTGGCCACTGCGGCAATGGACAAAGCCGCCAAGGTGGCATTGAACGACCAGAACCGTGAATTGGTCAACATCCGTAAAGCCCAGCTGTTGTTGTCGCAAGGCAAAACGGCCGAGGCCGCCAAAGCCGCCGACGCCATCAAGGCCGTCGCTTATCCGGCTTCATTGGCGGAATTGAAAGGCGATCTGGCCATGCTCTCCGGGAAGTCCGATGCCGCTGCCGATTTCTACCGGCTAGCTTTGCAGCAACTTAGTGCCGATGCTGGATCACGTGGACTGATAGAAATGAAACTAACCGATGCCGGCGGAAGCGCTGACAAACCCAAGGAGATCCGCTGATGGTTCGCAAACTGATCTTACTCTGCGCTGCGCTGACGCTGTTGCAAGGTTGCTCGACCGTCACCGGAATTTTCAAGTCGGATAAGGAAAAGGCATCCGAACCGGCAGAGCTCACCGACATCAGCAATCCGATCGTGATCCGAAAGCTCTGGTCGGTATCGGCCGGGCAGGGAGAAGCTGAACTTGCAATCCGCCAGAAGCCGGTCGTGGACGGAGATACGTTGTTTGCCGCGGATTCGGCCAACCAGCTTGTAGCCATCGACAAGACCACCGGAAAAATCAAATGGAAGGCTACGCCGAACAAAGAGGCCGCTTCCGGTGGCTGGAAATTCTGGCAGAAACCCACACAGCCATTCGCCTTGACCGGAGGTCCTGCGGTGTATTCCGGCCTGGTGGCACTGGGCGGACGTAATGGCGAGGTATTCGCCTTCAATGCTGCGGATGGCTCGGTGCTTTGGAAAACCATGGTCAGTTCGTCTGTGATCAGCGCCCCGTTGATCACCTTCGATACCGTGATTGTGCGTGCCAATGACGGCAAGGTATTCGGTCTGGATTTGTCTACCGGCGAGAAACGCTGGCAATTCGACCGCGGCCTGCCGACGCTCAGCGTTCGCGGAAACAGCGCTCCGGTGCTCGGGCCCGGCCTGATATTCGTGGGTTATGAAGATGGCACGCTGATTGCATTGCGCCAACAGGATGGCCAGCGCGTCTGGGAACAACTCATCGCCAAGCCCGACGGCCGGACCGAATTGGACCGGATGTCGGATATCGATGGTGAAATCCAAGTCGGTGACCGTGAGGTTTTCGCCAGCTCATATCACAACTCCACAATGGCCATCGCATTGAATAACGGCCAGCCCATCTGGGTCCGCGAAATCGGGGGCTATGCGGGCGTTGCGATGCTTTCGGACCGCATCATTGTCGGAGACCGTGATAGCAACCTGTGGGCGCTCGACCGTAACAGCGGTTCCGACTTCTGGAAGCAAAGTGCGTTTCTGCGCCGCAGCATCACCACGCCGGTCGTACATGGCACCTATATCGTCGTCGCCGATGCCGAAGGCTATGTGCACTGGCTGGACTCCGCGAGCGGAGATGTCAAGGGCAGGGTCAAGGTCGGTGGTGCCGTGCGCGGCAGCCCGGTAGTTTCCGATGACGGCATCCTGTTCATTCAAAACGTCGACGGTCAATTGTCCGCGTTCAGTCTGGCGCAATAAACATGCTGGATATGGTGGCATTGGTTGGACGCCCGAATGTGGGCAAGTCCACCCTGTTCAATGGCTTGACACGGACTCGTGATGCGCTTGTGCATGATGAACCCGGCGTCACCCGTGACCGCCATTACGGCATCTGCCGCCTGAACCCGGAGCATCCGTTCATCGTCTGCGACACCGGCGGTTTGTCTGGTGATGATGAAGGCTTGGCCGGAGCAACGGCTAAGCAAAGCTGGCAGGCCGCTTCCGAAGCGGCTGTCATCGTCTTCGTCGTTGATGCCAAGTCCGGACCGGAAGTGCTCGATTTCGACATCCTTGCCGGTCTGCGCAAGCTCGGTAAACCGATGGTGCTGGCCATCAATAAGACCGACGGTAAAAATACCGAAGACGCGATCCATGATTTCGCCAAATTCGGTTTCGCCCATGTGCTTCCGATGTCGGCCGCCCATCAAAGAGGGGTTCCGGAGCTGCTGGAGCTGCTCGCCGGGCTTTTGCCCGAACACCAGACTGAAGAGCCGGTTGAAGACGACGGAGCACTGCGTCTGGCATTCATCGGGCGTCCTAATGTCGGCAAATCCACGCTGGTCAACCGCCTGCTCGGAGAGGAGCGGGTCATTGCCTCCGATGTGCCTGGCACCACCCGCGATTCCATTTCGGTCGATCTGGAACGCGATGGCCGCGACTACCGTCTGATCGATACCGCCGGTCTGCGACGGCGCGGTAAAATCGAAGAAGCAGTTGAGAAATTTTCCGTATTCAAAACCCTCCAATCCATCCAAGACTGTCAGGTCGCCGTGGTCATGTTGGATGCCGGCGAGGGCGTTACCGAACAGGACGCCACCGTACTCGGCCACGTACTGGAAGCGGGCAGGGCGCTGGTCATCGCTGTCAACAAATGGGACAACCAGAGCAATTATCAACGGGAACAGACCAAGTCCTTGCTCGAGCGCAAGCTTTCGTTCTGTACCTGGGCACCGATTGTGACTATTTCCGCCAAACATGGCACCGGCATGGCCGAGCTGTTCAAGGCCATTCACAAGGCCTATGACAGCGCGACCCGGCAGTTCACTACTGCCGAAGTCACCAAAGCCATCGAAATCGCCTATGTGGCGTTTCCGCCACCAGTGGTACGCGGGCATGTGGCCAAAATGAAGTACGGTCATCCGGGCGACACCAATCCGCCGACTTTCATCGTTCACGGCAACCGCCTAAAAACGTTGCCCGACAGTTACCGCCGTTACCTGGAAAACTTCTTTCGGAAACGCTTCAAGTTGGTCGGCACCCCGATCCGTTTCGTGTTCAAAGACGGCGACAATCCGTATGAAGGCAAGAAAAACGTGCTGACCGAGCGCCAGCTCGAAAAGCGCAAGCGTCTGATCCGGCATCACAAACGGAACAAATAAGCGCATGCCGGTCACCGACATTTCACCGGCTCGAGCCCGCGAACTGCAACAAAATGGCTGCCTTTTGATTGACGTGCGTGAACCCGCAGAGTGGGCCGCCGGCATGGCCGAGGGCGCCCGGCCCGTCTCCAAATCCGAACTTGAATCCCAAGCCTGCCACCATCTGGAATCCTACGGCCAGGCAGCCATTTTGATCTGTGCCGGCGGCAAGCGATCGGATGCCTGCGCAGCGGAACTCCAGCGTCAGGGCTATACCGCACTGTATTCGGTACTGGGTGGCACCCAGGCCTGGATAGACGCCGGGTTACCGGTTTCCCCGTATAGCGCCAGCGACTTCGACCGGCGTTATGCCCGACAGATGATCCTCCCGAATGTCGGGCGGGAAGGGCAGCAGAAATTGTCCAATTCGAGGGTTCTCATTGTCGGAGCCGGCGGACTCGGTTCACCCTGTGCGTTCTACCTGGCCGCAGCCGGAATCGGGCATATCACCATTGTGGACGATGATCTCGTTGATTTAAGCAATCTCCAGCGGCAAATTCTGCACAAGAACAGCAATATCGGTCAAAATAAGGTAAATTCAGCAAAAAGCACCTTGAATGACCTAAATCCTACGATTTGCATTGATATTCATAAAGACCGAATCACGACTATCAATATCAGTAATTACCTTAATAATATAGATTTAGTTATTGATGCAACTGATAATTTCAATTCAAGATATGCCATATCCGATGCCTGTGCACGTCGTGGCATTCCCTGGGTCTACGGTGCCGTACATCGGTTTGAAGGGCAGGTGAGCCTGTTTACGGCCTCCATTCCAGACGGTCGCGGCCTGTGCTACCGATGTCTGTTTCCGGAGTCTGTCGATGGGCCAGATGCGCCAAATTGCACCGAGGCCGGTGTTATGGGCGTAGCACCTGGCCTGATCGGTGTTTTGCAGGCCTCAGAAGCCATTAAACGCATTCTAGGAATCGGCCAATCGCTTACAGGACGATTGCTGCATATCGATTTACTGTCCATGACCACGCACGACACCCAAATGCAGCCTGATCCTGAGTGCCCGATTTGTGGCAGTAATGGCGGAGCAGGTGCCCCGTAACCCATTGTTTATACGTCATTACGCATACATATCGGTATACTATACTTCGCATAATGTATATTATGTAAGATAATCTAGGTATGCCACCAACGTTTCCTGAGATGGCCCTAAACTGTACCCTGACTATGCAGCCACCTCCCCCAAACTTCACCTTGCTCATTCTTGGCGCGACCGGTCTGGTCGGTTCGCAGTGCTTGAAGCTGGCGCTGTGCGATTCACGCATATCCCGGGTTATTGCGCCGACACGACATCCTATCCCCGCGCATCCCAAGCTGATCAATCCTGTGCTTGATTTCGAAAATTTGCCTGAAGCCGACTGGTGGAATGCTGATGCCGCTGTCTGTGC
>Ga0315907_10003742_pt1 | contig 17634 bp, 7 predicted proteins | sample LakEriMetagenome_3_FD_203525 | JGI IMG/M metagenome (GOLD analysis project Ga0315907, IMG submission 203525) | Freshwater fungal communities from buoy surface, Lake Erie, Ohio, United States - Buoy 12 MA123 | ecosystem: Environmental > Aquatic > Freshwater > Lake > Lake biofilm | place: USA... | reverse complement strand
AGAGGTAAATGGCTGACGAAAGAATTGTAACTAGTATAGTTGCAAACTCGGATTTTTCAAATCTTATTGCCGATGTGCAACGAGTTTCAAGCAGCCTATTCAAACTTCAACAAGAGTTTGCTGGTGCGAATAGAGCATTAGCTGGACAGATAGGTGCCGCTAATGCAATGTTCAATCAGAACATGCTCAAGACTGGCCAGTTCTCCTCACACTTCGTAAGCCTAACATCAGATGTAGAAAAATTTGGCAAGAATCTTGATGGCGGAAGGCTAAAGCTAAAAGATTATTTTAGAGTATATCAAGAGAATGTAAGAACAAGTGGCGGGTTAATTAGAGATCTCGCTAAGCAACAAGTTCAATTACAAAATGCTGTATTGCAACCCCTAGGTAAAAATGCCCAGGGGTTAATGCAATATAACGTACATATTCCAAGAGGATTAGATGTAACAAAGAATAAGACGGCATTGCTAAAGCAAGAGCTTCAGATAATGAATAAGGTAATTCAAGATGGCGGAGTTCAGCTTATTAACTGGGGTAAAAATACTCAGTGGGCAGGACGTCAGCTAACAGTAGGATTAACGCTTCCACTTGTTGCATTTGGCAAGGCGGCAGCAGATGCATTCAAAGTTGCAGATCAAGAATTAACTCGTTTAACTAAGGTTTATGGAGATGTGGCAGGAACATCCGCACAAGAATTAGCAAAAGTTAGAAAAGAAGTATCTGCCACAGCAAAAGAATTATCTGCTGCAATGGGCGTTAACTTCTCAGAAACAATCGGATTAGCCGCTGATATTGCCGCAACTGGTAAAACTGGAAATGAATTATTGTCATCTGTTTCTGAAACTACACGTCTTGCAGTACTCGGTGAGGTAGATCGTCAAGAGGCAATGAAGGCAACTCTTGCAATTCAATCAGCATTTAAATCAAATACTCAAGAGCTTGCAGAAACTATTAACTTTTTAAACGCAGTTGAAAACCAAACATCAACAACTCTAAATGATCTAGTAGAAGCTATTCCAAAAGCTGGTCCAGTCATTAAAGGACTTGGCGGAGATGTTCAAGACCTAGCTCTTTATATGACTGCAATGCGTGAAGGCGGAATCAACGCATCAGAGGGAGCAAATGCTTTAAAGTCTGCATTGGCATCTTTAATCAATCCAACAGATGTAGCCGTAAAGAAATTCCAAGGATTTGGAATTGATTTATTAGGAATTGTAAGTAAAAATGCAGGAGACACAACGGCTACACTTTTTGCATTACAAGCAGCTCTTGATAGATTAGATCCTTTACAAAAACAGCAAGCTATCGAACAGTTATTTGGTAAATTCCAATTCTCAAGATTAAATGCTTTATTTGAAAACCTAGGTCGTCAAGGAAGCCAGACACTTCAAGTCTTAGATTTAATGAAAGCAAGCGCTGGAGAATTAGAAGCGGTGGCTGGCCGAGAGTTGGCGGCAGTAACAGAATCAGCGGCGGGAAGATATAAGAGAGCGGTAGAAACTCTTAAAGCAGAATTAGCAAGTACAGGAGATTCATTCCTAAATATTGCAACTAAATTAGTAAATGTATTAAATAAGGTTTTAGAATTTGGCTCCAAGCTCCCTGATCCAATTAAGAAATTAATGACATTTGCTGGAGCATTTACAGCAATCATTGGTCCAGTAATTATGCTTACTGGTGTTCTTGCAAACTTCTTTGGATATATTATTAAAGGGCTTGGACATTTTAAAGCCTTATTTAAAGGCGCAGAAGGATTTCAACTTTTAACCCCAGAAATTATAGCAGCTAAAAACGCCAGCTCAATGCTGAGTGATGAATTTTATAGCGATGCAAAAGCTGCCGATACTTTAAGCCTTGCAATTAGGAGATTAAGTGAGGACCTAAAGGGACTACAGCTAAATGCTGCCAATGCTACATCAACAACTAATTCTTTAGGCGCAACAATTGCAACCGCAGCAGGCACTCCAATAATGACAGTTGGAGGAGCATTGGGAGCTCCAAGAATTTCAGATCCAAATCATCCTTTAATTGGCCCACAATCAAGGGCGGCGGCACATTTAAATCCACGTGATCCTAATAATCCTTCAAGCATATTTGGATTAACCCTACAGCCAGTTCCAGTAAATAGAAGAATTGGTGCAACTCCTCAAATATTAATGTCCGAAAGACTTCCAGATGTTCCAGGATTAACAACAATGTCTGGAGTATCAACAGGTGTTGTTGCAGCAGAGCATGCTAAATTTGCAGCTCTTATGGCAACACTTGGAGTTCAGAGTCAACAAGAAATTGATGCATTAAAGAAAACTATTGGTTTAGGCGGACAGGTATCAAGAGAACTTCTAGATACATTTGATGACATATTGCCAATTACACAAAGATTAACTGCAAATGCTGCAGCGCAATCTGCTAGTATTGTTGCAGAATTAAGAGCGGGAACAATAAATGTACAACAAGCACGTGCTCAAATCATCGCTGTAAATGCTCAACTTGAAGCATTGATGGGTGCAGAAATTTCTGCATATGCTGCAGGACGTGGCAGAACAATTGATTTAACAAAGGCACCTTTAATAAATCAGCCTGTAGTTGATGTTGCTGGAAAGCCAAATATTCGTGGAGCATATCGTGGTGGCATATTCCTAGATGTCATGGAAAGCCTAGGAAGAGCCACAGGAACTAAAACTTTTGGCGGACCGTATAGTATTGAAACTACAAGGCCTATCGGAAGAAACAGAGGGGGCTCAGTACCAGGATATATAAACGGTGAATATGTATACATGACAAATGGAGAAACCGTTCCTGGTCCGAATGTAAATGCAGATATTGTTCCAGCAATGCTTACCCCTGGAGAGTTTGTATTAACAAGAGATGTAGTTCAACAGCAAGGTTCAGATGCCGTAGAGGCTCTACATAGAGGCCAAGCAGCTATTGTTCCATTTGGAGCAAATATGGGCGGACAAGTACCAGGGTATAGATTTGGAAGATTTGTAAGGCCAGCATCTTCTAGATCTGCTACATCAAGTAGAACAAGAGATATTGCGGTATCTGGTGGATATGGAAATTATTCTTGGCAAACAAGAAATTCTAGAGTGGGATCGGAAATTGATGAATATATTAATTCACTTTCAAGTCCACAAGATAAAGCAAAAGCTGCTTTAATAATTCAAGATTTTGCAGGAAGAGTAACAACTTCTTCAAGCAATCCTTTAGGTAGATCCAGATATCCAGGAGTGATACAGCCGTCACATATTGCTAGAGAAGGAATTGGGCTATCGGCAATTCTTCAAGCAAACGGACTTCCAGCCCTTATTCAAAAAGCAAGAACTCATCAAACTCATTTAACAAGAGCATCAGTAAGTGGAGGACGAAGATACGTTAGCAGATATGTTGTTGATTTTGATGCAATGTCAAATCTTCAAGCTAATGCTGGAACTTTAAAAGTTGCAGATTTTATTGCAAGAAATATGGGAAGAAAAAATAAGTATAATACTTTATTTAAACAATCAGGTCTTCCTAAAGAAAAATGGCAATTTACAGAAAACCAAATAGATGAATCTATTTCTGCAATGCTTTCTGGAAAAGGTGACAAATTAATTGGAGACAATATCGGAGACATAATTTTTGAAAGAGACTTTGTTCCAATTATAGATCAAATAATGATAAATAATGGTGCATCTCCTTCACAAATTACAGCAATAAAGAGAAACACAATTTTAAGAAGAAATCGTGGCGGGAGAGTTCCAGGATATAATCGTGGCGGAAGAGTAGCTAGGAATCAAAATAGAGCAGGTGGAACAGTAAGAAGTGGAAGAAGATTCTATGGGGATTTCCACCCAACGCTAGCAAGTCAAATGGGCTTAACTCCAACACCTGGATTTACACCAATGCCTGTAGGCGGACAACAGATTTCACAGGCATCCCCAAGCAGAGGAATGCTTGGAATGATGGGATTCCAGGCAGCATCATTTGGCGGAATGTATGCTGGACAATCTCTTGGATCAAGATTTGGCAGCGGCGGCGCAATGGCTGGATCAATAATTGGCTCTATGCTTCCTATGATGATGATGGGCGGAATGGGAGGAAGAGGTCTAGGAAAAGGCACAGAAGAAGCTTATAATTTTTATGGAAATAAGTTAGATAAATCTTTAGCTGGAAATACTAAGTTTGCAACATCTTTAGCAAATAATGCTGCCCAAGGATCAAAGTTTTCAAAAGTTTTAATGACAATGGTCGGTGGACTTACTAAACTTAATTTAGTCTTAGCAGGAGTAACATTAGCAGTCGGCGCAGGAATAAAAATTTTTGAAAACTATAAAAAAACACAAGAGTTAAGCGCTGCCGAATTTGGAATGACATCCGAAGCAGCAGAAAAAGCTGGGCTTAAATTTACAGATTACAGTAAAAAAATTAAAGATGCAGTAGAAGCTCAAAAACTTTTAATAGCTCAAAATAAAATAAATTATCAAAACATGGCTTCTGCAGGGACTCCATTCAAGATGACAATTACTGAATATAACAAGCTGAGAAAAGAAATAAAAGAAACAATGTCTGCTCAGATTGAAATGATAAATGCAATTCAAAGTAAAGATGTTACAAGAGTTGCTACACAATTAAAAACTCAGTTTATATCTATGGGTCTTTCTGCAGAAGAAGCAGCAAAGCGAGTATACACATTGTTACAAATGTCTGATAAAGCATATTTAACAGTGTCTGTAATGTCTTCAAAAACATTTGGAGAAGTTGTAAATGCACAAACCGCAGCTATCAGTGCATTAAAAGCATTTGATTTTGCAAAACAATTTGAGAATACAAAAGATCAAGCAGCCGCATTAAATACCGCTCTTATGGCAATAGATGGCGGAATTAAAGAAATTTATGATAAAGCAGAAAAAGCTGCAGCTAAAAAGAAGCAAGATTTTGACTCTACAAAAGCTCAATACAATGCAGAAAAAACACAGTTAGATGCAATCAATTCTAAAGTTCAAAATCAAAAGGCAATAGGAGATTTGGTATTAAACAATTTAGCAAAACAAAATCCTTTAATTAGACAGTTTGCAACTGCACAAGATACTGTTGTTAGCCTATGGCAAAAAATGAGAATTGCAGCAAGAGGATATACTGGAGATTTAAACGAATTAAATGTACAGCAAACTCAAAGACTTTATGATGCTCAAATTGCTATATCACAAGCAGTTGAAAAATCAACTAAAACTGGAATACTTAAAAAACAATATGATGAATATAAGAGACTATATGGCATACAAAAAGATTTAGAAAAAGCAGCTAAAGGTCAAAGTGTTAAAGAACAAATTAATGCTAGAGATGCAATTCGTGCTATTGATAAAAAGATCAAAAAGATTAATGAAGAAGCAGATGCACGAAAGAAAGCTTTACAAGAAGAAGCACAGGCCGAAGACATAGCCTTAAGAATTAAACAGAAGAGACTAGAATATGAAAAAATGGTTTCTGCTGGAGACTTTGGAGGTGCTGCAGAAGCTCAAATTGAATTAAGAAGATTGCAAAATGAGCAACAACTTACATTAACAGAGCAACAAATTGAAGAGCGCAGATTAAAGGATGTCGGCCCACTTGAGCGTCAGAAGGAAAGACTTGAGAAAAATCAAGAAAAATTAGCAGACAAAGCAGCAATGGCTGCAGAAAGTCTTGAATCTGTTACTAAAAAAGCTGATGCACAAAAGAAAAAAATTGACGAAGTTAATATTGCTCTTACAAGTCTTTTAATTGCAAAAGCCACTGGAGAAGGAATTAAAGGTGCAGCTGCAACATTTATTAAAGCACTAGAAGATTCTGGTGCTGTTTTGGATAAAACCAAGTATGTTGAGGGTGGCAAGCCAACAAATCTGAGCCCAGTTGAAATTGCAAATCAATTTTTAAAAGATGCTAAATTTGATGTTGGCGAAATATTAGCTGAAAAAGATATTGTTATAACTGCTAACGGAGACATTATAATTGATGGTGTAAATCTAAAAGATAATACATCTGGTCCAAGATACACCAGAGACAACCCAGATATTGTTGCTCCTGGAAAATACGAAACTCATACTGAAGGAGACAAAAAAGGAAGATTAACAACATCTGGATCTACACAATTAGTTAAAGATAAAGGATATGTAGAAAAAGAATTCTTTATGTATAATGGAGTTTTGTATAAAGTACAAAATGTAAAAAGTAGGACTGGTTTTGATTTAGGTCTTGGAGCTGTTGCACAAAAAGCAGACGGCGGAGAAATATCTGGTCCAGGAACTGGAACCTCTGATTCAATTCCAATCATGGCTTCAGATGGAGAATATGTAGTTCGTGCTGCCGCAGTTGAACATTACGGCGTAGACACAATGGAAGCAATAAATGCAAAGAGATTCAAAGATGGCGGACTTGTTAGCAAATCAAAATATGGAGATACAGCTAACTTAGATGGAGAAGTCTTTAGAATCAATAACGGAACTCCAGAACAAATATTAGCAGATATAAAAGCTGCATATGCCGCAGAGCCAAAGAAAAAACAATTTAAAAATACAATTGATTATAACCAAGCAATGGAAGAATGGAATAAAATATATTCATTTGTAACTCCTCCTATAAAATCATATCCTGCTGAAGGAAAAGAATATCCAATGGGCAGCCTACAAAGATTTTTAGCGGTAGCTAATAGTCAAGCTAAGGGTGGAGACTATAACAAGTGGCTTAAGGCAGATTTAACATCTCACGCTTTTAAAGCATTTTCTCCAATGGACAGAAGTTATTCGTTAGAAGATTTTCTAGATCTCGAAAGCCCAAAGGAAGTTTTTGATTATCTGTCCACAGTTCACAACCTTAATAAATATAGTCTAGATACTAACAAGCAATATCAATTAGGCAGCGATTTAATTCGATGGTGCGGAGCGTTTGTAGCTTGGGTTGCAAAAAATTCTGGGGTAAATATTTCTAAAAATATGTTTAGTGGTTATAAAGCAGTTGAAGAATATAAAAAACTTGGACAATTTAATGAAACAGGTGGGCTAAAGCCTGGAGACATAGTATGGTGGGATTATGCAAAAAGATTTGCAGAGGGAAGCGAAGGAGCAAAAGAATATACTCCAGGTATAGCCGACCATGTTGATATTGTAAATAGAATTAATAAATCGGGCATTGAAACAATTGGTGGAGGTTTTGATGCTGGCGTTGGAAGAAGGTCTTTAAATTTCAAACAAATACAAAGAGACCTGTATGGATCTGTAACTCCAGAATTTCAATCATTCAAAGATGGCGGATTGGTAAGGCCAACATTAGGTACACCAGATCCGAATCAATCATTTATAAATAAATTACTATTTGGAACAAAGTATGTTGGCGGAAATATGAAAATGCTTAAAGGAGAATTGCCATTTGGTCCTGGATCCGTAGGGAAAGCCGCTGCAAGTTTTGCCACTAAATTTAAAGATTTTGATATAAAGTTTACTCCTGGAACGGTTCCATCAGCAGACTCTGTAGTTGGGTATTTTAATAATGCTCCCGTATTATTAAAAAATTATTTTGATACTATTAAATCTGGTGCAAAATGGCCAAATCTCACCGAGCATCCAGCGTATGAAGCAGGAGGATCTCTTAATGCCCTTAGAGCATACGTTACTGGATCAAATAAACCAGTTGGAGAATTATCATGGGATCCTTTTAGTGGAACAGTATTAAGCCTCAATGTTGACAGTGCATTTAGAAGAAAAGGTCTTGCTAGTAAATTTTGGGAAATTGCCTCAGGTCTAGGACCAATATCTCACTCAGCAGTAAGATCTCTTGAGGGTGATGATTGGGCAAGAGCTGTAGGAGGCAACCTGCCAGACCTGCAACACTTAGTTCCTAAAATGGCAGGTGGCGGATATATAAATCCTACATACTCTGCTAATATGTCAATGCCATCATATTATACTGGCGCAAAGTATATATATGATGATACAATAGCAAAATTACATAAAGGCGAAATGGTTGTTCCATCTGGAATGAATCCAAATAATCCATTTGCAACTAATGCTGGTGGTGGCATTAGCATTAATATGCCTCTTACTGTAAATGCCGCACCAGGAATGGATGAAGATTATTTAATAAATAAAGCGGCAATAAAAGTTCAAAAAGCAATGGAAACAGCTTTAACAAAGGTCGGCACAGAGAGAAATATAACAAGGAGATATCAGTAATGACAAACGGTAATAGAACTAGTTATTTACCTAGAGGATCTGCAATACAGGTATATGCCAGAGACCTTTATGCCGACCCAAATGATACAACTCAGGCTTGGATTAAATTAAGCGAACATAATAGAAGTGAATTAGGTATATCTATTGAAAGAATTGAACAAACCCAAAGAATGGCAAATGGTTCTTTAAGAAAATATTTTGTGGCGGATAAAAAACAGTTCGATGTCTCTTGGGTAATGCTTCCAGGAACTAGAGGGTATACAGTAGATGGACAATGGGGAGCATTAGATTTAATAGAATTTTACAATAGTACAGAGGGCCAAGGAACTTTTAGTATTAGATTAAATTTTGCTAAAAGCGGAACAAGTCAAGAGTCTTCAGGGTATGAAGAATATACAGTTTCTTGTACATCGTTTAGCGCCACCCTTTTAAAACGAGGAGAGGTTCCTTTTTATAACGTATCTATGTCAATGGAGCAGGTATAATGATAACTGCTAGCAATGATTTAAAAAATATATTTTATAATTCCCGCACCGTCAATATTTCGGCGGGAGCAACAATAGAGTACAATATGAATACCCTACTAGATAATATAACAATATCTACAACAGCAACCGATCAAAATTATAAAGATGGAATTGATGAGCAGCCTGGTCAATTAATTAGAATTAACCCATTTAAAAAATTGTTTCCATTGGATTCTATTCTAAAGCCATTTAGACCAGCATTGCCAGGTGTTAAATATTATATTAATCTAACCTCAGATCATGAGGGTTCAAATAAATTTTATGACTATAGAACACTTCCTTATCCAACTGCCCCAAGAGTATATTACCCTGGATCAAAAAATTATTATAAGTATTGGGTTACTCCACAAAATACAGGAGTAAATGTTACAGTTAATTATATTATTTCCACAGCATCTATAAATCAGGCATATGCTACTGGTTCAAAGGTTGTATATAAAACTACAACAGATCATGGATTTACTATTAACAAAAGAGTAACCATATCAGGTTCAGGCAACGCATCATTTAATTTAACAAATCAATTAATTACGGATGTGCCAGACTCTAGAACATTTTCTGTTACTAATAATTTAGCTCAAGCTTCTGAAATTAGCTTATCTAAAACTGCAACTCTAGTAAATTCTGGCGGAAGTGCTACGCCAACAAAACCAGCACTAGCAAATAAAATAGTTGTAGCATTTGAAAAGTACCATACACTGCCAGCCACCTGCTCATTACTAATAACTTATTCAGATAATACAACTGCATCTGTCACATCTGTGAACGTACCAACCGCAGACGGTAGGCTTATTGTTTACTACAATGGTACATCTTGGTCTACAACCGCTCCCTTTAGTTCCTCACAAGCAGTATCTTATCCAGCACCAAGAGAAATAAAGTCTATAAATGTTACAACACCTTCGGCGGGGGCGGGAAGAATAATAGGGGTCACAGAAATATCTGCTAGATGGGTAAAGGATATATCATCTGATATAGTGTCTTTTGAGATAAATAGAGAGTCTACATCAAGCGCAACAGACATATTGCCAGTAGGTAATATTACTGCAAATAATTTAACTTTAGATTTAGTTAAGTATAATCAATCAAGCCTTAGAGTCCTAACATATAATAGAGATGAAGATTGGACGGTTTCACCAACACCAAATGATGTAATTTATTTTGCTAAAAATGCAGAAATTAGACCACATTTTAAAATTTTCCATTCTCTTGGAGCGGTAACAGAAGGTTCTTTAAAATATGATAGAGTAGAGCAGGGAACATATTATTTAGACTCGCATTCAATATCAGAATATGGAAATGTTCAAGTTGATGCTTTAGACGGATCAAAGCAATTAATGGAGACACTTATCCCAGATTTAATTTATAAAAATGCACCAGTTACTTCTATTATTATGGGAATATTAGATTCTATTGGTTTTACCAACTATAATATGAATATTTTATTAGACGGCGGGGGATTAAATATAGATACCTCAATTCCAACATTAACAGTTTGGTGGAGTGAAAATAATAAAACAGTATGGGATTGCTTACAAGAACTATGTAGAGACATTCAAATGAATGCATACTTTGATGAAAATAATATTTTACAATTTTACACAAGAGATAAAATGTATCAATCCTCAACAACTCACTGGGAATTTTATTATGAGCAAAGTGGAAACAAGCTTGCCAATATTATAGACTTTAATAAGCAAGAAGTGGCGTCGGCTAATCAAGTTAAAATTATATGGAAGACTCCGATGAACTCTTTGTACACACAAACTGCAACCGATTTGTGGGCTTCTGAACCTTCATTTTTAATATCAGGAGGATTAAGATACGACATTGCAGCAGACACACCAGCAGAGTTAGTTAATTTTGACATTGATATTGACAACTTAGATCCAATAACAAAATTAGAATCTACTTTTAATTACTCTGGATATTTTTTAGTAGACTCAGAAGTTTTTGAGTATGACGCAATACAGTTTAAATACGTGCCCTTAGCTAGCTCCAGCAATGAGGGAATACCAGTATTCATTAGCTCAGAAGGCGACTGGGCACAATATAGAGCACTTTCAAAAACAGGATCAGAATATTTTAAACCAACTGGAAGATATAGAATAAAGGCCAGAGGTGTTTTTGGAACTACACCAGCATCACATGTATCTACGGCTTCTACATCACTAAGTGCATGGTATCAGAAAACGGATGAGTGGCGATAATGTATTATAGATTAATAAATGGGGGAACCAGTATTCCAGAACTATATCAAGTTTTTAGTCCAGGCATTACATCCACTTCAACTACAATGACTGTAACCATATCAATGATCGGAGTTGCAGGTACTCCAACCACCTATTCAGTAAAGTACCAAAAAATGTTAAATGAAACTACAACTGACGGTGCTGAGCAAACGCAGACTTCATCATCGAATGGAATAGTTATAACTGGACTTACGGCCAATGCATTGTATAAAGTAACAACAAAACTTTCTAACTCCTCAGGAGATGGAAATCAAATGGAAGTTTTTCACAGACTTTCTTCTGAAATTTTTTCTCCTTCTAAAACAGGATCTCCAAAAGAAATTGGAGAAAAAATAACTGCTAAATCATTTTTGACTATCAAAGGAGGCGAAACAAGAGATAATGAATATACTTATGCTTACAAGAGCTTTAATGCTATACAACTACCTACTTCTACTACATCGTCTTTTGGAGAAGGAGCTTTTGCCAGACCTGTAAAAAATTATACAGAAAGCTATTATGCATTTGGAACTTCTGTTATATTTGAACCATTAATTAAATATAAGCCTCAAGGCGCTGCCATAGGATTTTTCTTTGATGAGTCTAATGTCTCTGGATATTTTATTTCTTTAGAGACAAGCGCTACCGCAGCTTCGGCAAACTCATCGCCATTAAAAATATTTAAATTAGATAAAAAAAGAATTATAAAGTTAAAAGATTCTCAAAAAGGCAATAGAGCAACTCTTGATCAACTATTCGCAGGAACAGTTTATAATGTTGACGTTAAGGTAAAAATAGTAAATAAAACAATTACGATAATTGCATATGTTAACGGATTTAGAGTAGAAGCCTCAGACACAACTATATCTCAATCCGACAAAACAATTTTAGATCCAACAAATAAAATTGCCTTAGTGGGATTATCAGGAACAAGTAAATTTGATTATGTCTACGGAGAATCAATTAATGCCGACTTATATGATGGAGATTATCAAGCTTTAAATTTTTATAATGGTCAATTTACAAAAGACTTTTTAGATTTATCATATGGAGATATGTTATATAATGCATCAAACGAAGATGTAGATATGGTAACTAAACAAAATGCCTTTGATGAATTCGGAACGGTAGTTAGAGAAATATCTAGAAAAACAGTTACATTTGGTAGCGCACCATCTATTCCAATTAGATGGACAACTGGTGGAAATAAGCTGGCTAAAATAATTGGACAAAGCTATGATAATTTTAAAGCAGATGTTTTAGTTTTAAATAATACCTCAATAACAGTTCCGCTTTCAGATAGAGGAGTAAATCAATTATCTATTTATGGAAATACAATAGGATTTTCTGGTGAGATAGAATACGACACATCCTCAGTAAACGAATACTCATCATCCGAGCCAGTAATATTTGAATCTGTTTGGCTACAAAATCAAAAAGACGTTAAATCTTTAGCTGAATGGATACAAGGGCGGGTAGTAAATAAGGCCAAAATAATAACAATGAAAGTATTTGGAAACCCATTAATATCAGTAGGAGATATTATTACAGTAGACTATTCATATCAAGGCTTTACTTCTACACAAAAAATCATTGTAGTTAAGGTGTCACAAAGATATCAGGGAGGACTAGAAACCGAAATAGTTGGACGAACTCTTTAGTTCAACTAAATGGTATAATTAAAAAATGGTAAAAAGAGTCTCTAAATCCAGCATAGTCTCTACTACAAAAAGAGTACTTCCAGCAGGGCACCCAGATTTAGTTTGGTATGACCCAAGTGAAGTTATTATTGTTGGAGAAGACTCAGAATATAAAGTAAGCGGCACAGGGGTATCTTCCTTCTCCGCTCTTTTAAGCGGATCATTGACTTCAGGCTCAAAGATAGCAGACCCAAAAGTTAAAGATCCAGAGCAAGAACCATCAGATGTACCTCAGCTATCGGATATTGAAAGTGTAGAATATGTAAAATATTTTGATCCAGTATCAAAAATTGAAAAAGCAAAAGCAATAATTAAAATTAGAAATTCTAGTAAAAATAAAAATAATGTCGCTGGAGTAGACGCTAGAATATATCAGCCTAGGGGAATATAATGATAAAGGGAACATATATATTTTATGAAAACGGAAAAGAAATATTACGCAAGTCAAACGTAATTACTAAATTTGGTAAAAGATTTTTGACCAATTTTATTGCTGGCAATATTTTAAATTCTAGTAAAGATATGGCTTTTGGAATCGATTCTACTACAGCAGTTGTTGGAGACACAAGATTAGGTTTTGAATTTTATAGGCTTCCTGTTCTTTTTGGATCAACTGATATACAAACAACAAGTGGAGTTACTACATATTCAGTTGTTTATAAAACAACTATCCCACAAGACGTTGTTGCACAAATATATGAAATTGGTTTATATCCAACAAATAGGTCATCAATAAATAATTTTGATAGCAAATTTGTAACTGATTTTGATGACCTGTTAGATTGGGAAACATCTGCAGGAGTTAATCCATTAACTACTGCATCTAATTATAGAATCGGCGGTAATCTGTTAAGAATGTCCGCTAATACAAGTTCTTCAACTGAGTATAAATCTTCCATACAGGCACTAGATTTATCTGGATATAGCGAAGCAGATTCTATTCGATTAGCTTATTATAGAGAAGATGCAAATTTATCGACAATTAAAGTAAGACTATATAGCGAAGCATCAAAATATTATGAAGTAACAATTACTCCAACATCAGGAACTGGTTATAAATTGTCTTCAAATATTTCATTGTCAACCTTGTTTTCTGGTGCTACCTCCCCCGCCCCAGACATAACAAATATAAATCAAATTGGTATCACAGTAACTGCCAGCTCAGGTGGGGCAACAACAGTCGGATTAGATGGACTTAGAATAAACGATGAAGACACATTTGATCCAGCATTTGGGTTAATAAGCAGATCTCATTTAACTACGCCAATTTCAAAAGTGGCGGGAAGACAAGTAGACGTAGAATATAGATTAGATTTGAGCTTCTAATATGGCAGAGTTATATGAAGATCTGTTAAAAGATTCAAGCGAATCATTTGAGGACGGAAACTATTTTCTTTTAACTATAACTGAATTAGAATTAGGAACAATATATCCATTAGAATTTAGATGGAAATATAAAGATGGCACATTGGGCAAAGACTGGTCTGCAGTATACAACATTACAACACCATTTAAAACTGCACCAGGGACACCACAATTTTTATCTGGTAACGTAGTTGGCGGAGCTGGCTCTATTACAGTTGAATGGAATGGAAAAGACAGCGGCGGAGTAAATGATTTAACTAACATTGATAGAGTTGAAGTTTGGATTAGCGAACCACCATTTGATTCTACTAAACCCGTATATTCTTCAAAAACAAAATTTAAAACACAGATACCAGCACCTGCTGGTACGTATACCGTAGCTCTTTATGCAGTTACTGTTAATGGGCAATATTCTTCTGTCAGCTCAGCATTTGCGGTAAACGTAACCTCTCCATCAAATCCAGTAACATCGCCAGAAACTCCAGAAGCTCCAACAGCAAGAGCAGGATTAGCATCTGTTATAGTTGAATGGAGTGGTAAAAAAACTGGCGGAGGAGATTTAACAACAACAGGTTTTGCTGGAGCAAAAGTATATATTGGAACGTCGGCGGGCTTCACCCCATCAGATAATAATTGGGTTCATACATTAAACTTTGCAAACGGGTCTAATAGAGTTGCCATAGGAGTAGGGTCTGTTATAGACAAATCTCTTGGTACAACCTTAACATATGGCACACCTTATTATGTAAAAATAGATACAATAAATGCAAGTGGAACATCAAACAACAATCCAGTAGCAGCATCTGGTGTCCCTGTAACTGTTTCTAAACTGCCAGCAAGCGAAATAAGCACAGGAATACTTACCGCCGAAGCGTCTATAACGGCAGGTATAGATGGAGGCGCAAGAGCAGTTTTGTCTGGCGGCCCTAGTCCATTTATAATTTATGGAACAGATGGCGCAACAAAATTATTAGAATTTATTGGCGGAGCCACAGGAACACTAGCCATTAATGGAGGCGGAACATTTACAGGAAATCTTTCAATAGGCTCTGGCAATACAATATTTAAAGCAGAGCCAGCAACTGGCATATGGTTAGGAAATGCAACATATGGATCAGCCCCATTTAGAGTTTCAACAAATGGAGCTTTATTCTCATCATCTGGAGATATTGCTGGTTGGCAAATCAATCCTACATTTTTACAGAATACTTCTGGAACATTTAAGATTAGCAGTACAAATACTGATCCTCAAATTCAAGTAGGATCAGATACAGGCGGACATATAAGAATTTCGGCGGGGAATGGAATAGGACATTATTCAAGTGGAACTACATTAAGTAATAAGTTTACATTAAGCCCAACGGGCACAAGTCAAATATCTGGATGGACGATTGGTGCTGATTCTATAAGTTCTCCTTCGGGTAATGTATTCTTGTATTCGGCAGGTAAAGTTGGAGAGACAAATTTAAGAATACAGGCAGGTACAACTGGACAATTTAAAGTTTATGATGACGGATCATTATTTGCAACATCAGCAGAAATTACTGGTTCTATAAAAGCTGGATCAAACATATATGGATCCAAATTTGTAACCTCAACATCGGATTCTGGCGCAAGAATTGAGATGGGTAATTCATTAAATGATACAGTTACTAAAATTGCAATGTATGACTCTAATGGAGCTCAAGGTGGAATTGGAATAGTTACAACTAATCAACTTGGTATTTGGTCTCCTGGCGATTGGAGTGGGGCATCATCAATGGCGTTTTATGGACCATCACATCCAAGTAATCCAAATATTATAGAGTCTAGAAAACAAATGAGACATGATTACTCATTTGCAGTCAGTGGAGCTGCAACATCTGCACAAAGATTTTTTAGAAATATAGGAATGCAAAGCGGAGATTTAACTCCAGGTACCTCAGATCCAGTCGGGGTCAAAAATGGCGACATCATATTGATCTGGGAGTAGCCATGGCTAAAAGACTTTTAGTAAATGTAAATGGCACTTTAAAAAATGTAAAAAAAATACTTGTTAATGTTGACGGAATTTTAAAAAATGTAAAATCTGGGCTAGTCAATGTTAACGGAATTTTAAAACAATTTTTTTCAACATCCGTTACCCCTGTAATTGAACAACAGGTTCAACTCACTAAAAGTTCTTCTATAAATGCTGATTATCATAACTCCACATATCCAGTTACTTTAACTGGCAGAAAATACCATTTTGCAAATGCTGATGTTTTTAGTTATAGGTTCTACAGGTCTGCCGACCAAGTTGTTTGGACCGCTATGACAAGCGTAACATTTACCAGCAATCCATCAACTGGATCATCTAGTACGGTATCATATCAACTTCAAAATGCAGATTTCACATCAACCACAATGTATTTCAAATTTGAATATACGGCAAACAATTCAAGTTCTGGATTGGTAGGAGTTTCTACAAGCAATATTGTAAGCGTGATGTATTTAGATATTCCTGCACCACCTCCTGGATTTCCAAATATAAATCAATCCACAATACAGGCACCTTCAACTGCTAGTAGTGGAACCTGGACAGGAAGTCCAATACTATATGACTGGAAATGGCAATACGGTCCATCAAATTTAACTTTAACATATCAGGCTAATAGAACAATAACATATGCCAGTATATCAGGAACAACAGCCGCAATTACGGCATTTGATCATGGTTTTAAAAATGGTGATACTGTAATTATTTCTGGAGTTAATGGGCTATATGATATTTCTAGCGCCACAATGTCTTCAGTCTTAACTAATTTATTTTCATACAATATATCAAAACCTACGTGGTCATACTCAACACAATATTTTGTTAATGATTATGTTTCATATTCTGGAAGTATTTACAGGTCTGCAATTGCTACTCCCGCAAGAACAACGTGGTCATTTTCCATTAACTATTCAACGGGTCAATATGTTGATTATAATAATCAACTTTATCAGGCTAATTCGGCAACACCTTCACCAAGAACTACTTGGAATAACTCTACTAATTATTCTGTAGGACAATATGTAAATTATGGAGGACAGGTGTGGCAGTCTACTTCAACTTTGTCTGGACAAACTCCTTTTAATGGTAGTGACTTTTGGAATTTAATAGATATTTATCCTGGCGGAAGCTATTGGACATTGATAAATATATATCCTGGTGGCTCTTATTGGGAACTGCAATCAGGCACCATATCACCAAGCGGCGGAATAGCATCAGGACCCAATTATTATGAAGGGGCATATTCTTCTCCAGTATCATACACGATATCCTCATTTCCAGCTACAGATTATAAAACTGGAACATCATTATTAGGTCTTACGACAAGGTTAAATGTAGCAGCATACAATGTTGCTACATTTAATAGTTCTGCCAATTCTACATCAAGAACTATTTATGGATATCCTTCTTTCTTTTTTGGAGCACAAACTATTACTGGAACAACTGCCTCAATAATATATGCAGAGGCAAATATGAGCGTATATGACATAGATGTTAAAATTGGTGCTTCATCTATTTCTGGATATCCAAAAACAAATCAAGCAAATTCTTCTCCAATTTCAATAACTGGTTTGTCTCCTGGAACTACATACACTGTTTTAGTTACACCTA
>Ga0315907_10003741_pt1 | contig 17635 bp, 20 predicted proteins | sample LakEriMetagenome_3_FD_203525 | JGI IMG/M metagenome (GOLD analysis project Ga0315907, IMG submission 203525) | Freshwater fungal communities from buoy surface, Lake Erie, Ohio, United States - Buoy 12 MA123 | ecosystem: Environmental > Aquatic > Freshwater > Lake > Lake biofilm | place: USA... | reverse complement strand
GCTACGATTACCGGAGCGGGGAGAAAGAGCGGAGTAAGCAGGTTTTGGAGTTTTATTAATTAATAACGGATTTTCTTCATTCAATACCGTTCGGGATTGTATATCCCTCTTTTGTCAGCCCCGACCCCAAGTCGGGGATTTAAGAAGCGGCGAACGAAAAGGCGCGAAATAGTAAGGGGATTACTGACGCGGCGAGAGCAATCAAATCAAGAAACCAAAAACCTTCGTAAGTTTACCACCACTGCCTATGAATACGGAAGTGTGAAGGGAGAATAGGAAACCATCATCTGCATGAACGCTAAATATCTATCGACTTTTTTTCTAATGCTCGCAGTGCTTCTTGGATCCGCGCAAACCTCGGAGCTCGGAAGTTGGAATATTCTCCAGTTGAAATATAATCATTCTGAAAAATGGAGTTTTTTTGGTGAGACACAGTTGCGTTCGCTGAAATTGTATGATCACTTCCATTACTACGAATACAAAGGAGGAATTAACTACAGGATAAATAAGGGTGTACAACTGACCTTAGCCGCCGGTAGTTATCAAACCTATAAAGAGGGAGGTGATTTTGTGTTGCCCAAAAACAATGATGAATTTCGACTGTGGCCACAAATTGTGTTGTTTCAAACGATCGGGAAGTTGAAAATAGAGCAGCGATACCGCACCGAGTTGCGCTGGACGAGCAATGGTTACCGAAACCGCTTTCGTTATAGGCTAGGGCTTTCTTACCCTTTCGGCAAGGAAATGGAGGGGTATAAACTCTTTCAAATCAACGCGAACAATGAACTTTTTTTTACCGATAAAGAACCTTATTTCGAAAGAAACAGGTGGTCCGTCTCTTTCAACTACAAACCCTCCAAATCTACCACCATTCAACTCGGTTATTTGCATCAGTTCGATTACAATATCAACGACGAAACCGGACGAGATTTTTTGATGGTTGGACTGTTTTATGAAATAGAAAGGAGAAGGGTGGAATGATTAATGATTAATGATTAGTGATTAATGATTAGTGATTAATGATTAGTAATTAGTGATTAATGATGGAATGATAAAACCATGGCCGTTCGGGATTGCAAATCCCGCTTTTGTCAGCCCCGACTCCAAGTCGGGGATGTATCATGCGGTAATCAAAGCGTTTCTTTGTTTATCGACGCTCGCACCCAATCGACGCAAGACGCAGCGAACGAAACGCACATTTGTAAATCGATTTACATCCTATCTCGACACAGGAAGTGGCTAAAGTGAAATTTCCAGCCATTAATCATTAACTTTGGGAGATGCTTCGTAACCGCCGATACCTTCTATTTTCAGCTGTGCTTTTGCTATTCGCTATTGTCCTGATTTCTTGGAAAGTCAATGCGGATAAGGAGGACAACAACTTTGTTTCCTTCATCGCCAATCCGATGACACAGAATGTTCAGTTGTATTGGAAAGATGATAAGGGCATAAAATTGAAATCGTTGGCCAATCTAAAGAAGCATGTAGAAAGCAAGAAGCAACAGTTGCAATTTGGTTGTAATGCAGGCATGTACACCATGGATCACGGTCCTTTGGGATTGTATATTGAAAATGGTGAGAAGGTGAAATCCTTGAACACGGATTCAGGCAAGGGGAATTTTTATCTCAAGCCGAACGGTGTTTTTTATTTGACTAAAGATCACAAAGCTTACGTTTGCGAGACGAGCCAATTCAAAGAAACTACAACTATACAATGGGCCACACAATCGGGACCGATGTTGGTGATCGATGGTAAGATTCACAGCGCCTTTAAGCAAGGATCGAGCAATCTGAATATTCGAAATGGTGTGGGTGTTTTGCCTGATGGTCGAGTACTTTTCGCCATGTCTAAAGCCCCTGTTAACTTGTATGATTTTGCTGGGTATTTCCTTCGGAAAGGTTGTGAGAATGCACTATACCTAGATGGTGCCGTATCGCGTTGTTATGCCCCAGATCAAGGTTGTAGTCAACTCGATGGCGAGTTCGGGGTGATGATTGGTGTGACCTTGGCGGAGTGAGCGTTTTTTTTTAAACTAACTAATTCAGAAATAAATGAAAATCGTGATTGCGGGTATAGGTGGAGTGGGTGGCTATTTCGGTGGCTTGCTTGCTCGGCACTACCATCAACACGACGAAGTGACTGTTTCCTTTTTTGCCCGAGGAAATCATAGGCGCGTCATAGCAGAAAAAGGCTTGCTAGTGAAAAAAGGTGATGAGTCCTAGGTTGCTTTTCCTCATACTGTAACAGATGACGCCCACGAATTGGGTACAGCGGATGTACTGATCGTTGCTTCAAAGTCCTATAGTTTGAAGATGATTTTGCAGCAGTTGACACCCTGTGTCGATTCTTCCACGATTATATTGCCCTTGCTCAATGGGGCGGATAGTTTCGATCGGGTTCAACATTATTTCCCATTCAATACCGTTCTTCACGGTTGTGTTTACCTCGTTTCGCGAAAGGTAGAAGATGGAGTGATTGAAAATTCGGGTAATGTAGAGTCGCTGTTTTTTGGAATACCACTTCAACGAAGTGCGAGATTGATTGAATTGGAGTCAATTTTCAAAAAAGCGAATATCCAAGCTGCATGCACTCCAGTGATCGAGCAGGTGGTGTGGGAAAAATTCTTATTCGTGTCGCCCATTGCTACCGCTACTACTTTTTACAACGATTCCATCGGCAACATTTTGTCGAATGTAGATAAACGGTCGGCATTACTTCAACTCGTAAAAGAGATTCACGCCTTAGCTGATGCAAAAGGTATACGAGTGCCAGCTGATTTAGCCGACCGAACGATTGCTCGGTTGGGAGCTTTGCCTTATGATACCACCTCGTCTATGCAAGCTGATTATGTGCAAGGACACACCATAGAGTGGAAATCGTTGATGGAATATGTGATCGTTCAATCGCGCTTGGTGGGTTTAGAGGCGCCTATCTGCACCATCATGCTCAATCATCTCGTTCCAGGTTGGGATGCTTGATTCAAAAGGAGATCTGTTATCTTTGTTCATTCATCATTACAATCTCAAACATGTTTACGAAACTATTGATAGAGGTGCATGTTGCCTCCAACGCTGAAAAAGCATGGGCCTGTTACACCGACCCACAACACATCACTCAATGGAATTTTGCCTCGCCGGATTGGCATTGTCCAAGTGCGTCAAATGACTTACGTGTAGGCGGTAAATACATCGCTCGCATGGAAGCCCGTGATGGTAGTTTTGGTTTTGATTTTGAAGGAATTTACAGTGCTGTTGAGCAAGGCAGTTCTTTATCCTATGGGCTCAGCGACGGCCGAAAGGTTGAGGTGCGTTTTCAACCGACAGCAGAAGGAACAAGGGTTGAGGTTGAATTTGATGCGGAAAACGAAAATCCGATCGAACTTCAGAAAGGAGGTTGGCAAGCCATATTGAATAATTATGCAAAACACACCGATCAACAATAGCAGATGAAAAAAGAACTGAGCGCAGCGCAGACTCAATCGCTGTTGAGCGTTTTACAACACCGATTTGAGAAAAACAAAAAACGTCATGCTCAAATCGAATGGTCGAGTGTAGTGACTCGATTGGAAAAATCAACATCCAAGCTTTGGTCATTAGAAGAAATGGAGCAAACAGGCGGAGAGCCAGATGTGGTGGGTGTGGACCCCAAAAGCGGTGAGATTTTGTTTATGGACTGTTCTGTAGAAAGTCCTTCGGGTAGAAGAAGTTTTTGCTACGACAAAGAAGGGTGGGAATCGCGCAAAGAACATCGCCCGGAAAACAATGCCGTAGATGCTGCGTCTGAAATGGGAGTGGAACTTTTAAATGAAGAACAATACTACTATTTACAGAGCTTAGGTACCTTTGATACCAAGACTTCCAGTTGGTTAAAAACACCAGATTCCGTGAGGAAGTTAGGAGGATCCTTATTCGGTGATTTTCGATACGGTCAAGTTTTTATTTATCACAACGGTGCGCAGTCTTATTATGCAGCCCGCGGATTCCGTGGATTATTAAGAGTCTAAATGAGATCATTATGTTAACAGCCATCTGCCCCAAACTTCCGATGCGCGATCGGGAAAAGACCTTAACATTTTACACCCGGTATTTGCAGTTTGAGGAATGTGGATTAGAACGCTTTGAACATTATTTGATGTTAAAAAAGGATGCGATAGAGCTTCATTTTTTTCTTCACCAAGAACTAGATGTCTCCCAAAATGACGGTCAAGTGTACATACGCGTTCAGGGAATCGATGAGGTTTATCGTCAATTGCTAGAAGTTGGAACACCCATTCACCCGAATGGAACCTTGGGCCATCGTCCTTGGGGCATGAAGGAATTTGCACTATTGGATCCCGATCACAATCTGTTAACCTTTGGAGAAGCATCTTAATTGTTAATACTAGCGCTTTCATGTCCGACTCATTAGAAAACCAACATAAAGAAACCATCACTACTTGGAACAAATTGGCGAAGTTGTATGAAGAGAAGTTTATGCATTTGGACATTTACCAAACAACTTATGATGCCCTAATAGAAGCTGTTTCAAAAGAAAAGGCAGAAGTTTTTGAGATTGGTTGTGGACCAGGAAATATTTCTTTCTACATCTTACATCGTTGCCCATTTTGGGAATGGAAGGGGATTGATGCTGCATCAAGTATGGTAGAGTTGGCAAATCAGAATAATCCGTTGGCACATTTTGAACTAGGAGATGCGCGTAGGCTGCATCTACCGAATAAATCGCACGATGCATTGATTGCTGGATTTTGTATCCCTTACCTTTCGCTAGCCGAAACGGAACACTTGATTTCGCAAGCCAGTCGATTTCTTCGTGTCGGTGGAGTTCTTTATCTCAGTTATGTACCCGGCTCTCCCGAGCGTTCAGGCTTTCAAACGAGTAGCACGGGTGATCGTAGTTATTTTTATTTTTTCCAATCGGAGCAAATACAGAATCTTCTCCTTGGGAGAGGTTTTGAAGTCATTCGCACTTTTCATGTCCCATATCAAGAACGTGAGATTCATGAGGTGATCATTGCACGGCTTTTGTGAGTCGTATGCGAAAAAAATATATTCCTTCTATAATCCGCATGGGGGGCTGAATAAGCTTTATTTGGAAATATGAAAAAAAATGAGGTAAAGACCTTATAGGTCTTAGACCTATAAGGTCTTACCCAGTTGAAACACAGCTTTATGCCCCCAAAATGCATAAAAAAGCCCATCCTGAAATTTCAGAATGGGCTTCTCTAATTGTTGTTTCAGTTTTACACGATAAAAGAACATCATAGCGGGAAAAAACGTATTTTTCAGGATGGTGGGCATTCCAAATCTCTCCGTACCTTCGCGGCATGAGCTCAAAACAACGTACGTTAAAACAAGCTGTCACCCTCAACGGGGTGGGTTTGCACACGGGCGCGCCTGTTACCCTTACCATCCAACCTGCACCAGCCAATCATGGCTATAAGTTTCAGCGCATGGACATGGAGGGGCAGCCCATTATCAATGCTGATTGTGACCTTGTGGTTTCTACCCAAAGAGGTACTACACTCGAGCAAAATGGTGCGCGTGTCTATACTACCGAACACGTATTAGCCGCTATTTATGGCTGTAAGGTGGACAACGCTTTAGTTCAATTGACAGGCCCTGAAGTGCCTATTATGGACGGCAGCGCTTGGCCTTTTGTTGAGGCTATTGAAGCGGTAGGTTTTGAAGAGCAAGACGCCGATCGCCAGTATTTAACGCTTACCGAAAATCTAACTTATGAAGATGGTGAAAAGGGCATTGAAATGCTCGCAGTACCAACGGAAGGTGGTGAGTTTCGTGTAACGGTAATGGTTGATTATAACTCACCGATATTGGGTACTCAGCATGCGCACATGTACCAACTCAATCATTTTAAAGATGAAATTTCACGATGCCGCACCTTCGTTTTCCTTCGCGAGTTGGAGGTGTTGGCTAAAAATGGTCTGATCAAAGGTGGAAGTTTAGATAATGCCATCGTGATGGTGGATCGCACCTATTCTGAAGAGCAAATCAAAGAGATTTTGAAAATGCTCGGTAAGGAAGATTTGGAGGTGAAAGTGGAAGGTATTGGTGTGTTGAATACCATTAAACTCCAATACGAAAACGAGCCAGCACGCCACAAGTTGCTCGATATTGTTGGTGATTTGGCTTTGGTTGGAAAGTTCATTCGCGGTCACATTTTGGCAGCTCGTCCGGGTCATTTCGGAAATACAGAGTTTGCGAAAATTTTGAAGGCCTTGGCTAAAAAGCAAAAAGATGCGGCTCCTGTTTTTGATCTCAATAAAAAGCCGCTGTACGATATCAACGATATTACAAAAATGCTTCCGCACCGTTATCCGTTCTTGTTAGTGGACAAGGTTTTGGAAATGGATGAAAATGGCATTGTAGGTTTGAAAAACGTGACCATGAACGAACCGTTCTTCCAAGGTCACTTCCCAAATAATCCGGTAATGCCGGGTGTATTGCAAATAGAAGCCATGGCTCAGGTGGGTGGCATATTCGCTCTGAGCAAAGTGCCCGATCCAGAAAATTACAGCACCTACTTCATGAAAATTGATGAGGTGAAGTTCAAACAAAAAGTATTGCCCGGAGACACCATTATTTTCAAATTGACTTTGGAATCGCCCATACGTCGGGGCTTGGTGAACATGCGCGGTATCGCTTATGTAAATGGTAAGCCTGCTACGGAAGCAGTAATGCTCGCCCAAGTAGTGCGCGATAAAGTAACAGAACCACAAACGCAGACGCAAAACGCATGAGCCAACTATCTGTCATAGATCCAAGAGCAAAAATTGGAAAGGATGTAACCATCGGCGCTTTTACCACCATTGAAGGTGATGTAGAAATCGGTGATGGCACATGGATTGGCCCCAATGTGACCATCATGGATGGAGCGCGAATTGGCCGCAATTGCCGCATTTTTCCAGGTGCGGTAATCTCTGCTATTCCTCAAGACTTGAAGTTTGATGGCGAAATTACCACCACCGAAATTGGCGATAATACGACCATTCGTGAGTGTTGCACGCTCAACCGCGGCACGAAAGATCGCATGAAAACAAAGGTGGGAAGCAATTGTCTTTTGATGGCTTACGTGCACGTAGCGCACGATGCATTTATCGGTGATAATTGCATCATCGCTAACTCGGCCAATATTGCAGGTCACGTAGATATTGAAGATTGGGTAGTAGTAGAAGGCGTTGTGGCTATTCAGCAATTTATTCGAATTGGTCAACATAGCTTTATCGCCGGAGGAAGTCTTGTTCGCAAGAGTGTTCCCCCATTTGTGAAAGCCGCACGCGAGCCTCTCAGCTTCGCTGGTGTGAATACGATTGGTCTTCGCCGTAGAGGTTTTTCAAATGAAGCGGTAGCGGCCATCGAAGATGTATATAGAACCATCTATGTGCACAACAGCAACATGAGTCGCGCCCTTCACGCGGCTGAAATGGAATTGCCACAAACTCAAGAAAAACAGTATATCCTCGACTTTATTCGCGCTGCGGATAAAGGGATTATCAGAGGTCCCCAAGGCTTGTGATCGTTCAACTTGAAAACATAGGAAAACGGTATCAACGCGAATGGATATTCCGACGCGTTGATACCGTTTTTCATTCAGGCGAAGCCGTAGCTATTCTAGGCGGTAATGGAAGCGGAAAAAGTACGCTTCTGCAAATGATCAGCGGTTATCTCAGTCCTTCAGAAGGGCGTATTGTTTGGGAAAAAAAATCTGGAAAAATTTCACCAGACCTCGTTTTCCAAGAAATGACCTGGTGCACTCCTGCACTCCAATTATTTGAAGATCTCACCTTAGAAGAAAATGTCTCTTTTTTTCTTCAATTCAAAAACTTACGCCACACCATGAGTGCGGCAGATTTTGCGGAGCGAATAGGGCTCAAGGCACATCAGCACAAAACACTTCATCACTACTCGAGTGGAATGAAGCAAAGAGTGAAGTTGGGTTTGGCTATTCTCGGTCAGTCGGAATTGTTATTGCTCGACGAGCCTACCTCGCATCTCGATGCAGCTGCGATAGAATGGTATCAGCAACTCTTGCGCGAGGAAAAAGAAGGGCGCACTATTTTCATCGCCTCTAATCGCGAAGAAGCAGAAACTTTTTTGTGCACTCGATCTATCGTGGTGCAGGATTTCAAATAAAACAGAGAGAAGAAATTTGAATGTTCATCACGCGATTTGATGTCCTGCTCGGAGTAAATCGTTCACTGTTTTTACCGGATTAAAAGTGGACACCGGAACCTCTACAAATACGGTATTCCACAAAGCCATAGATCCATTCCAAAGACCAGGTAATTCAAGTGCTTTAATGACCTTGCCATCCTGAAATTTCTCCGATACAAATCCTGTGCTGTGGTCCACAAAGTCAACTAGTGAGTAAGCAGCCCCTTTGCTGTTTTTAATGGAACAAACAATATCCACTGGATTAAAGTGAGTGGCTTCGGCGAGTATCTTTAGTTGGTGATGATCTGCAGTGTCTACTTGACTTTTTTCAACGATTTGTTTGCTCAACGAACCATCCGAAAGTCGCACCCAGAAAGGTCCTCCTCCGGGCTCACCTTCGTTTCTCACCATGCCACAGATGCGCATAGGACGATCTAATCGAAGTTGCACATAGCGGGAAAGTTGATCTTTACTGAGTCCTATAGGCAAGCCAGATTGAAACCAGTTTTGTAAAAATTCCAAACCGTTTTCAAGCGCGTGATCCTCATTTTGCTGAAGGCCTTCAATGATTTTCTCCGCTTGTTTTTTGAGTGAAATCAATAAACCACCAATGACTTTTTTGAAAAAGACGGTATCCTCTAATTGAGCCGAGGTGGTTACATTATCAATGTTTTTGATAAAAATAATGTCGCTATCGATCGATTGTAAATTGTGGATCAAAGCCCCGTGTCCGGCTGGTCGAAAGATGAATTGACCTTGCGCATTAAGCGCTAGCTGATTGTTTTCGTCGAGTGCTATCGTATCACTTTTTTCCGATTGAACACTGTGGGTAACAACAATGTCCTCGTACGGATAATAGTGTTCGATTTGTTTTTCAATGAAGTTTAAAACCAAATCGATGTGCGCAGGCGCAAGGGTAAAATGCAAATGACATTTACCATTCTTATCCTTGGCATATTGAATCGCTTCGATGATGTGCTCTTCGAAAGCGGTAATGTTGCGATGATGGTGATGATGAAATTCTACCAGTCCTTTGGGGAAGTTGCTGTAGTTCAGCCCTTCGAAGTAGAGAATGGATTTAAAGATCGCTTCCCAGTTGTTCTCTTTTTTCCAAACATTGAGATCAATGCCATTTAGAGCCAGTTTTTTGCGCAGCGTATCTACAAATGGAAAACGTTCGAATTGCAGAATGAATTCTTCTGTCAAGTCGCTCACCATTTCGGGTGAATAGTTGTAGAGGTGTTTAAACATGCGGCTAGCAGCGCCGGAAGCGGGAACAAATTTTGCGATGGAGTAGGGCTGACGGTCGTTTTCGTAAATCGATAAATAACGATGGCATTCACTTGCTGGCAATACATGAATACCATCACCAGGAATGCAAGGGCGCTCCAATTTGATGGGAAGTATTTCCTTCGTAAAACGATGAATTTGAATTGCCACATCGGCCGCGGTGAGGCCGCGCGATTCAAGTTCTTTCAACTGATCTGCCGTAAACTCCATAAGGCCGCAATTTAGTTGAAAACATGAAAATGTAGTAAAAAGAAAAACCGCCCTCGGTGGAATAAATCCAACACGAGAAGCGGCCCTCCACCCTATACTTTTTGGATGCGTTCTAGAAAGAACGCTGCAATTGTTCTTTTAGTTGGCCATATACCATGTCGCAAGTGCCACGAACACGATGAACCAAACCGGGTAATTCGTCTAAATTTCTCAGATTCTTACTATTGAGCTCAATGGCTAAAATATCCGTTTCCATTTCTTTAATACCCAGCATGGAGATGGATGATTTTGCTTTATGAGCAAGTGGGTGCAGTGAAAGCGGTTCGTTTTTTCGAACACATTCTTCCATTTCGCGGATGTAATCCGGCACCTGTTGCAAGAATAGGCTGATTATATTGTTGATCATCTCCTTGTTTCCTTGAAACACTTGATTCAAGTAGGACAGATCATACATTACCGAAGTAGTCTGTGTATTCATAATGCTTAGGTTAGGTAGTCGAGTCATTTTTACCGCAGCCATCTTCAAAAGGTTTCGTTTGAGTCAAAAAAAACGTCCGGAATGATTTAAGCGGTAGCTCACATCGTTGATCTATCTCAAGCAAGCGCGGATCCTATTGTTGGTTCAACAAAATCAACCCTTGATTGCGAAATCTCAATTATATTCGCAACTACCTTAACGAGACGAGCTTTTAGAAGGTTTCATTTTTTTCAAGAAAAGAGTAACCCCTAAAGTCAAAAAATTAGTTTTCAGGAAATAGAGAGCATGAAAAAAATACTGGTAACCGGAGGTGCAGGATTTATCGGATCCCATACTGTAGTGGAGTTGGCTCAGGCTGGCTACATACCAGTAATCGTAGACGATTTTTCTAATTCGGACGATCGTGTATTAGAAGGGCTTCAATCGGTATTAGGATTTCTTCCTCCTTTATATAGAGTAGATGTGTGCGATGAAGCGGCTCTTCGTTCTGTCTTTCAACAAGAACAACCGTTCGGGGTGATCCACTTCGCCGCATATAAAGCTGTAGGTGAATCGGTAGCCGATCCAGTGAAGTACTATCAAAATAATCTCGGATCTTTGCTGGCCTTATTAAAGGTGATGAAAGAGTTTGGGGTTGAGTCACTCGTATTTTCGAGCTCATGTACTGTTTACGGTCAGCCCGAAGTCAATCCAGTTACAGAGTACACCACCTTTATGCCCGCCGAGTCGCCTTATGGCGCGAGCAAGCAAATGGGGGAGCGCATCATTGCAGATTATCACCGGGCGCAAGAAAACTTTGGCGCTGTATTGTTGAGATATTTCAACCCAATAGGGGCGCATGAATCGGGTAAAATTGGCGAATTGCCTTATGGCATTCCTAATAATTTGATTCCCTATATAACGCAAACCGCTGCAGGAATAAGAGAAAAACTGCTGGTTTTTGGCAATGATTACAACACACCAGATGGAAGCTGTATTCGTGATTTCATACACGTAGCTGACTTAGCAAAAGCGCATGTAAAAGCATTGGAGTGGTTGTTAGCGAGTGACCATGGCTTTGAAATATTCAACCTAGGACAAGGGAAAGGACATTCTGTTTTGGAGGTTGTAAAAACCTTTGAGAAGGTAAGTGGCCAGCCCCTAAACTATGTGATTACAGATCGCAGAACGGGTGATGTGGAGCAAATTTGGGCCGATGTGTCAAAGGCCAATGAAATGCTCAATTGGAAAACGGCTTATTCACTCGAGGATGCCCTTCGCCATGCGTGGAAATGGCAACAGCAGTTGCTTGAAACGCACCAGTAGCGTTCTAAATCATTATTTTAAAAGAGATCACAATCCAATTGATGGCTACTCCTAAACAGAAGCCAGCATACACTTGCCCATGCGTATGCGCTTCTAAACGCACGCGAGAGTAGGCGGTAAGTCCCGCCATTACAACAGCGCCAATCACAAAAACGGTTACATCTGCCATGTGCAGGGCATGTAAGCTCATGAGTGTTCCGAATACACCCCCTTGCGCAAGCATGTGCACGGATATTTTCCAAAGGGTATTGATCAATAAAGATGCGATCAACGAAGTGACTACCGCCACAAAAAAGCTGAATACTTCAGGAGGAAGAATGGGGCCTTTCCATCGCAACATGGTGTAGGAAAGGGCATAATAAAAAATGACGAGCAAATAAGGGCCAAACCGTTCTTTCCGATCCCTCAGGTCTATACTACTGAGCATGCCATATTTGATCATGATGAGCATGCTGAGAGCTGGAGCAATAATGTTGATCACAAGTAGAAGGATAACAAAATTGTCCGCTTGAGAGTGTCCTACGTAATAAGGATCGAGCCATCGCACCAAGATGTAAATCAAAAGCGGCATCCACAGTGGGTGGAAAATGATGGAGAGAATTTTTGCCAGGCGAATGATCACCGGTTCAGGTGCATTTTTCATAACTCTTTGCGTAAACGGGCTACTGCTATACCGAGTTGTTCGCGGTACTTGGCCACGGTGCGTCGTGCGATGTTGTAGCCTTTTTCGTTGAGCAGTTTAGCTAAACGATCGTCAGTAAGGGGCTTGCGCTTGTGCTCACCTTCGATGGCGTCTTTGAGAATTTTTTTCACCTCACGTGACGAAACTTCTTCGCCGTCATCGGTGCTCAAACTTTCCGAGAAGAAATACTTGAGCAAATAAGTGCCATAAGGTGTTTGAATATACTTGCTGTTCGCTACACGGCTGATGGTAGAAATATCCATTCCTACTTGATCAGCAATGTCTTTTAAAATCATTGGGCGCAACTTGGTTTCATCGCCACTGAGGAAAAATTCTTTTTGGTATTCCACAATCGCGTTCATACAGAACAACAAGGTATCGTTGCGCTGATTGATGGCGTCGATAAACCACTTGGCACCATCTATTTTTTGCTTGACAAAAAGCATGGCTTCACGCTCTTTGGCATCGCGCGTTTTTGATTGGGCGTAATGCTTCATCATCTCGCGGTATTCGCGGCTGATGCGGAGCTCTGGGGCATTGCGCCCGTTAAGTGTCAACTTGAGTTCGTCGTTTTCAACAACCAAATTGAAATCGGGAATAACGTGCTGCACCGTGCGCGCAGAATCTTGCATACTATTGCCGGGCTTGGGATTGAGGTGGAGAATGAAGTCAATGGCTGGCTTCAAATCTTCCTCTTCCAACTCCATTTTTTTCGCAATCTTCTCGTAGTGTTTTTTAGTAAACTCTTCGAAGTATTTGGATATAATATGCTCTGCGGCTACGATATCGGCATCGCGATGCTCGGCGCGTTTGATCTGAATAAGTAAACACTCGCGCAAATCACGCGCGCCCACACCTGGAGGATCGAGTTCTTGTATGGTTTTTAAAACCGCTTCTAACTCGGCCAAGGTGGTGGAAATGTTCAGTGAAAAAGCGAGGTCGTTTACGATGGCAATAAGATCACGACGGAGGTAACCGTTTTCATCCAAATTACCAATGAGGTAATCCGCTAGCTGCTGCTCGTCCTCATCAATATCTTTTAATCCGATCTGCGCATAGAGCAAGTCGTGAAAAGAACTACCCGCTCCTAAAGGAGTTTCGCGTTCTTCATCATCGGCACTATGGTTGTTGGTGTAAAGCTTGTAATCAGGAATATCGTCTTCGTCGAAATAATCGCGGATATCAAAGTCTTCGTTCGCTTCCGATTTTTCCTCGCCATCGTTATCAGTATTGTTGGCGGCTTCCTCCATTTTGTTTTGTTCTTCAGCTTCTTCATCTCGGCCTTCCTCCAATGCCGGATTCACTTCCATCTCTTCCTTGATGCGTTGTTCCAATTCCATAGTAGGAATTTGCAACATCTTCATCAACTGGATTTGTTGAGGTGAAAGTTTTTGCTGAAGTCTTTGTTGAAGGGTTTGTTTAAGCATAACGCCTCAAAAATAGGGAATAGTTCGCAAACAAAAATTCTCCTTTATCAACGAAATGAGGGAAAGGCCTTATTCTTTCTTTTTGTGATTAAGGGGTATATCACCAATGGAAAGTCGGTGAAGGAGTTCCATCGATCGTTTGATGCGCAGATCAATGTTCTTCGTAGAAAAGATATAGTGGGCTAAACTGCGTTGACGCCCCGGGGTGAGCTGAAACCACAGCTGGCCATTGTCAGGATCTTGCTCGATAACGGCTAAGAGTTCCTCGGGCAGTTCTACTTCTTCCGGATCTACCAATTCGAAGAAGATCTTTACAGGAGCCCCTAGATGAAGATGTCCTGCCTTTTGAAGGGCTTTATTGGCGGCGAAGTAACGGGTGCCATCTTTCATTTTTTGCACCGCAAGGGAAAACGGTGCGCCATTCATTTTGCCTTTCCCTCTTACGTTGGTTTTCTGAGGCATTTGGGCAAAAGCATCGGGAGGTACCACTACCACATATTGCATGAAGGTGGCGTTATCGATTTTGATAAACTCTCCTTCAAATTCAAAACGAGTTTTCTGTTTTTTGGCCATTTCTTATTCTCGGGTAAAAAAGGAATATCTTTTTTTCAAGCGGAGAAAGGGGGCTTCAAAAAGGCGATAACTCAATTCGCTCAGGATCACGGTAAGAACGAATGCGCCCAGGGTTTCAACAATCATTACTTGCCACCATTGGGTATTGAAATGGAGTAAACGGGTGATCTGAAGTACAATGAGAATAGCCACAAAATGCAAGCAGTACATGCCGTAGGAAATTTTTCCCCAGCGAGAAAAAAGTTGAATGTTTCCTATTTTAAAAAACGAATGCTGGGCAAATTGTTGTTCGAGCAAAATAAAGAGTAAGAGGATGGCAATGATAAATCGTTCAAATACCCTAATGATTTCGTGGCTTTGAAGGAGTTCATCTCTGAAAAAATACACACCCAAAAAGAGGAGGTAGAGGAGAGCTATTTTTAGTTTAGAAAGATCATGAATGAAGTGTTGAAACTTACCTTGCCGAATGGCCAAAGCGCCAGCGGCTCCTACTGTCATATCGCCAATGCAGCTAAGGGTATGCATCTCGTGAAATTCGGGTATGTTATACTTCCAGCGAAACCAGAAGGTCAATAAAAAAATAGAGGCAAAAAGATACTTCCAAGCGCGTTCGGGAAGCAGCGCTAAAAGGATAGGCCACACGAGATAAAACTGTTCTTCAACCGCCAATGACCACAAAGCACCAAGCACAGAAGAATCGGGAGCGCCATGGTAAATGAAGTCGAAGTTGTTGATGAACAGAACGTACCATATGGGGTTCGCAGTTTCGGTGGGTGTTTGACCCAGCAGCACTTTGAAATAGGGAAAGGCGATAAACCCAAATGCGACGCACAAAAAGTATAAAGGCCAAATGCGTAAAATGCGTCGCAGCCAAAAGGCAGAAACATGAATGGTTTTGAATTTTTCTTTTTCTGCGGCTAGCAAAAAAGTAATGAGGAAACCGCTGAGCACGAAGAAGAAATTCACTCCTAAACTCCCGTTGCCAAAAAGATCTGATTTTACAAATGCGTAAGCCGTTAGTGTTTTTATCTCCGCTATTTCCGTATGGAAACTGTGAAACAAAAAAACCGACAAAAAGCAAAGGAACCGCAGCCCGTCGAGCTGTGAAAAGAAAAGCTTCTCGGGATGTTCTGTTCGTTGCGACATGCTACGAAGATAGCCTTTTTAGAACTCAGCGTTCTTCGGTGTGCGAGGGAATGGTATAACGTCGCGAATGTTTTGCATTCCGGTTACATACATCACCAAGCGTTCGAAGCCCAAACCAAATCCGGCGTGCGTACACGTACCAAATTTGCGGGTCTCGAGGTACCACCAAATGCTCTCTTGTGGAATATTGAATTGTTCGCACTTTTGAAGGAGAACATCGAAACGCTCTTCACGCTGACTTCCGCCGATAATTTCGCCGATGCCGGGAACAAGAATGTCCATTGCAGCAACGGTTTTACCGTCTTCATTCAATCGCATGTAAAATGCTTTGATAGCCGCAGGGTAGCCGGTGATAATTACGGGTTTTTGGAAGTGTTTTTCTACCAAATAACGCTCGTGTTCACTTTGAAGATCAATGCCCCATTCAACAGGGTACTTGAATTTTTTCTTCTTGTAATGGTTTGAATTGAGCAAAAGATCAATCGCTTCAGTGTAGCTGATTCGCTCAAACTTGTTCTGAGTTACAAATTCAAGACGCTGAATGAGCGGCATACTTTGACGTTCATCAACAGGCTTCATTTTGTCCTCGTTGATTTCGCGTTCTTGTAAAAATTCTAAGTCTTCACGACAATTCTCTAGCGCATAACGCAAACAGAACTGGAGAAACTCCTCTGCTAAATCTTGGTTAGCGATAATATCATTAAAAGCGACTTCAGGTTCAATCATCCAGAACTCGGCTAAGTGACGCGAGGTGTTACTGTTTTCAGCTCTGAAAGTAGGGCCGAAGGTGTACACCTTGCTAAGAGCCAAAGCAGCTAACTCAGCTTCGAGTTGTCCGCTCACCGTGAGGTGGGTTGTTTTGCCGAAAAAGTCTTCAGCTTGATCGATTTCACCGCTTTCTGTGCGAGGTAAGTTTTCTAGGTCTAACGTGGTTACACGAAACATTTCACCGGCGCCCTCAGCATCGCTGCCAGTGATAATGGGCGCATGTAAATTGAAGAAACCTCTATCGTTGAAAAATTTATGAATGGCAAATGACAAGTGGTGACGAATGCGGAAAACAGCACCAAAGGTGTTGGTACGGAATCGCAAGTGCGCCTTTTCACGAAGGAATTCCAACGTGTGACGTTTCATTTGGATGGGAAACTCGTTCGGGTCGCTTTCACCGAGAATTTCGAAGCTATCGGCTAGCAATTCGATGTCTTGGCCTTTGCCTAAACTTTTTTCGAGTTTACCCGTGGCACTCACGCATGCTCCCGTTTGGATACGTTTCAAATCTGCATCATTGAAATTTTCTTTTTTGATTACGATTTGAATAGCACGTATGGTGGTACCGTCAGAAACGGTAATGAACTGATCATTACGAAAGGTACGAACCCAACCTTTTACATTTACAATAGTACCGGTGGGCTGGTCAGCAAAAAGTTGAGCAATTGGAGTATGCGAAGCCGTCATGTTCTTCCTATTTAGGCCCGCGAAAATACAATGATTTGAGTAAAAAAGTGCTTACGGCATCGACATCCGTGCGGGTATATTTTTTTCATCGGATTCTACCACACCATCTCTTACGCGCACAATACGGTGCGCGTGGCGGGCAATGTCCTCTTCGTGGGTCACAATAATGATGGTATTTCCAAGGTCATGAATGGTTTGGAAAAGGCCCATGATCTCATAACTTGTTTTGGTATCCAAGTTTCCCGTTGGTTCGTCGGCCAAAATGATCGAAGGGCTGTTGACTAGCGCTCGGGCCACGGCTACACGCTGACGTTGTCCACCAGAAAGTTCATTGGGTTTATGTTGCATGCGATCACCGAGCCCTACCTGTCTTAGCACTTCTTCGGCGCGTTTGAGACGATTTTCTTTGCTGATGCCCGCGTATACTAAGGGCAAAGCCACATTTTCGAGGGCCGAATAACGAGGGAGAAGATTAAAGGTTTGGAATACAAAGCCAATCTCTTTGTTCCGAATTTCAGCGAGTTCGTTATCGGTGCGGCCGGCCACATCAGGACCATTGAGGTAATAGTGTCCACCGCTGGGTGTATCTAAGCAGCCCAAGATATTCATCAGGGTCGATTTTCCTGATCCCGAGGGCCCCATGAGCGCCACATACTCGTTTTTTTGAATGGAAAGATTAACTCCGTTTAATGCTTTAACGGTTTCGTTACCAATCTTATAATGTTTGGTAAGTTCTTCGATGCGGATTAACTCTTCCTTCATGTGCCCAAAGAAAGCACGTTTTTTTTTCGAAGCCGCGGTTAATGGGATGAACGGTTAATAAATCGTGTTTTCGTGAGAATCAAGGGAATGTTCTGGTTTTTAGCTAAAATCCAATAGTGACGAAAAAAAACTGAG